>Ga0256836_1001386_pt1 | contig 10663 bp, 10 predicted proteins | sample 4561380metaG_FD_185974 | JGI IMG/M metagenome (GOLD analysis project Ga0256836, IMG submission 185974) | Hydrothermal vent microbial communities from Guaymas Basin, Mexico - 4561-380 | ecosystem: Environmental > Aquatic > Marine > Hydrothermal vents | place: Mexico: Guaymas Basin | collected...
CTTTTGAGTACAAACTCCTTCTAAAACTCACAAACACATCGACTTTTGGAAAAGCCATAAACTGCTTAAATTTATGCTTTTTATCAATTAAAATCTCTTTATCAAACCAGGGCTTTAACAACTCAACCGAAACATAACTTCCAAAAATTATACCCTCTTTGGGCTTAAATTCATCCAAAAGAGCTTTTATAGCCCCACTCGCCATTACACTGTCACCAAGCCACGTGGGAGGTTCAATCAATAACTTCATGTATAACCTTAAGGGTTTTTTCCACGTTTTTTTCAATACTGAAATTTTTTGCAATCTCTTTTGCTTCTTTTTTTGATTTTTCCAATGCCTCGGGATTATTTAACAAACTCTGGATTTTTCCGACAATGTTTTCATCTATTATCCATTCTTTTGGCAATATTTCCCCTCCGCCGCATGTTTTTGTGGTAAATACCACATTTTCAAAATTCAAGGCTTCTATTATTACACTGCCAAAAGGCTCGTATTTCGTAGGAAAAATAAAAATATCCGCCATCGAATAAAACTTATCCACATCCGTCCTCGGACCTGTAAAAATCACTTTTTCTTCAATTCCCAAATTCTTGGCATAATTTTTATACCATTGAAGATTTTTTTCCTTACCAATTATAAAAAATTTAAAATCCCCTTTAAGCTTTGCAATGATATCCAACGCTTCTTTTACTCCTTTTCGCTTAAATCCGCTTCCTACATAAAGTAAAATCTTTTCATTGATAATGCCAAATTCTTTTTTTATATTATCAAATAGGACTTTTTCCTTTAAAGGTATGCCGTTATATATAACTTCTATTTTATCTGGGTCTATTCCATATTCTTCAATTATGTCTTTTTTTACCATATTGGAAATCGCTATGATTCTTTTTGCCCTGTTAAACGCTCTTTTTTCAATAAAAAGATATACTAAATGTAAAGGGTTGATTTTTGATTTGTTTTCTATTTTTAAAAATTTTCTATGAACTCCATCACCCGCCCGGTAAATATCCGGACACGATATCCTATCCAACGAAAAATAAAATTTATTCCCTTTAAAAAGGCAACTTTCCAAATTAAACCATACAGCCTTTATCCAACTGGCCAGAAAATTAGGGGCTGAGGAGTGTTTTATTTCAAAATCTATATTTCTTTTTTTTAATTCTTCCTGTAATCTTTGAAGATATCTTTCAGCCCCGCCGAATTTATTCGATTTAAGTCTTAGAAAAGTTATTTTTTTCATAATCTCCCGTCAACTACAGATTTGTCAAAGAAACTTTTAATATCATAAATAACAGGTTTATTTGTTGTTATTGCTTTTAAACCTTTTTCTATCTCTTTAAACTCTTTATGCGCCACCGCCAGGACTACTCCGTCATAATCAGTTAATTGTTGATGGTTAACAGCGGATAGCAAATCAAGGTTATATTCTTTTTTTACTTCATCCCTATCCGCCCAAGGGTCATACACATCTACATTCACACCAAATTCTTCAAGCTCTCTTACCACATCTATTACCCTGCTGTTTCTTATATCAGGACAGTTTTCTTTAAATGTGATTCCTAAAACCAATACTCTTGAGCCCTTTATTGTATGCCCTTTTTGTATCATAAGTTTTATTACTTTATTGGCTACGAATATTCCCATATTATCATTAAGTCTTCTGCCAGCGAGTATAATTTCCGGATGATATCCTATCTCTTTTGCCTTGTATGTAAGATAATACGGGTCTACCCCTATACAGTGACCTCCTACGAGTCCCGGGGTGAATTTTAAAAAGTTCCATTTTGTTCCTGCAGCTTCAAGGACCGATTTCGTATCGATACCTAATTTATCAAAAATTAATGCAAGTTCATTTACAAACGCTATGTTTATATCTCTTTGGGTGTTTTCTATTACTTTTGCAGCTTCTGCTACTTTAATTGAAGGGGCAAGATGCGTTCCGGTTTCTATAATGCTTGCATATAATTCATCTATCTCTTTTGCAATTTCGGGAGTACTGCCGGAAGTTACTTTCAAAATTTTCTTAACAGTATGCTTTTTATCTCCCGGATTTATTCTCTCAGGGGAATATCCTACATAGAAATCTTTGTTAAACTTCAGTCCCGAAACGTTTTCTAAAATCGGCACACACACCTCTTCAGTACATCCGGGATACACAGTAGATTCATAAATTACTATATCGCCTTTTTTTAATACTTTCCCGACAGCCTCACTTGCTTTTTTCAAAGGTGTTAAATCGGGGTTTTTGTGATTGTCTATCGGTGTTGGAACGGTTACGATATAAACATTTGCTTCTTTTATGTCTTCTAATGTATCTGTGAATTTTATCCCTCTTTTTAAGGATTCTTTCAGTTCATCTTCACTAACTTCCAACGTTCTGTCATATCCTCTTTTTAATTCTTCAATTCTGCTTTTTGCTATATCAAATCCCACTACTTTATATTTCTCACTGAACGCTACAGCTAACGGCAAGCCTACGTAGCCTAAACCTATGACGCTTATTGTTTTCATTTCAGGCCTTTTTTAATAAAATTATATTAAAAAAAGTGATTTAATAATAATTTTGTATAATTATAAAAATTATAAAAAGGTTATTAATATGAGAATAGTATTTTTTATCGATATATTAATCGGCGGAGGAGCCGGAAGGTCGGTCGTTACACTTTTTAAAACATTAAACACGCTCGGGGTAGATACGCATTTAATATTAATCGACCCTATCATAAGAACGCCTATAGAAGAATTCGAAGATAAAGTGCATATATTAAATCCCGATAAAAATCTTCCAAGATTTAAACCTGTAAAATATAGAATATTAGCTAAAAGATTAAAAAATTTAGTAAATTCACTCAAACCTACAATTTTTATATCAAACCTTCAATATGCGGATAAGATAACATATCTTGCAAACATACGTAATTCTTTTTTTTGTATAAGAAGCATTATGAGTAAAGAGTTTTTTAAATTTAAAAAAACATTATTTGAAAAAAAAATTAAAATTTTAAAAATAAAATCAATCTACAATAATCAAAATCTTATTACTATTTCAAAAGGTTTAAATCAAGATTTATTAGAAAATCTTAAACTGAAACCAAACAAACTAATTACAATTTATAATCCTTTTGAGATTGAACATATTATAAATTTAGGCAATAAATGCAATTTAAATATTCCAAAAGAACCTTATATATTACATATAGGGAGGTATGATATTCACTCAAAAAGACAGGATTTACTGCTTCAGGCATACAAAATGCTAAACCCTCCATATAAACTATATCTTTTAGGAAAAGGTGATGATAAAGAAAAAATAGAACATATGGTAAAAGAGATGAATTTAGAAAAAAAAGTAATCATAGCCGGTTTTGATCCGAATCCGTATCCTTGGATAAAAAACGCCAAACTTGCCGTATTAACATCGGATTACGAAGGATTCGGAAGGGTTATTGTAGAATCTTTGATATTAAAAACCCCTATTGTAAGCACTAATTGTCCATACGGTCCGGATGAAATACTTACAGGTGAGCTTACACAGTTGTTGGCAAAAAAAGGAGATGTGGAAGATATTGCGCAAAAAATCCATTATAATTTAAAAAATCCTTTAAAAATTGAAGAAAAACATTATAAAAAATTTAAAGCGGAAAATATAGCAAAAGAGTATATTAAACTAGCCGAGCAGTATTTATAAAATCATTCCACTATCATTTCTCCTTTTTTATAATAACATTTGTGAAAAATATAATCTTTCATTAAGAAAAATTTTCTTTTAATTTTTCAGTCTTTAATCTCAATTTTATCAATTAAATACATTTTCATTTATTTCATTTTTTTAACCAATATTTTACAGTTTACAATTTTTCCCTTCTAAACTCTAATTGTGATAAACTAATTGCTAAAAATATAAATAATAGCAAACCATGTTCTTTTATTAAAGTTGTTTCTGTTAATGAAGTTAAAAAATGGGTAGTTAACAATAAAATTATACTTTTAAAAAAAATATTTTCTTTACTTTTATAATTTTTGAATTTCATGATGATTAAAATTAAAAACGTTAAATATAAACCAAGTCCTAATATTCCATTTTCAACAAGAATTTCAAAAAAGAGATTATGAACACTTGTTATATGAGTATGCCAATTAGAAATATACGGAGTCAAATCAATACTTTTGAAATTATTTGTACCTATTCCTAAAAAAAAGTTTTCAGAATTTAAATAACTATATAATCCTGCTTTCCAAATAGAAAATCTATAGGGGATATGAGTAAAATGTTCAATTTTATTAACTAACATCCCGTAGTAAATTGAAACCATTACAAATGAAATTCCCAAAAAGCCAGTTATTAAGATTTTACTTTTTCTACTAATATTTGAAAAAATAAAAAAGTAAATCATAAAAATTATAAACATAGTAATAATGGCATTTCTGCTTGCCAAAAACTCTATTGTAAGTACTATGAAAAATATTCCTGTAAGTAAAATATATTTTATTTTATTTTCTACAATTTCTAAAAAAGGAAGGATAAATGACAAACTTATAACACTATATATAGCAGATCTATTTACATTCGCAAATAAATGATATCTTCCATGATCATGCAATATATAATATTTATATAATCCGCAAAAAAACAAAACAATCGAACTGACTGCTAAAGGTAAAACAATAAATTTTAATATATCGTCTTTATTTAAATATACACTCCTATAAATTAAAAAACCGGATATTATTATCCATAAATCTTTTTGGGCATACAAAACTCTTTTTAATTCATTTGTATATAATAAACCGCTTATCAACGTTTCTATACCGAATCCTAAAAGGATTAAATTTAATAAATCCATTTTAAATGATTTTTCTTTTATTATTATAAAAACACCGCTTAAAAACACCAATACCATCGCAATATATTTAACCGCCGTATGATAAGGCAATGAGAAAAACAGCAAAGCGCTTGAATATAAAAAAACATTTTTCATTATTTTCCTTTTTTTTTTGTAAAATTATAATATAAAAAGGTTTATAATGATTTATATTTTATCTCATTTAAAAACAATTAACAAACCTGTGTTATGGTTTTTTTATAAAAAAATCAAAAAAAAATTCAGCTTATCTTTATTTCACACCCAGCCTCATTCGAACATATATCGGGAAAAAGATTTATTATACAAGTTCTGTAAAATTCAAAAGCTCCCGAGGGATCTTATCAGAAAATATGTCTATTCCCAGGCAAAGAGGGAATACAGTGGTGCTGTATATCTTAACTCAATAGGCATAAAAACACCAAAACCCGTAAATTACGCAGTGTCTCTAAACCCTTTTTCAAAAACGGAATCTTTATACATAATGGAATATCTAAAAGATGCTGTGAAAACCGACACTGTTTTAAACGATTCGGTATTGAATTTAATTACAAACGATTTACAAAAAATGGTTGATAATAATATTTATTTTAAAGATTTAAGATTTCATAATATTTTATATCATCCAAAAACGAATGAAATATTTTGGATAGATACGGATATTAAAATAATTAAAAACAGAAAAAAATATATTGATATGTTAAAAAAAGCGCTTAAACGAATGACTAAAAAACATCCCGAAACTTATGAAAAATTAATCAGCGCTTTAAAGCTTTAAATCTTTTTTTTAATTTTTGGAGTTTCAATCTCAAATCCGAATAAATATTGCCGTAAAACGAAGAGTAAATATTTATCTTTTTATTTAATCTTTTAAAATAACCCTTTTCATCCCCCCTGAAACTGGATGCATCAATTCTTCTTATTATAAATTTATCGTGCTTAAACGAAAACGGACCTTCAATTGTAGAAAAAGCAAAATCGTATCCGCATCTCTTTACAGCCTCCAACGCGTTATCATCAAACCTTCCCCTCGGCCAGCAAAATCCGTAAAAATCCCTGTTTATTAAGGATTTAATAAAATTTTTAGATTCACACATTTGAAATTCAAGCTCTTCTTTTGAAAGATTTACACAGTTTTGATGAGTATGGGTATGAGAATCAAATTCAATCAATCCGCTTGAATGCATCTCTTTAATTTCTTCTAATGATAAAAAGTAATTTTTATCGGGGTGTTTATTCAGTTTATGATGAGATTTAAAAGGCAGGTTTCGTTTTTTTTCTCCGGGTATCATTGAAGTTATTAAAAATATGACAGCGGGGATATTGTGTTTTTTTAACACTTCGTATCCGTATTGATAATTGTCATAATACCCGTCATCAAACGTCAGCATAAGGGATTTTTTAGGAAGAGTGTTTTTTTTATTCAGATAATCGTAAAATTCCCTGTAAGAAATAAAATGAAACCCTTTTTGCTTAAATCTCACTATAAGTTTTTCCAAAATTTCAGGCGTCACGCTTAAAACGTCTTTTTGAGGAGTCACATGGTGAAACATTAAAACAACCAGACTCATAACTGCTCCAAAAGTTCTTTTAACCGGTTTTTTAAAACAGGCATGGTGTAATTATCCGATACATATTTATAAGCGTTTTTGCCAAGTTTTTCGGCAAAATCAGGTTCATTTATAAGTTTTTCGATTTTTGTCTGGAGATCTTTTACATCTTTATAAGCGGCACACAGACCTCTTTCCCCGTCCTTGACCAAATCGGACATGGGCTTTTTACTGTAAACAACCGAAGGCAGTTTAGAAGCCATGGCTTCAAGTAAAACCGTCCCGAGTCCCTCTGAATGCGAAGGAAATACAAAAATGTCAAATCCTTTCATAACATTTGCCGCATCTTCCCTGTATCCTGTCAAAATCACCCTTTTTTCATTTTTAAAGGTTTCCTGAATAACTTCCCCGACACTCCTTCTACACTCGCCTCCAAATACAAAATATACGTTTTCATATTTATGAATAATATTTTTTACCACTTCTATAAAATCATATACACCTTTCTTTCTGTATAAAGATGTAAACATCCCCACAACCGTTACATCAGAAGGTATGTTAAATTCATCCCTGAAAGTGCTTTTGGTTTTATCAAATTTTTCAATATCTATTACACTTGGAAGTATAAAAAGCTTCTCTTCTTTTACACCCATACCTAAAAAATAATCCTTTATAGCTTCCGATAAAACGCAAACCTTATCGGCCAGCTTTTTATGAAGCTGTCTTGAGAGAAAACTGCTGACGGGAAAAAGATTGTGCCTTTCTCTTATAAATTTCGGTTTTTTAGATGAAAGTTTACTTGCTAAAGCCCCGATAATAGTATCGGTATGTCCATGGGTAAAAACAGTATCAATGTTTTTTTCTTTTATAAATTTTAAAAAGAAAGGAACGGTTTTAAAAAAATTTTTTTTATTCATACTAAGTTCTGTTACTTCAAATCCCAATTCTTTTGCTTTTTTTGCAATTTTAGAACCGGGATTGCATATTAAATAAACATTGTGTCCAAGCTCCCTTAAAAGCAACATTTCGTTGATTACTTTATTCTGTTCTCCACCCCATTTTTTTAATGTTTCCGTATGCAAAATATTCATAAAACTTTCCTTATTTACTTTTAATTATTGAATAAATTTTACCTAATAAATCATTATTGAATATAAAAAGTTGTTTTCTTATCCATTTTTCATCTTTTTTTATGGCAATTCTTTTTATTTCATCAAAATATTTATCGGGTTTATTGATTCCCCTTTTGGTAGTATATAAAATTTCAAAATATTTTTTGGCTTTTTTTATCAGTTCTTCATCGTACCTGCCTTTTGGCCAGCATAAATGTTTATCGTCAAATCCGAGACGTTTTTTGATAATCTCTTTTGAAATGGCAAATTCCTCATCCCATGTGTATTCTTGTTTGAAATAAAAATCCCTGTGCGAATGGGTATGGGAATGAAAATCAAATACCTCTTTCATTTTTTCTATTTCAGACCAGTTGAGAATAACCCTGCCGGGATTAACGGGCACAACCTTTTTAGCCTCTTTATGTGAGTAAACTTTAAACTCTTCTTGTTTTTCACTGGCTTTTTCCACCCATTCCGTAACGATAAAAACGGTTGCCTTTAATCCGTATTTTTTCAAAATAGGATATGCGTAAATATAATTATCTCTCCACCCGTCGTCAAATGTTATAAAAACGCTTTTTTTAGGGACGTTTAATTCGCCTTTTTTATATTTTAAAAACTCTTCGCTTGTTAAGGTTTTATAACCCTTTTCGTATAAAAACCTCATCTGTCTTTCAAACTCTTCCACACTGCTGGTAATAAAACCAGACTCGGGTAAAACATGATGATACATTAATACCGTTACACTCAATTTAATACCTTTTTATAAACTTCCAAAACTTTTTCTATCATTTTGTTTTTTGAAAAATTTTCCACCATAAAATCCCTTGTATGGACTTTAATATTGTTTAAGAGCATTTTTTCTATCTCATCCGCCAGTGTTTTTTCATCGGCAGGAGGTATTAAAACAAAATTTTTCCCGTTATACAAATCCTTTACGCTTCCGACATCACTGACTATAGCAGGTTTATTCATCATTAAAGCCTGTATAAGGCTCTGAGGGACCCCTTCGTTTAAAGAAGGCAATACAAAAATATCAATTGCTGCTAAAAACTCCCCGGGCTCAGTATGCCCTAACAGTTTAAAATCCATACCTTCAACTTCCTCTTTTAACCTGTTCATTAAAGGTCCGTCCCCCGCAATTGCAAATTCAATATTATCATATTTTTTTAAAAGCTCTTTTGCTGCCTTTATAAGATAAATATGTCCCTTTACATTCCTTAAAACACCCAAAGCACCGATTACCGTTTTTTTATTAAACCCGAATTTTTTTCTGCACAAATCCCTCTCAAAGCTCTTTGGATTAAACACATTTTCATCGACACCTGTGGGGATGGAGACTATTTTTTCAGGTTTTATTCTGTTGTATTTAATCATATTTTCCCTTACAACCTCGCCGGTGGTAATTATAAAATCAGCCATTTCGTTTATAAAATTGAGCCTTGAAGGATTTATTTTGCTGTTTAAATGCCTTGTACGGATAAATTTAACCCCACTCAGCTTTGCCGCAATACCGCCAACCCATGTATCTTTTCCGGAATGCGTATTGACGATATCGATTTTTTCTTTTTTTATTATTTTCCTTAATTGAAAAAGAGTGGAAAAATCGGTATTTCCTTTAAAAGGGAGAATATAAACCTTAAACCCTCTTTTTAAAGCCTCTTCTTTTATACGGCTGTGTGCTCTACAGGCAAGAATTACATCCACCCCCTTTTCCCTAACGCCTTCCATTTCGGAAATAATCCTAATCTCCTGTCCTCCCCATCCGTCAGACCACTCCGTATGTAAAACCTTCATAATTTTCCCTCTAAAATATTATAAATGTTATTCATATCAAACTTCATTAAACATTCACTGATTTTACTACCTCTGCAACCGTCTTTTATGCAAGGTATACAGTCCCAGTTGTGCTGTATTACGGTATGTTTTCCCATTTTTTGTATACCGTTTTTATTGACATATCCGCTTTTTGTCAAATCATTATCCCACGGTCCCCAGTTAAAAGCCGCGCTCGGTCCGAAAAACGCGACAACAGGCGTATTTACAGCCGCCGCTATATGCATAACTGCGGTATCAACCCCAACAAAAGCTTTGGCTTTGGACGAAAGACAGGCTACCTGATTCAGACTGAGTTTTCCGCTTAAATTCAAAGGTTTTGTTTTACAGTGTGAAAGTATGGAATTAACTTTTTTTAATTCTTTTTCATCGGGACTTGCGGTAATTACGACTTCATACCCTTTGTTTTTTATAAAATCAATTATTTTTGCCATTATTTCATCTTTTACACATTTAAAAAGCCATCTTGAAACGGGATGGACATGTACAAATTTTTCAGGTATTAAAGAATTTACTTTTCCTTCATCGCTCTTGTCCCAAAAAATTTCAACCTTTTTTTCAAAAATTTTCAAATTTAAAAGTTTTATAACATTAAGGCCAAATTCAATAATATGTCTATTCCCATAACCAGGTATTTCGATATCAAAAACGTTTTTTAAAAAAACATTTTTTTTAACCGGATATCCTATTTTTATTTTAGCATTACTAAATTTTGAAATAAGTGCTCCTCTATCTCCTTCAGTTGTATTAATTACAATATCATAACCTTTAAAATTATTTAAAAATTTATATTCTTTTATTAATCTTTTCAATAAAGAAAGTTTCTTATATTTATTTCTGTCATAAGTATAAATTTTATTAATAGCAGGATTATATTTAAGCACCGACTCAGTTCCTTTATTAATTAAAACATCAATCTGTGCATCCGGAAAGTTTAATTTAAGATTTTTAATAAGTGGCGTAGTCAAAAGCACATCCCCTATATTTCTAAATTTAATCACCAAAATCCTCATTTTTTACCCTTTATATATTTCCAAAACGTATATTGAGAATAGAGTCCAGCTATAACAAATCCGTCCCACCCTTCAAGAAAACCGAGTTTAATAAAATAGAGCTTAAAAAAGGTCCAAAAAGGTGAAAACAAAGCCTTTATTCTGTTCGGTTTAGCCCCTAAAGAAGAATATCTGTTTTGTTTGGCAATAAATTCTTCAATACTTTCATAAGCAAAGTGTTTTAAAGGATGTTTCAAATATCCCTTTTCGCATTTACAGATTACGCTTTCATGCACATCCCTGTCGTTAA
>Ga0256836_1001387_pt1 | contig 10648 bp, 10 predicted proteins | sample 4561380metaG_FD_185974 | JGI IMG/M metagenome (GOLD analysis project Ga0256836, IMG submission 185974) | Hydrothermal vent microbial communities from Guaymas Basin, Mexico - 4561-380 | ecosystem: Environmental > Aquatic > Marine > Hydrothermal vents | place: Mexico: Guaymas Basin | collected...
ACTGATGGTTTTTCTCTTTTAATAATATAATCATAATCAAGCATTCTTTGAATTGCAGATTTATTGTTGTTCCAGAAAATCGCTTGTGTATCCCTTGTAAATAATTCGTTAGCCATTATTGCTCTCCTTTTTTATCATCTTCTAGTGCCATTCTTACAATATCTGTAATATGAGTTTCAGGTCCGTACACTTTAATTGGAAGCCCGAGTTTTTCCGCTGCTTCTTTGATATCTTTAAGACCTTTTTCATAGTTTGGACCACCACGTCTAACATAAATTCTAACACCTACGTCTTTCATTTTATCAGCGTATTTTTCAAATGCCTGAATAATACCTTTAAATGTTTTAGCAACATCTGTGAAGTTGGCAATCGCCCCACCGATAATTAATATTTTATCTCTGCCTTGAGGGTCTTTATCCCTGGTCATTAAGTCAAGTACTGTTTCAGCATAAAATCTTGTCTCATCGGTTGTAGGACCACCTGAATATTCACCGTAATTTGCAAGTTCCGCAACTCCTCCGGCCATATCGGCAATTGTATCGGCATATACAACAGAAGCACCTCCACCCGCTACTAGCGTCCAGATTCTCCCCATAGGATTTAAAATTGTAAGCTTTAATGAAGCACCGCTTTTAGCATCAGCTTCTGCAATGGCTTTTTCTTCCGGAGATTTTTCAGGCATTCCAAATGGAGTCGGGAATTCAATATCACCCCATTTATCTTTCATCATAAATCCGGCAGTATCGTCAAGTCTTGCAACCAAATCAAGTAAATAAACATTATTCCCCTGAATTACAAGAGGGTTAATTTCAAGATATGCAAAATTTAAATCTCTGAAAAATTTATAAAACTGCTCTGCAAATGTAATAAATCTTTCTTTGTTTTCTTCAGGAATATCTGCTGGCACGTTTGCTCTTATAAGATGTTCTATATTTGCATCATCCATATCAACTGGAATTTTAACTTCAGTAACTTTATCCCAGTTTTCTTCAACCTCCATACCGCCGTGAGCAGACATATATAAAACATCATAATTTTCATCAAGCGTAGTTGCAGCAATATAATACTCTTCCTCTTCACTGTGCGGTGTAAAAGGCTCAACAATAAAATGAGTCAGTTTCCCTTTTTGTCCGCTAAGAAGCGTTACATCGTGACTTCTTTTTTCATCTATCCATTTTGCCGCATCTTCTAAAGTAACATCTCCCGGCTTATTTACTTTGAAAAGTACCAGATTGTTTTTCCCTCTTTTACCAAACAGCATATCAGGTTTTGCCACAAGAGGTTTTTCGTTTAACCAACTGTATTCGGGTTTTTTCGCCAACTCTTTCAATTCTTCTCCGCTTTTTACCAAAACACTTTCAAACGGATAATTCAATCCGCTGAAATAATTTTCCCAGTTTTCTTTAAAAAGTCTTTTTCCGTCATATTCGCGTATCGGTTTTTGAGCCATTAATACTCCTTAAATTTTAATTTTAAAAATTGTAGCATTATTACTTAAATGATTAAGAAGTTATTCCCGTAATATAAAAATTTTTTTTACAAAATGTTTAGTTTTGAAACATCTATTTCATAAATTTTCTTTTTATTGTGAAAAATCGAAACTCTTTTTCTTTTTTTAGAATAGTATATTTTATATTTATTTCCACTCTTTATTCCATAAAAGTTTAAAGCTTTACATAAAAATTTATTATTACAACTTATAGAATCAATATTTTGACGTTTTAATACTTTTGATAAAGGTTTTATAAAATAAAAACTTTCACTCAAATTACGAGCCGGGGTATATTTATTATAAAAAAGCAATACATCAAACAGAATCATTGAAAAAAACAAAAAGATAAAAATAATTTTATATCCCATTCTTAATTTCGGCAGTCTTACTCTGTATGAATTCAAATAAACTTTAACCATATAAATGATATAAGGTAAAACAAATGGTGCGTAATCATCTATTTTGATTCTTTGTCTAAAAGAAAAAATCACAGATAATAAAAAAGAAGTGATTGAAACAAAGAAGATAATATCTTTTTTCTGGAAAAACCCTTTATAAATAGCATATAAAAAATAGATAAAAACAAAAGGTGAAAATATAAGTATATAAGTACCTATTACATCCAAAAAATAACCTTTCGGTTTGCCACTGATAGAGTAATTAAAAATATTAGCATTAAGGGCTAATAAAAAAAGTGAATAGATTAAAAGTTTGTTATATTTTTTGTATATTGAATAAAATATCAATCCGATATATAAAGAAATAAAACTATAATCAACAAGTGCCAATAAAAACAGTAATAAATAAGATATTTTTTTCCCTTCAAAATATAAAAAAATAAAAAGAAGGGTTAGAAAAATCAGATAAACGGATTTATTAATAATTAATGAGGAAATAATAAAACCAGGTATTAACGCGAATATAATAGTAGTAAAAAATATATCATTGAACTTTTTAAAATATTTTTTAGAAATATGATAAAAAATCATAACACTTAAAGCACTAAATAATAAAGATGGAATTCTTAATGCTATATCATTTTTTCCAAACATCAAAACACTAATTTCCATTATATATTTCAACGGCCAAAAGTGCTCTATACTTCTTACCTCAACAATTGAAAAAGAAAGAAAATTAACGGAATACCAAAATAAAAAAAAATAATAAAAAAGAAAAAAAAGTAGCAGTCTCATAATTTTAAAAAGTTATTAATAATTTCTTTTCCGAATTGACTCATAATAGATTCAGGATGGAATTGTACTCCGTAAATCGGTTTATCTTTTACCCTGAGTGACATTATCTCGTTGTCATCCAGACTAAAAGAAGTCGGTATTATATTTTTAGGCAGATTTTCAGGATTAACTACTAACGAATGATATCTTGTAACTCTAAATTCGTTTGGTAATTCTTTAAAAATATCATCTTTTAAAGTTATTTCTATCTGACTGGTTTTTCCATGCATCAAATTTTTTGCTCTAATGATTTCTCCGCCAAATGCGTAAGCTATAGACTGATGCCCAAGACAAACTCCTAGAATAGGTCTATTTATTTTTTTTATAACATTAACACTCACTCCGGCTTCTTTGGGAGTTGAAGGTCCCGGGGATATAATAATTTTTTCAGGATTAAGTTTTTTTATCTCTTCAACACTTAATTCGTCATTTCTTATTACTTTTAAATTAGCTCCGAGCTCCAGGCAATATTGAACAATATTATATGTAAAACTATCGTAATTATCTATCATTAATATCATTAACTGCCTTTTTTTAAAAAATTATATTAAAATTTCAACAAAAAGGGAATTTAAGACTATGATAAGCCTAAAAGAGAAATTAAAAAACAAGCTTATTACCTTAGAAACCACTCCTCCGAAACTTCCAACACTAGACCCTATGTTAGAAAAACTTGAAAAAAGTGGGGCTGTAGATTTTGTGGACGGTTTTTCTACAACTGATTGTCCTTTAAGCAAACTAAAATATAATTCAATCATAGCAGCATACAGAATTCAAGAAAAATTTAAAAAACCTGTAATTGCTACAATGAGTATGAGGGATAGAAATAAAATCGCCCTTCAAAGCGATTTACTCGGTGCTAATGATTTAAACGTTACTCATATATTAGCCTTAACAGGCGACCCGGCCAGCATGTCTGACCAACCTAATACTAAAGGTGTAGTTGAAGGAAACAGCAATTTATTATTAGAAATTATAAGAGCATTTAATAACGGGATGGACTACAGCGGTAAAGAATTTAAAATAAAACCAAAACCCATAACTCCATTTGCTGTCAGTAATTCATATGCCAAAAACTTTTCAACGATTGAGAGAAAAATATATAAAAAAGTAAAAAATTACGCCGCTGCTATAATTACTCAACCGGTATATGATTTGGACATTGTAGAAACAATTATAAAAATCAGAGACAAAATCAGAAAAGAATTTAACGACGAAAGAAAAGAATTTGAAATAATTTTCGGTTTTTTCCCTATTACAAAACTTAAAACAGCTCAGTTTTTACATTCACACGTACCGGGAATTTATGTACCCGATTTATGGCTGGAAAAATTAATAAAAGCACACAAAATCAGTGAAGAAGAAGAATATAAAGTAGGACTTCAGCTTAGCAGAAATTTATTTAAAGAATTATTAAAAAAACATCCTAAAATACATATAATGACTGCTAACAGATTCGAAATAGTAAAAGAGCTTTTTTAAAAAGCTCTTGAATATGAAATTAAATAGACTGAAGAATTAGCAGTCGTATAATTATCGTTAAATTTTGAATAAGTATATTTTAAGCCGAATGTATTTACTTTTTTCCATGTATATTTTATATCCAAAGAGAAACTATTTTTATATTCTTCGCCAAGATTATATACCACATATCCTCCGTTTTCCACTTTATAGGCGCTTTTGGCAAAAGACGCTTTAAGAGTAGTTGTCCAATTTTTTATGTAATTACTTAATGCTATATCATAATTTAAGTAAGTATCATCGCCGGTAATCTTTTCATCAGATAATTTAATATAATTTATTGCTAATTTTAAATAAAAACTGCCTTTTGGTGAATAATAATTTCCAAAATTAAACCCGTAATAAGGAGAAATTTGTTTTACATTAAATCTATCATAACTGCTGTAATAAAAATCCAGCCCTGTATTGTATTTTAAATATTTATAATACTTTATTCCGGCAATAGCTACATTGTCATATTTGTTATTATTTCCATCTTGGTCTATAAATATCGAGTGATTTCCTATTTTAAATGCCCAATTGTATCCTTTATAATAATTAACAATAGCTGTAAAATCATATTGGTAATAATCTTTAATATATTTATTTTTATACGTAATATATGTATGTTCTGCGTCAAATTCAAATTTAAAAGGACTTGAAAATTTACTATAATAAGCACCTATTACATATCCGTAATCTTTAGCAGAATCTTTTGAATAATCAATATAAGCACCATAAGGCATTAACGTATTTCCTGCCGCAAACCCCATACTAGTAATTAAAGCTACACTTAAAATCTTTTTCATTTTCACTCCTTTATTTTATATCCTAAGTTTTTTTGATTTTCTATTTCAAAACCTAATTTCCTAAGCGAAGATATCAAAACTTTAACGCTGTCAACACTATCAATAAAATCGCTTGCTTCAACTATTTCTTCTTTAGGTACGTATCTGTTTCTATTTTTTATTAAATAAAAAAGCAACTCTTTTTCAGCTTTTGTCAATTTTACATTTTCTCTGTTTTTATATACTTCTTCCGTATTCAAATTAATAATAAAATTTTTTATTTTATATATATTAGTCTTTGTATTGTGTATTTTTTTTCTTAAATATTCTATCCTTAAAAAAATTTTAAACAATTCATTATATTGATAACAATAATCTCCATAAAATAAACATTTTTTATAAATAAGCTCATTTATTTCAGAAACTAAAAAAATAACATAACCTTCAAATAAATATCTAATTTCTAAAAAATAACTAAAAAAATCAAAATTAATTATTAAAATATCATACTGTTTGTTTATAATCTCATTATAAAAATCATTAACATCATTTACAAATTTTTTTTCGAATTTTTCGTAAACTAAATTATCCATATAATCAAAATACAATATTTTCATTTAAGAAAATTCTTTGCTACTATATTATTAGGATCTAAAATCAATACGTCTTTAAAAATTTTTTTTGCTTTTTCTTTTTCTTCCATATACCAATAATTTTCACCAAGTAAATTCAAAAACAGCACACTTGTTGGATAAACACTTAACATTTTATTACAAACGACAATTGAATTTTTATAATCTTTAAGCGCAAAAAGAGCATAAGCATAATAATAATTTCCGTAATAATTATAATAATCGCTTTTTAAAAGTACATTTCCTATTTCAAGAGTTTTATTAAATTTACCAATAGTATTATAAACCCTCATAAGCCCAAGCTTTGGCTCAAATGAATATGGAGCAACTTTTTGAGCTAGTTTATAATGTTTTATAGCATTTTGATAATTTTTATTTAAATAAAAAAGCCATGCTAGTCTTAGATTTACCGTATATCCGTTAGGATACGTTTCATAAACCGGGATTAAAACCTTAATGGCATCTTTGTAATCCCCCATCTTTTCATAATTGTATGATTTATAATATGCTTCTCTAATTTTCTCATAATTCAAAGCAAAACTAAAAACAGCCAAGCTAATTAGTATTATTATTTTCTTCATAAATTCTCCTTAATATAGTATCTTTTAAAATGATTTTATCAAAGCCTTTTTCATAAAAACTAAATACAACTTCCCCGAATTTAGATTTAAGTGATAAAAAATCTTTTTCGTAAATGAATTTTTTTTCAAAAATTTTATAATTAAACGAAATTAAAAGCTCTTGAAAAATCAATTTAATTCCTCGATATAGAATGTCAATCGGTAAAATATCGATAAATTTTACTTTTTGATTTATAAAAGGAATTTTTGGAGCAAGTTTAAAAAGTTCTTTTAAATATGATTCGCCTCCTTCATATTTATAAAAATAAAAAAACTTTTCCGCCGAATTAAAATAAAGTCTGTTATCTTCACTATCTTTAAAATAAAATTCTCCATTTTCATTCATATTTACTTTAAACTCAACTTTTTCTGTAATTTTTTCATTTTTCATTACTTCATATTTATAAACTTCATCTAAAATAAAATTAAGTCTTAGTTTTGATGATTTATCAACTACTAAAGGTTCAACTTCTTCGTCTTTTTTAGGCAAGGTATAAAAATATAAAAATCTATTCTTAATATATTCAACAAATTTAAATGGAACTGTTTCACTACCAAGATATGGGTATTTTTGGACCTGAATATGAATATGTGGCTCCGGAGAATATCCACTGTTGCCGCATTTTCCTAAAATATCTCCATATTTTACATAATCTCCGACTTTTACGGTAATTGAATGTTGCATGAGATGTGATATCTCTACATAAAAACCGTAATCGCTTTTTATGATAATATAATTCCCCCAATTATTAATTCTATCGACATTTCCTATAAAATTATCCGGCAAATCATCTCTTAAAGCCACTATATATCCGTTGATAGGCGCTATAACCGGTTTTCCAAAAGCATAATAATCTTCCAAAAAAAGTCCGTCATTGGCATAAGTTTTTCCATTTTTCCTAATTACAAAATCATATGCGTATTTCCATTTCCCTTTATGAGTCCACTCTCCGTCAAATGTCTGATATACAGTCCACTTACCGGTAAATGGAAGATATATTTTTATATCGTTACCTCCAAATCTGTAAATGTTACTTAAATAATATAAAAGACTCTTTTCAGGAGTTTCTTTAATATAAAAATTATAGTATTTATATCCTATCCAATACAAAAGCATTAAAAAAAGCAATACAACAATATTAAAAGGCATAGTATATACGGGAAGTGAATACATATTAAAAAATACTTCCATAGCATCAATCAATAAAACACTTAATAACACCCCTATAATCGCAAGAAAATAATTTTTTAAATTTGGTATTAAAAACACGCCCCCAAGTGCTATTGCAATTAAAATAAAATTAAAATTATAAGGCGAATGAATTGCGGAATATAATGGAATAAAAAGAGAATGAAAATAAACCCCTGCCAAAAATCCTAAAACGGACATAATAAACATTATTCGCGAATAAAATAAAATTATAAACATAATTATAATTCCGGCAATATTATAAGGCAGAAAAAATATAGCTCCCAATGATTTAAAATAACTACTAATAAGTTCATAATTTATCTGTATGTCAAATACGGTATATTTACTTATAAGATTACTTAAAAGTGTGGTATATTTAAGACTGGCTAAATAAAACACCATACTCATAAAAGCAAACGGAAGAGATAATATAGGCATATACCAATAAGAAAAAATTTTATGAAGACCAAAAGAAAATAAAAAAGTAAAAATTGAGAGTATTATTGTAATTATAATAGTAATTAAACTGACATCATAAAAATACCCAACCCCCATACCAACTAAAAGAGAATTATAAAGATAAAAACCGTATTTTAAATATTCATCTCTTATCTTAATAAACTCAGCAAAGATAATAGTTGAAATCAGACTAACCATGCCAAGAATAGCAACACTTGGTAATAAAAAAGATAAAATAAAAACAAAAACCCCAAGTCTATAATCTCTTAAAAAGAGAATAGAGGCAAAAGGTTTGAATAAAATTTTTAGCTTATCCATCTTACTTTAAATAATCCGGAAGTTTTTCTCTTCTGATTATATCACTCAAATCCTCTTTTTCTCTGATTAAATGAGGATTTGAATCTTTGTCGATTAAAACAACAGCCGGTCTGTATCTGATAAATTGCATCCACTGAGTAACATTATACGCTCCAACAGGCCATATAGTCATAACAGTTCCTCTATCAAGCGGAGGCAGCATAATATTTTCATTTATTATGTCTATATTCATACATAACGGCCCGTTAATTTGGCTCGGTTCATTAAGGCCTTCATATCTTTTATCTAAGAATATTTCAAAGTTATACCAAAAAGCTGTATAAAGTAGATTAACCCCGGCATCAACAATATAGCTTTTTTTACCATCAGGCAGTCTTTTTGAAGCAAATACCGTAGTCAAAAGATACCCCGCTTCATCAATTAAAGCTCTTCCCGTTTCTAAATATAGTTTTGGTAGTTTACCTTTATTGTGCTCATAAATAGCATTTGTAATAGCTTCTGCGTATTCATCAGGAGTTGGTACAATAACTTCAGGAGGCTGATATATTCCTTTTAATCTGTTTTTTGAAGCAAAACCGCCTCCTACATCTATATATTCAATATTAAAACCAAAATCTTCTTCTATTTTATTTTTTAATTTAATAAGTTTAATCGTTTCATTTTTATAAGCTTCGGTACTTAACATAAATGTTCCGATATGAGAATGAAGTCCTGTAAGTATCAGTTTTTTACCTTCAAAAATTCTCTTTACAGCATCATATGCTTCACCGTTATCGATATTAAAACCGAATCTGCTCCATGCCGGATAAACCCCCGTATCCATATTACATCTGATAGTTACAGGAATTTCTCTTCCGAGTTCTTCTGCTATCTCTTCAAGGTCATTTATCTCATACCAATGGTCAATATGAATTTTAGCACCCTCTTCCACCGCCACTTTTAAGGCTTCTTTTGGTTTATAAGGTCCGTTAAAAATAATATCTTTACCCTCAATTCCAAGATGTCTAGCTTTTTGATACTCAAATTCGCTCACCACCTCAGCTTTGCTGCCGAGATTATGAAAAACTTTACATATGGCATCAAGATAATTTGTTTTATAACTCCACCAAAATTCAACTTCAGGATATCTACTTGAGAATGCTTCTTTAAATTCATTATATTTTTCTTCTATTTGCCTTTGAGAAAAAACAAAAAGAGGACTCCCGTATTTTTTTGTAAGTTCATTCACGCTGACACCGTCTATATCGTTTTTTATTCTTTGGGTTTTCAGAGGACTCCCGTACTTACTGGCTAAATTAAAATCAACTCTGTTAATAGTAGGTTTTACATATTTCATTTTTGCTCCTTAAAGCTCTTTTTTTGTAAGTAATGTTGTGAATTGTGAAAAATCAGTTACCGTTTCATCTACATATCTAATATACATTTTTTCAAATGGATAATTTAGTTTCTTTTCTACTTTTTTACCTTCCATCAAATCCACCATCATTTCAGGAAGATTTATACCAATTGCTGTGGCAAAATATACCCATGCCGGAAATCTTGGATTTATTTCTATTAAATAAATTTCATTACCATTAACTATTGCTTCAAGCTCAAACGCTCCCCTCCATCCGGTAATTTCTACAAATTTTTGTGCTAAATTCAGCAGTTCTTTATTATCAATACTTATAGCACTCCAGACTTTACCAAGTTCGGTTGTGGTTAGTTTCTTAATTCCCACCCCTCCCAAAAGTTCACCATTAGCAAGTCCTACATAATTTATCTCTACTCCACTAACTACTTCCTGAATTAAAAGAGGAAAACCCCATTCATTTGATATTTTGTAAAAATATTCAATTGCTTCATCAAGATTATAAGCAATATACGCTTTATAATAATTTCCTTTTACCATTACAGGAAATCCTATTTCTTTTACCGCTTTTATTAAATCGTCCAGGGATATGACTTCAATTGTTTTTGGGTGTTTTACACCAAGTTTTTCACTAAACTCAGAAAGTTTTCTCTTTTCTCTCATTTCAAAATTTTCAAGACTCGGTAAAAATGTTTTTATTCCCATATCTTTTAATAGGTTTTGATTTTTTATATACATCGGGAGTTCGGCATCTAAATTCGGAATAATTGCTTCAATGTTACTTTTTCGTTTTATTTCAAGAATTCTCTCTTTTGTATCTTCCCATCCAATGCTCGGAAACGGCATAAGATACACTTTTTCAAAAAGCCCTTGATAAATACCCGGTTCGTTGGGGTCATAACTGAGCCCTATTAAATTATGGCCTTTTAAACTTTTAGCAACAGGAATACCCGGTGCCGGATTATCCGTGTTATTAAGACCACTTATAGCAATTTTCATTGTATAAGTCCGTATACTTTAAGTTTAATAAAGAAATCTTCTACATCTATATAAACTTCTCTCCA
>Ga0256836_1001388_pt1 | contig 10639 bp, 10 predicted proteins | sample 4561380metaG_FD_185974 | JGI IMG/M metagenome (GOLD analysis project Ga0256836, IMG submission 185974) | Hydrothermal vent microbial communities from Guaymas Basin, Mexico - 4561-380 | ecosystem: Environmental > Aquatic > Marine > Hydrothermal vents | place: Mexico: Guaymas Basin | collected...
GCTGGGTTCGCGAGGGGAAAATAAGGGTGGTCTTCCAGACCCACAGCGTCCCAAGTCCCTTCGCCTTTAATCTCGAAGCGATAGGCTCGAGCGACGTGGTTCTTATGGAGGACAGGAGGGAGCTGATCAAACAGCTTCACAGAAAAATAATGGCAATGATAAAGGAAACGACATCAGAAGACGTTGAGCTTGTCGTCTAGGATCATCTTCTGAATCTTTGTTACGTCTGCGAGCCAGGCGTCTGCTATCTCGTATGCAGGCTTCTGGAGGACGTCTATGGAGTAGCCCTTCTTCGGGATTATCTGTATGCTCGCCACGAGGGGTTCATCGATGGGCTTGCCTATCTGGCTGAGTATCCTGACGTAGACCTCCTGCACGCCTTCGACCTGCTCGGCGATGTCGTTGGCTATGAGCATCGAAAGGAGGTTGTAGATCTTTCCGACGTGGGAAACGGGGTTCTTTCCGGCTGCTGCCTCCATGCTCATGTGCCTGTTTGGGGTTATGAGTCCGTTGACGCGGTTTCCTCTGCCTACGGAACCGTCATCGCCCGCCTCGGCGCTGGTTCCGGTAACGGTGATGTAGTAAATTCCGTTCTTCGGATCGTCGGCGGTGTTCACGAATATCTTGGTCGGCCTCTGGGTGTGCTCCTCAACTACTCCCTTTGCCGCCTCGTAGATCTCCTCTTTCACGGCCATGTAGTCGTCCGGGTTTGAGACCTCGCTGTCAACTATTGCAGCGGCAATGGTCAGATCGATCTCGTCGCCCTTCCGGAGGCCCATGACCTTGATGTCCTCTCCAACCGCTGGGCACTTCTTTTTGAACTCCTCGCTGTTAAGGAGCTTTTCAGTCTCGAGGACTATCCTCTCGGTCTCGCTGAGCGGGGCGTAGCCGACACCGAAGGAAGTGTCGTTCGCGAGCGGAATCGGGTTCTCCTTGGCCTTGTTGAAAACTCCAACCAGATCAACGCTTCCCTGCCCGATGCGGGAATCGATTACCACGTGGTTCTCGATGTCGAGGTGTCTAACTGCTTTCTTGAGGTAGTCCTTCGCGGCCTTTATCGCGACCTGGTGAACCGGAAACTCCTCCCTATCGACGAGCTCCACAGCTCTTCCAGAGAGGAGGATGTAAATTGGCTTTATGACCTCACCGCCCCCGAACTGCGGGTAGGCTCTTCCTCCAACAACCTCTACCTGATCCGTGTTGTGGTGGAGGATTATACCATAGCGCTTGAGATACTCCCTGCTCAAAGCCCTGCTTACCGCCTCGGCGATGCCGTCGGCTATGCTGTCAGGGTGGCCTATTCCCTTTCTCTCGACGAGTTCAACCTCCTGCATTTCAACCGGGGTTCTAACGAGTTCCTCAACGACTATGTTCCTGACTTTCTCGACCATGAGCGTCACCACCTTTTCTTTTTAGCAGACCCCGGTCTGAGGGAACTTTTATATAATTTTCGGCATGAAGAACCTGGAATGGTATTCCCCGCAGTTATAACCGCGAAAACCTTAAAATTTTCTCCGAAGAATTTTCTTTGACGGTCCCGCCCGGTTGGCCCGCCGGACGGAGTGGGCTGGGCCTTCGATGATGTCCCGTGGACGATGCCGGGCGGACAGGGCTTGGCCTCCGGACCGCCGGAGGGTGGCGTTGCCTTCAATGATGGCGGGGGATCAGCCAAGCCCACATCAGCCCTGCTCCTTTATCTTGAGCGCCTCCAGGAACTTCTCGGTTATCGCTTCCTCCGCCAGCCTCAGAAGGGAATTCTTGTCCTTTGCAAGCTTGAAGAGGCCCAGGGGAATCCTCGCGCCCCCCATCGTCGCGTGGCCGCCCCCGCTACCTATCTCCCCAAAGGCTTCCTTCATGACGGCCCCTATGTTCACCCTCACGTCCCTTGTCCGGGCCGACATCTCTATGTAGTCGTCCACTATTCCGAAGACAAGAACCGTGCTTATGCCCTCGAGCCTGAGGAGGAAGTCCGCCGATTCGGCCAGCGCATCCCTGTTCCTGATAAAGCCGACGTTCGAGATGACGACGTTCTTGTAGGACTTCCTGTTGAGTATTGCCCTCGCCAGTATCTCCGCAGTTTCGGTTGAGATGTCCGGGTGCTCTATCCTCTCTAGGAGCTCGTGGTTAACCTTTCCGGCCAGGAACTCGATGGCCTTTAGGTCGACCTGGCTGAGCTGGGAGAACTTCTTTGTGTCCGTGTAGATGCCATAGAAGAGTGCAGTAGCGAGGGTCTCGGAGAGGGGTATGTTGAGGGCCTTTATGTACTCGGTGAGTATGGATGCCGAGGCCTTAACGTCCTCCCTGATGTCCACAAAGGCGTCGCTTGGCAGAAGTTCGTGGAGGTGCTGGAAGATCTGATGATGGTCTATGAGGATCTGCACCTTTTCCCGGTCCTCTGGCTCGAGAATCGTCAGGTTTCCATTCGGCTGGGTGTCAACTATTGCTATCGCACTGTGCTTTCGTATCTCGTAAGACCCTCTAGAAACACGCCTCAGGTTTATTCCGAGTAAGTTCACGAAGGCCTGATTTTCATGGTGGGTGATCTCCCCTCCGTAGGCTATCGTTGTTTTCAGACCGACGTTCTGGGCTATCAGGGACAGCGCAACAGCTGAAGAGATTGCATCTGGATCCGGGTTGTTGTGGGTGAGTATCAGCAGGGAGTCCGTTTTTTCCTTTATTTCCTTGAGCTTCTTTAGGAGCATGAGGGCGTTCTTCTTCTCGCCGAGCTGGAAGAGCGTTCTGAGGAAGGCCTCTGTTATGGCCTTCTGGGGGTAGATGCCGTAGTCTATCTTGACCTCCTTCTCGAATTCCTCCAGGATTATGTCCTCCATCGTTTCCTTGGGCATGTCATCTGGCAGAAGAGCGACTATGGGAACCTCCTTGTTGTTGGTTCTTATAACGTAGATGGCCTTCTTTACCGCCTCGAGGTTTCTGGTGGTTATCACGACGACGTTGGCCCTGTCAACGCCGGCCTTCAGAAGGGTCGCTGTGTACGAAAAATCCCCCTGAACAACGTTGAAACCGCTCTCCTCGAGGGATTTCGCGCGGAGCTCGTCCTTTTCCACTATTGTTATTTCAAACTCTCCCTTGAGTGCTTCCGCGATCTGCCTGCCTATGCTCCCCCCACCGAGGATCAGGATGCGCATGATCATCACCTATGAGCAACAACGTTTAAATAGATACGTTCCCATAGATTGGGAGGGATGCACCGCCCGTATTATCTTGGTTGGGGATATATATAGCTGTCGCCCATAAACAATCAGATGGTGAGATTATGAAGCTGCCGGACACAAGGCCCCTGAAAGAAAACGTCGTTGTAATATCTCCCTCGGATTTAGCTCAAGAGGTCAAGAGCGTAGCTTCCCAGTCTGGGGGAGCGTTCCTGAAGATCTTCGGCAAGAAGGACAACTCCAAGTACTACCTTACAATACTCTTCGACAGAACCAAGGTTCTGGCCGCCGAGGGGCAGGACTTGGAATCAGGGGCTCAGGTAATCGGTGAAGAGGCTATAAACCTCTTCCGGAAGCTGATGGGCAACCCGATGGTCGTCGACGTCTATTCCCTCGATGAGATCGGTGTCAAGCTCTCGATAGCCGAGAACCTCGACGTATACTCCAAAACTCCCAAGATAACGATAGAGGAACTCTTTGGGGGAAGGGCCCCAGCAAGGGTCGAAAAGCCCAAGCCCGTGCCAAAACCTGCTGAAAAACCAGTTGAAAAGCCCGCTGAAAAGCCTGTGAAGGCTCGGGAAAAGCCCAAGCCAAAGCCCGGCGAGATCGAGATCGTTATCGAGATCCCCGGCGGGGACGTCCTCGAGGAGGCCCTGAAGGAGTACACGAAGCACTTGATCTCAGAGGCCAAGCGGATAAGAACGCTCCAGATAAACAAGGTCGTCTACTCCGGTGAGCTCACCGAGGGCGTCGTCTACCTCAATGTCCACATATACGGCCACAGTGAAGGACAGATGAGGGAGGTAGCCGAAAAGAGAATGCTCCACGCCATAAGCAAATACGCCCCCGTTATACTCAGAATGGCGGATATAAAGCCCATTCTCAAGGAGATAAAGGTCATCCTCGACGGCAAGGAGGTGGCCCCACAGGAGATCGTTGAAAGGGACAAGAAGAAGATCGGGAAAGTTGACCGGGAGGGCAGGCTTACCCTTGCCGTTCTTGAGGACGTCTGGCCTTACTTCAGCGCAATGATGAGAACTGTCGTTAACGAGATAGAACGCCAGGGAATAGCTGTTAAGGCGGCCACTTTTGACGTTCCTGGCAGGAAGGAATTCGAAGTGAACGCGAAGCTCGCAGTTGAGACTTCCCTCCCGGAGGATCAGGCAAGGAAGATAATAAGGGACACCATCACAAAGCACACGAAGGAACTCGGTAGGACGCTGAAGAGGTACATGACGGTTCACAACGTTGAGGTGGAATTCATAAAGAAGGCCGAGACTGTGAAACCATCTGCAAAGGTGCCAACAACGGGTAAAGCTGCGGAGATCCTCCAGAAGAAGGCGGAGCTGGAGAAGGAGGTCGAGAAGCTACTCCAGCAGGCGGGTGTTGAGGAACTAGCCTTTTTGACGGAAGAAAAGAAGCGTGAAAGCGAAAAGGCTCTGCTGAGGAGCAGGATAGAGCCGGCAATGGAGGAGCTCAAGAACAGGCTCCACACCGAGCTCAAGCTCATTCCGAGGGTTACTTTTAAGTGGCTCAAGCTCAACTGGGACGCCAAGGGGACGACGGTTTACGTGGACATTGAAGCATCGTTCATGAAGGAGGAGATAGGCGGTCTTTTCGGATCCTTTTCGGGCGTTGATGAGGGCAGGATCAAGCGGGACGTCAGGGAAACCATACTCCGCGTGATCAGGGATATACAGAAGGAGTACGGCATCAAGATCAGTCTCAACAAGTTCAACGTTATCGTTAGGTGACCTTAAAATTTTTTAAGTTTTCCTAATTTCTCAATCCGGGTGCTGGTAATGCAGGTCATCGGCTACGTGCTCATCATCATAGCCCTCGGCAGGTTTCTGGCGGAGCTCTTCGAGAGGATAGGTTATCCCGGAATAGTCGGTGAGATAACGGCAGGTTTGCTCCTGGGTTACTTTCTCAGAGACGTTCCGGCGGGGGAGATGAACCTTCTGGCCGAGTTTGGGATATTCTTCCTTATGATCCTCGCGGGCCTTGAGATAACACCTGATGAGCTCCGCATGGGTGGCAGGGAGGCTCTCCCGGTTTATCTCGTGACCCTCGCCGTGATGTTCTTCGTCACCCTGCCATTTACGAATTACTCCATCTCAACTGGAAACATCCTTGCGGCTTCGATACTGGCCGTTGCCAGCGCTCCGATCGTCGTTCGGATAAAGCGTTTCTTCGGGGAGGAATACCTCCATGTGGCCCTTTCGTACGCAATAATAAGCGAGGTCGTCATACTCGTTCTCGTCTATGTACTCGCCAGCTTCGAGGAAGCGCACGATCCATCCGATCTTGCGATAACTATCGTGAAGCAGGTTCTCTTTATAGGAGGGGTTCTTTACGTCAACTATAAGATTGGAATCCAGCACAAGATCTGGCTGATAACACAGCTCAGGCGCCTCAGGAGCGACGAGGCTGTCTTCGGGGCCTTCATGATCCTCGCTGCGACGCTGGGCTTCATAAGCGAGGAAGTTGGAATGCACTTCACAATCGGTGCCTTCCTCGCCGGTCTGCTCCTTCACAGCGATCTCGTTGGGACTAGACAGTACGAGAGGCTTGAGACCATATTGAGCGGCGTTACCTACGGTATCTTCGCCCCCATCTTCTTTGCCTGGCGCGGGATGAACTTCAGGGCGGAGGTCACCCTTGCGACGGTTTATTTCTTCCTCGCGATTTATCTCGTCCGCTTCCTGCTGACGGTTGTCCTGACGTGGGACGGAAGGCTCCTCAGCTCGATCGCAAAGGCTACCGGGCTCGTGAGCTTCGGCATCCTCGGGCTGCTTGTTTCGGACCTCGGGAACTCCTACGGCGTATTAACAGGTGAGCTCTACTCCATATCGGCTTTGACGTCCATTGGAGGCATCTTCCTCGCGGCGACGATCGGCAGGGGTCTTTCCTTCCTCCGCCGTTCGAGTGGGAAAGGTTTATAAGTCCCGCGATGAGGGAACGGGTAGCTGTAAAGTGAGATGGGTGGTGAAGATGAGCTGGATGACTCCCAAGAGGGCTTTCATGGGTGCAGCTGCCGCAGAGGGGGGAACGAAGCTCAACGCTTTTGATAACGCCCTCCTGAAGCTGGGAATAGGAAACGTTAATCTCGTCAAGCTCAGCAGCGTTATACCCGCCCACATCGAGTGGATCGAAAAGGTTCACGACGTCCCAATAGGAATGCTCCTTCCAACGGTATACGCCCACATCGAGAGCGACGAACCGGGGATGACGATAAGCGCCGCCCTTGGTGTCGGTATAAGCGAGGGGAATGAGGGCGGTCTTATCTACGAGTATTCCGGCTACTGCACAAAGGAAGAGGCAGAGGAAATGGTCAGGAAGATGGTCGAGGAAGGCTTCGCCGTTCGCGGCTGGAAGCTCAAGGAGTTCAGGGCGGTCTCGGCCGAGATAACGGTCAAAGAAAAGCCCGCCGCAGTCGTTGCCGCTGTTGTCATGTTCCCCTACTAGATCCTCTCCATATCTATGAGGGTGAACTCGTCTGCCTTTCTTTTTTCAAAGGTCATTCTGTACCTTGTTTCCCCCTTTGAGGCCAGAACCTCAACGTAGCCGCTGTTCTCCCCACCCATTACGTTCATCCATACAACGTTGTAGCCCCTCCTCTGCAGGACGTTTTTGAGGACTCCCTTAATTGTCACGCCCGGCTCCAGTCTCTTGCCCTCACTCCTGCCCTTGAGAAACGCCCATAACTCCAGAAACGTCGTTCGGGGATTTGAGTTCTCAACCGGCATCATGAAGAGTATGGATTTTCCCTCCCTCAGGAGAATCCAGTGGGACGATTCAGAAAAGACCGTTACGGTAAGTTCAAGGTTTGGATCATCCTCGCTTTCTAGAACGAGCTCACCGACGAGATGAGGAATCCCGTACCTCATCCCCTCTTCTATCTCCCCGACGAGGGATTTGATCCTCTGAAAGAGCTCTTTCCTGACTTTGATTTCATTCATCACTCAGATTTGAGGGTTGTGTTTTATAAATTTTGTTCCGCCCAGATAGGTTTAAAACCTCGAGGCCAAGCTAAACGTGGTGGTGAGCATGGGATTCAACGAGATGGAGGGTGCTTTCATCGAATGGTACCCAAGGGGCTATGGAGTGGCTTTTAAGGTCAAGAGGCGGCTCTTTGCAATTCAAACGGACTATCAGAGGCTTGAAATCTACGAGACGGAAGGATTCGGAAAGATGCTGGTTCTTGATGACACCGTTCAGCTCGTTGAGGTGGGAGAGGAGAGCTACCATGAGGCACTCGTTCATCCGGTCATGCTGGCACATCCGAACCCCAGAAGGATCCTCGTAATCGGCGGTGGGGACGGCGGGACTCTGAGGGAAGTCCTCAGGCATGAGACGGTTGAGAAGGCCACTATGGTGGAGATCGACGAGGGAGTCGTTGAGGCATCTTACCTCTACCTCGACGTCGCAAAGGACCTCCTTGAGCGTCTCATAAAGGGGGAGGAGAAAAGGGCTGAGCTGATAATTGGGGACGGCGTGAAGTACCTCAGAGAGACCGATGAGCGCTTCGACGTCATAATAGTGGACTCCACCGATCCCGTTGGTCCTGCGAAACTCCTCTTTTCCGAGGAATTCTACCGCTCGGCATATGAAAAGCTCAACGAGAGGGGTCTCTACATCACCCAAGCAGGCAGCGTTTACCTGTTTACCAACGAGCTCATCGACGCCTACCGGGCTATGAAGAAGGTCTTTGACAGAGTCTACTACTTCAGCTTCCCGGTTATCGGCTACGCCTCACCCTGGAGCTTCCTCGTCGGAGTTAAGGGGGACATCGATTTCACGAAGGTTGACCTTGAGAGGGCCAAGAAGCTCGATCTCTACTACTACGACCCTGAGAGGCATGAGACACTCTTCCAGATGCCCCGCTACGTAAGGCAACTCTTGGAGGAAAGGAAGTGAAGCTGGAAAGAAAGCACTTTTCTCTTTTCCTCACGATTCTTCTCGGCCTATTTCTTGCCTACAGGATAAGGGAAGAGCTAAGCTCCATTGAGTGGTCGAAGGTAGATCCCTCCTACTTTCCCGCCGTTTTTCTGTTCGGAGTCTTGGCCTTCCTGGCTTATACTGCGATATGGTACTTCCTGCTGTCTTCAATCAGGAGGGTCTCCTTCTGGAGATTAGTTGAGCTCAACCTCGTCGGGAGCTATCTATCAATGACCCTCAACTCTGCAATCGGGGGAATCGTGAAGGCCAAATACGCCCTTCCGAACTGGTGGCAGTCCATAGGGGTCGTTGCCCTGGTCACTGCCCTTGAGATACTTCCAGGAGGTATAGTGGCCGTAATCTCAGGTGATCTCATCGTTCTTCCGCTCCTCCTCTTGGTGTTATGGGGCATAGTTCACGAGGACTCGCTTTATCCCCTCGTGGCGCTTCCGTTCAGACTGCTGGGAAAGGGAGAGTGGATAAGAAACTTTTACCTCGGCTGGAAGACCGCCAAAACAAACGGGGGGGCCTTTGCCAGAGCCACCGCTGTGGCATTTCTTCAGGCAAGTTTTCTGGCCCTCGCCCTAGTTGTCACCGGCGCTGCCTTTGGGATCAGAGTTCCGATTGAAAAGGGCCTCATGGCCGTTGCATACTCAACGGTGATCGGGGGCATCGTTGGAACGCCCGGCGGGATCGGGGGAAACGAGCTCGGCGTTATACTCGCCATCGGAGACGTTTCCGCGGCCGCCACAATGGCGTTCGTGTACAAGTTTTTCACCCAGTACATCTTTGCCATCCTCGGGGCGATTCCCTTTTACAGGGTTTTAAGGGAGAACGGAAAACCCTTATAGGCACTTTCGCCAAATCTCTCCGGTGATAATCGTGAGGATCGAGGAGCTGAGCTGGCCCGAGTTTGATAGAATCAAGGATAAGCTCGTTGCGGTTATACTGCCCGTGGGCAGCGTTGAGGCTCATGGCCGGCACCTGCCCCTCGGAACGGATGTCTTCGCCCCGCTAAAAATAGCCGAGCTGGTTGAGCAAAAGGTCAGGGAGAGGGGAAAGGAAGTCCTGGTAATGCCCCCAATCTGGTACGGGCACAGCTTTGCCCTCAACGCCTATCCCGGCACGATCAACGTCCGTCCTGAATCCCTGAGGATGTACGTTGGTGATGTTCTCGCTGAACTTGCGGCGGAGGGCTTTAAGAAAATAGTCCTGCTCAATGGGCACGGTGGGAACGTCTATCCCCTCACCGAAGCCGCCGAAGACGTGGCCGAGCTTTACCCCGACGTTGAGGTTTACTTAATCAACTGGTGGCTCGACTTCAGGGAGGATATTCTCTCAGTCTGCTCCGGCCAGGGGCACGCTGGAGAGGACGAGACATCGGTTATGCTGGCGATACGGCCTGAACTCGTTAACATGCGTGAGGCTAGGGGGAGGAGAGTCAAGAGAAAAATCAGGGTGATAAAGAAGGACATAGGGAAGGAGGTATTCCCCGACGGCCTCAACGACGATCCCTCCTCCGCGACCGCCGAGAAGGGTGAGAGAATACTCCAGATCGTGTCGGAGAGTATAGCCCGCGTAATCCTTGGTGAGGAGGGATGAGCGTTCCGAGGGAAGTTCTGGACGAGCTCGATAAGAGGATAAAGCGACTCCAAGCAGTCATCGAGATAGCCGAGAGCGTTCCCCCTTCAGACAACAGACCCATCCCAAAACTTCAATCCTCGTTCTCCGTGTACCTGTGGATGAGCGTCGCGTGGTTCATCGGAGGTTTTCTCATAATCTACTTCCTTCGCTCCCGGTACGGAAGAGCCCTTAACAGTGCTCCCACCGGGGTTTCCCTGGCGGTTTACGCTGTACTCGCTCTGGGCGTCGTGATTCTGCTCGTTGCCTACTATCTCTCCAGGAGGAAGGAGGAGGGGGAAGTTTTTGATATCGATGAGAGGGCTAGGGCGGCGAGGCGTCTCCTCAAGGAGTTCTACCTCCCCCTCAAGAAGGCCCTTGAAGGGGACGATGAGGAAGCGGTTCGTGCCCTAGCCGATAGACTCCTCGAGGATCCGCTCTTGGCCAGGGCAATGGACGTTCTCCATGAGGGAAATCCAGAGCTCTGTGCCTACGCTCTCTACCTCTACGTTTCCAGGGAGAAGGTTGGGGGAGATGAAATCCGGGAGACCCTTGAAAGGCTGGACAACAAGCCCCTCCGCAGGCTTTTAAGCGCGCTGGTCGAGGGTTAAAGGATTTAAGTTTCGGTTTCCTATCCTCAACCGCCCTCCCCTCTCACACCCCCGTGAAGGGTGAGCGGGGGGCGGTCGGGGAGGGCACATCATATCCTTTCTCTGACGAAGATTATCAGTCCGATCGCTATGAGAAAGCTCACGTAGGCTGTTATGTCGTGGGATATGAACATCGAATAGTTGTGCTCTAGAAGCACGAACATAGCCGCTATCCTGAGGGCATCAAAAACTGCTATCGTGAGAAAGGCCACTAAAAGCAGAACCAAGTCCTTCCATCCTCTCCATGTCAGGGCGAAA
>Ga0256836_1001389_pt1 | contig 10601 bp, 12 predicted proteins | sample 4561380metaG_FD_185974 | JGI IMG/M metagenome (GOLD analysis project Ga0256836, IMG submission 185974) | Hydrothermal vent microbial communities from Guaymas Basin, Mexico - 4561-380 | ecosystem: Environmental > Aquatic > Marine > Hydrothermal vents | place: Mexico: Guaymas Basin | collected...
TAGAAATTCTTAATGCTAAAATCATAAATAAAGAGATGAAAAATTCTATAGGAATAATAGAACGAGGAATGACATAATTTGTTGTTCTTAAAATATAAGAAATAAGCACTAAAATAATAGTTGAAAATATCGCAACATAAATTAATTTTGTTGTATCTTTAAAACCAAAATGACGCCAGCTGATATTATAAATCTTAAAATAATTAAATAAAAATATACGAACAGTAATAAGTGTAAGTAAAACTATAATGATAGAACTATTGTACTGTTGAGGAATACTAAAATCAAATCTTAATAAAAATGCAATATAAGTAGAGATAAAAATAATTACAATATCAAAAAATATAAAAAAAAGTTTTCTTTTGAATTCAGATGCATGTAAAATCAAGAAAATCCTTTTTGTTTATCAACATATTTCATTGATAGATATAATACACCAAAGGCTATTAAAGCTGCATAATAGATATCTGAAATAAAATAAATAATACAAAATAATATACTATTTAAAAACATAGCACTTAGGACAACTTTACTATGATTCCACCCACTCTGTGTCAATCTCTGATAAGCATGTTTTTTATGTGCTATACTCAATTGTTCTTTATTTAATTTTCTTCGGATAAGTGTCAATGTAGCATCAAACCAAAAAACTCCAAAAAGTATAATCCAAATCCAAAAATTTTGAGGATTTTCATTTCCATAATATAATGTAAATATTGCAACATTATAGCCTAGCAATGTACTTCCAACATCTCCCATAAATATTTTAGCATTTCCATAGTTCCATACTAAAAAGCCTAAAGTAGCTACAGCTAAAACTATAAAGTGACTTCCGCCAAAGAGTAAAAATCCAGCTAAACTCAAAAACACTATCTCACTTCCAGCATAGCCATTTATACCATCTAGGAAATTATAAAGGTTTATAAACCAGACTATTAAAAAAAAAGCAAATATATTTGTAAATATCTGATTGTCTATACTAAAAAATTCAAAACCAAGACTATGAAAGCCTCCTAAAAAGTATAGGCCACCAAAAGCCACAACAGCTTGAGCAAAAAGCCTCACTTTTGGAGAAAGCTCATAAAGGTCATCAAAAAAACTCACTATAGAGATGATGATACCTACAAGAAGAGCAAAAAAGAGTGAACTTTCTATCTCTCCAACATAGTTCAAATAAAAAAGCCCTATAAACCAAACAATAGAGAGTGCTATACCACCACCATGAGGTGTAGGTACACTATGAGAACTTCTCTCGTTTATCTCATCTAACAAAGCATGCTTTATATAGTAATTTTTAATGAAATATGTTAAGGTAAAAGATAGAAGTAATAAAAATAGATACATCATAAACTTATTTATCTTGAATCATTAATTTAATTCCATCCTCAACACTATAAGGATTCTTCAAATTAAGTTCTTTTTTTGTTAATGTATTGTCAATTTCTAAACTTCCATAAAGTTTTTTATGAAATGATGGTTTTAATAAATGCAACAAGGTTTCAAATAATGGAATTCGAATTAAATATATTTTTTTTTCTAAACTATTAGCAATTAATCTTATTAACTTACTCGTACTAATTGTTTCGTCATCACTAGCTAAAAAAATACCTGACTTTCTTTGTCTAATTACTTCATTTAGCAAGTGACACAAGTTTCCAATATAAACCATACTGCGTTTGTTGTCTATTTTAGCAAACGGTAAAACAAAAACATTCTTTATTAAATTTAACAAGATTTTCATATTCCCTGGAGCATTTTTTCCATAGACAATTGGTGGCCTTATTATTGAAATTTGAAAATTATTATTTTTAAGTTCTAAAAGCTTTTGTTCTGCTTCAAGTTTACTTTTTCCATATGAAGTAATAGGATTACATCTAGTATCTTCTTTTAATAGAAGTGCATCATCTCCATACACAGCAATAGTACTTATAAATACAAAGTGTTTTACACCATGCTTTTTTGCTTCTTTAGCTAATTTAACTGGGTATCTCATATTTATATCTGTATATTTTTCATCATCATTCATAACTTTTTGATGAACTATTGCTGCACAATGTAAAATGATGTCTGTATTGTCAAAATTTATACTTTCAATACTGTTCTCTAATAATGAAAACTTAAAAAATGTATACTCATTTTTAAAAATATTCATAAAACTATTTCCAATATATCCACTACTCCCAGTAACAAGTATATTCATCTTTTATAAAGCCTCCAAGCTTTCAATTATTTTCTTTGTCAACTTATCAAAAGTATAATAATTCATAAGAACTTCATAACCATTTTTTCCAAGTTGCAATCGTTCATCTATATCCATCCTGTATAACTGCTGTACAGCTGTAGCTATATCGTTAGCATTACCACTAGATACTTCTATTCCACAATTAGCATCTAAAACAGGATGATTTCCTGAATCAATAGCATAAAGAATAGGTTTCGAAACAGCCATATAATCATAAAGTTTTGTAGGCGAAACACCATATTGAAATAATTCACTTTTTTGGAGCCCTAAATAACAAATATCGAAATACTCTAATGTGTTATGAACTTCTTCTCTCGCCACACTACCAAGGAATATAACATTATCTAGTTTTTTCTTCTTTGCATACTCTCTCAGTTTATTATCTTCAGATCCACTGCCTAGTAAAAAAAATTTTATCTTTTTATTTTCTTTGAGTAGTTCTGCTGCATCTATAAATGCATATAAGTTATTTGCAATTCCTAATGCACCTGCATATCCAATAATAAATGTTGATGAAGTAAAATGTTTTAGTATCTCATTTGATACATTTTGTCTGTTATTCAATAACTTTAAATCTATTCCATTTGGAATAAAAAGAAATTTTTCTGCTTTTAAACCTCTTGAAAGCATATATTCTTTTGCATTTGCCAATAAAGATATAACCAAATCACTTTTCGTATATGCTATTTTTTCAATGTATGCAAGAAAACATATAAAAAGATTTTTAGATGATATATTTCCAAGCTCAATCACACTTAATGGCCAAAGATCTCTTACTTCAAAAATTAATTTTGCCTTAAATCTTTTCTTAAAATATATTCCATTAAGTATCGGGAGCGGAGATGGAGATGAAACTATAATATAATCAGGTTTGTTAAGCTTCTCAATAGGAATAAAAAAACATTTCAACATAAAGGAAAACATACTTAAAAGTCTTTTATAACTTTTAGATTCTATATATTTTCCTGTTTTTATCCAAAGATACTTCACTCCTTCAATATCTTTTAGTGTATAGTTACAAGAAATCTCTGGTGCAGTTTTAAAATGGTGTGAATGAGATGCAGCAATAATGGTAACATTATATCCTTGCTTTTGTAATTCTCTTGCTATAGATGGAGTCCGATATTCTTTACCATGAAATACGGATCCGGCATATTGATTAATAATCCATATATTTTTATTCATACTATTTTAGTAATTCCTTCACAATAACTTCACTAGCTTTTCCACCACCATACAAGTCAATAGAAAAATCATCATTAAATTTGTAACTTTTATAGTGTTCAACTATTTTTTCTTTATTTGCCCCGGCTAAAATATTAAACCCATTTTCTATTAACTCTATCCATTCAGTTTCATCACGCAGAGTTATACAAGGCTTCTCAAAAAAGAAAGCCTCTTTTTGAAGCCCTCCACTATCTGTCATAATAAGTTTTGCATTCTTAATAAGAAAAACCATTGTTAAATAGCCTATAGGATCTATTACTGTGATATTTTCAGACAATGTCATATCACTTTTGTTAAGAATATTTTTTGTTCTTGGGTGCAGTGGTAAAATTATTTGTATCTCTTTGGCTATCTCGTTAAGTGCTTCTACAATAGCTTCTAAACGTGATGGGTCATCAGTATTTTCTGCTCTATGAACAGTACTTAAAATATACTCTTTCTGGAGTATAACATTATTAGGTGCGACAGCTAAATCTTTGTAAAACATTGCTCCATCTTGCATGACATCACCATTTTTCACTACTCTTATATCTAAATTATCATAACCTTCTTTTTGAAGATTATCTATAGCACTCTGTGTAGGACAAAAAAGTATACTGCTAATTCTATCTGTAAGAATTCTATTTACCTCTTCTGGCATTTTCATATTAAACGAGCGAAGTCCTGCTTCCACATGGGCAACTTTTATATGTAGTTTACTTGCAGCAAGTGCTCCAGCTATAGTTGAGTTAGTATCACCATATACCATTACCCAGTCTGGTTTTTCTTTTAGTAATACTTCCTCTATCATCTCAAGCATTTGTCCAGTCATAGCACCATGTCCTAATCCATTTATGTTTAGGTTATAATGTGGCTTGGGTATTTTCATCTCATCAAAAAACACATCTGACATATTTGCATCAAAGTGTTGTCCTGTATGGACGATGATTTCTTCTATTTCACTATATTTAGCGAACTCTCTACTAACTGTTCCTGCTTTAATAAACTGTGGTCTTGCACCTAATATTGTTACTATTTTCATTATTCTAGTTCCTTATAAAGATTTAAAAGTACTTTCTCTTGCTCTTCCCAATTATAGACTTCTTTGACTTTTTTCAAATTTTCTTGTAATTCTTCTTGGTTTAGTTTTATAGCTTTTTCTATAGCTACTTGTAAACCTTCTGATGTATTTTGTTGTGCTACTACACCTATTTTATTGTTTTCTACTAATCTTTTCATTTCAGGTAAGTTCGAAACTATAAGAGGAATCTCTGCCATCATATATTCAAACATCTTATTTGGTAAACAATACCTATAACTTAAACAACTATCCTCGATTGTGGATATTCCAAAATCAGCACTACTTGTATAGTTTAAAAGCACCTCTGGACTTACTGCTTTGTGAAAGTATATATTTTCATACTCTTTAGTTGCATTTTGTACTAAACTCTCCAGTGGACCATATCCCATAAAAACTATTACTGCATTTTTATTTTCTATAGTTTTAAAGGTCTCTAGTAGGATTTCTATTCCTCTTCCTGAGCTTAGTCCTCCTTGGTAGAGAAATACTGTTTTATCTTTTGAAATATTAAAAGTTTCTCTAAATATATCTTTTTTCTCTACTACTTGGTATAGAGGTGTATTTAGTACTAAGTCTGGTTTTTTTATATTGTAAAGTTTTACATACTCATTTGCTATTGCATCACTTACACATATGACTTTATCTGTATATTTTATAAAAAAACTCTCTAAAAACTGTGTTATCTTCTTTTTAATACCATGAAGTCCATTCGTCTCTGTCTCATATTCATGGGCATCATAAACTATTTTTACATCTTTCTTATAAAGCTTTTTTATAATAAATCCTATTGGCAATGCATTTAAGTCATTACAATGAAGAATGTCAAAATCTTTACAATAATCAATACTCTCTTTTACATAAATAAAATATGCTTTTAGTTTTGCCAAACTATTTTTAGAAATAGTTCTATCAAGATAAGAAAATCTTTTTACTATAAAATTTTCCTCTTTCTGTATTTGTTCTAGGTTTTTATCTAAATGAGCAATAACTTCTACATCATAACCATTTTTTCCCAAAGAGGTAGACTCTTTTAAAACTCGGCTATCGTTTCTAAAGGGGTTAAATACTATATTGGCTATTTTCACCATCTGAAGCCTTCATATATTCTTTTTAGATTATCAATTGTATTTATTATAAAATTTGTTCTCCATTGTCTAGGGTGTGTCAACATACATATAGTGTCTTTTTCACCTATATAATTAAATATACTATCTGGTGAATAAAATATTGGATATTGTTTATCTGATACATATATTTCAAAACTATCCATTAAATCTTTATCATATGTTTCACAGATTATTCCAAGTTCTTTTCTTAAATTTTCATCTTTTGTTATTTCATTATTTGTAATTTGTAATTTTCTGTTTACAAAATCACCATGAGAGCATATTGTTTGAAGTTGCATCCCCCCCCCCATTTTTTATTATCTTAAAATTTTCTATAAATATTTTTTTTATATCATCCAATCTGTTAATGACTTCATCTCTTGATTTAATATGATTATCTTTACAAAACTGAGCTATCTCTTCAAAATGATAACTAGCTTCACTTCCATAATCTTCTATCTCTTTCATAAATTTAAAATCAAGAGTTGAAAGTCTAAAATAATAACTTGCTTTTGCATTATATTTTTTTTCTATTTTAAAAAATTCTTTTGCAGTTGATACATCTGTATCTATATCGTGTCTATTGATGAAATACCTTCCATCTAAATTATTTGTATCTAAAAGTTTTTTATATTCTCTAAAAGTAATATGTTTATATCCCTCTTGATTCAACTTCTGTAATACGGTTTCATATTCATTAAGCCTAGATGGCATTAAATAATCATTATAAATCCTATTTTTTATCGTAGTTAATTTTCCCATAGCCATTTTACCTTATACGATTGATATTTTAATTTCTTTTTAAATAGTTGTAAACCTTCTGTCGCACCATAAAATGTATCATACATTATATATTTATAGCCATTATTTTTATAATTCTCAAACATTTTTTTATGAAACTCAATTAGCATGAAATACATTATGCCATCATTAAGATATTTTTTATGACCTAATAATGTTGATACTAAGGTAAATTCACCATAAAAACCAATATTACAGTAGCTTACTAGTTTATTGTCTTTATTTATAACACCATAGTATTTATAATTTCTTTCATTCTTATATGTTTCAACTTTTTGCATATAGCAATCTGCCATTTTTTTACCTTGTCTTTGTACTGCTGATGTATTAATTTCATAAATATCATTTATATAATTATTCCTATCAATCTCTATAAATTCATATTCTCTTTTTAATGCCTTTCTACTATAGTAAGCAGCTGAATTCTTACCATTTATAGATTTATAATAATCTTCAAAAGTATTATATAAATTTAAATCAATTAATGCTACACCTATTGTTTTGTTTTTAAATAATTTTAATCTATGAGGTTTTGTAAAATATTTATAAGTACTCGTATAGTTATTAATTGATTCATCATTCATCTTTGTAAATTTTATGGTTACTATTGGAAGTTTTTGAATTTCTTGAATTGTAAAAATTATTTTTTTTAATTTATTTAACATTATATAGCTCCGTATATACATTAATCAAAACTTTTTCCTGCTCTTCCCAGTTATAAATCTCTTTTACTTTTTGTATATTTTGTTGTAACTCTTTTTTATTTAGCTTCATAGCCTTTTCTATAGCTTTTTGTAAACCTGTAGAAGTATTTTCATCTGCTACTATACCAATGTTATTTTCTTCAACTAATCTTTTCATCTCAGGTAAGTTAGAAACTATAAGAGGAATCTCTGCCATCATATATTCAAACATCTTATTTGGTAAACAATACCTATAACTTAAACAACTATCCTCGATTGTGGATATTCCAAAATCAGCACTGCTCGTATATTCAAGAAGAACATTAGGACTAACAGCATCATGGAAATAAATATTATCATAATTATTTTCTGCTTGCTTAATAACTCCTTCTAGTACACCATATCCCATAAAGACAATTACACTATTATTTTCATAATTATCCATTAGTTTAAATGCTTCAAGTAAGATTTCTATACCTCTACCACTACTTAGTCCACCTTGATATAAAAATATAGTATTTTCTTTTGATATATTAAACTTTTCTCTAAATATATCTTTTTTTTCTATTTGTTTAAATGGTGGTGTATTTAATACAAGTGATGGTTTTTCTATACCATAAAGTTTTACATACTCATTTGCTATTGCATCACTTACTGTTATGGTCTCATCAACATATGCTATAAGAAATCTTTCTAATTTTTTTATCATTCTTTTTCTTAAACCTGTTAATCCACCTATTTCAGTTTCATATTCATGAGCATCATAAACTATTTTTATTTTTTTATTAAAAAACTTCTTAACAATAACTCCAATTGGAAGTGTATTTAAATCATTACAATGAAAAATATCATTATTTTTATACTTTTTTACAGTTCTATATAAAAATTCAAAATATTTTATAAGTTGAACTAACTTATTTTTTGACCAATTTTTACTTTTAAGTTTTACTCTATGCACTGGTATATTTTGAACGGTTTCAAACTCTTGTATTCCATCTTCAAAAAGTGCTACTATTTGTACATTATAACCAGCATTTTGCAAAGATATATTTGTTTTCAAAACACGACTATCATTTTTAAAATTATTTAATACTATTGATACTACTTTAATCATATTCGTTTAAACTCACATTTTTCATTTATTTGTTTTTTAATTATTACTTTTACTAGTTTTTTAAATTGTTGCCATAAACTATAATACCAATGATTTGGATGAGATAAAAACATAATAAATTTATCATCTTTTACTATAGCTTCTAAGACCGTCGTATTGTATTTATATCCACCATTTACTTCTATTGGTACATCACTTATATAAGCTGTTACTTTCTCTATCATATCCCTATTGTATGCTTCAAGTTTTATATTTAAAAATTCATAAGTCTTTGTATCTTCTGTAAGATAATTATTTGGTGTTTGAACCAAACTATTTTCATATTCTCCATGGCTAGCTATAGTAGAGCATGGAAGATCAAGTAGATTTCTATATCTTTCAAGATTAGCTTTAAGTATTTTTAAACATTTTTGTTCCCAATTTTCAAAACTATGTAATTCATCTTTATTTTTAATATCATTTGCTTTTACAAAATCAGCTATGGGTTCAAAATGAAGACTTGACTCACTACCATACTCTTCTATCTCTTTCATAAGTTTAGGTTCATATGTAGAGTTTCTAAAATAAAAACTACTCTTTACAGCATACTTTTTTTCAATTTCAAACATCATACGAGTTCCAGCACTAAAATGATCCACATCATGGCGAAGTATCATTAACTTTTTCGTTTTATCATAATTATCTTCTATATAATCTCTTAAGCTTATAATTTCATAATCTTTATCTAAAGCACTTTTTATAATTACCTCATATTCTTTGATTCTATCATTTTTTAAATATCTTATAAATAATTGTATTTTATTCATACTAACTCCAATAATTTTTCATTTAATTTTTTAAAATTTATATTTTTATCATCTGTAAAAATTGAATTATGAAACAATAATGTAATTTTCATATTGTATTCTCTTGCATAATCAATCAATTTCTTAACTTTTTTAAATGATTCATCAAAAGTTATATCATTATAACTATGATGATTATCATCCATAAAAACAAGAGGTCTCTCTTTTAGTTTTAACTTCTCTCTTGTAAGTATATTAAAGACACTAAATTCATCCCCTGTAGCACATCTAAAACCTTCTCTATCTGCATATCCGCAGGTACTATCTACACTCATACCATTATCTTCCCATATTTGCCAAGTAGTAGGAACTTCAAATCTTAAATAATGTTCTCTTCCTTCTGTTATTGTTAATTCTGTAGTTTTTTCAAGTAAATCTTTTTCTTTTTTAAATTGTTTTATATCATTGTATGCATTGTATGATGGATGAAAACCTATGATATGCCCTCTATCTTTTATCTTTTGTATTAATTCTAAAGATTTTGCTTCATTTACTTTATAATTGTTATCATGAGATGTTACTCCACCACTCATAAAATAAAATCTACTTTTTACTCCTATAGCTTCACTTTTATCCATAAGCCAATCAAAAGTATCAAAAGGATCATTTATCTTTTCTCTTTTGATTAAAAAATACTCTGCAACTCTTTCAAATGCTAATGATATACTTTTTCGCTTAACTATATCTCCTACAGCCACTCTAAAAACATGCTTCCAACTTTTCCACATATAAAGTTCATCTACATCATGAGTTAAGACTAGTTCAAATTTTTTCTCTTTTAATACTAGGCTATTGTCTAATTCTAAAAGCTGTTTTTTCAAATCTTCTATAAGCTCATTTACTATAGGTCTATCTAAAAAACCTTCTTTATAAGCTAAACTCTGTGTTGCTGGAAATCTATTATGGCTATCTCTATTTTTATTTACATACTCTTCCCATCGTGTAAGCATAAAAAAACAAGCTGAAAACATATCAATCTCTTTTATACTTTTTGGAATATTTTCCTCTTTAAGATATTCCAAATCCTTTGGAAATTTATTAAAAAAAGCATCTTTTATAGTTAATGTTTTATTATTTAATAATAGCTCATAATCATCAGAACCTATTTCTAAAGTATATTCTAATCCTAAAAACTCATTAAATATAATATCAAGTATATATTTTCTTTCTGGTATATTGTTGTTTGGTATTTTTATTATTATCATTATTTTACAGCTTTTTCTATCCATTTACCCATATTCGTATAACCGTCATCATCGACATAATCATAAACAGGATATGTTACAACTTTATCACCTTTTTTAAATGTCCATTGTTCAAATGGATTTTTACCTTTTTTTGAGATTTTCTTATTACTATCTTTTAGTTGATGAATATATATACCAATCATTCCATTTCCTCGTATAATAAATTTATCAATCATTACATCCAAAAGGAGTAGTGATTTGATAATTATTTTTTAGTTTTTGATAAAGTTATTTTGTGTATCAAATACTAAAACAACTTACAGTTAAAGAGTTGAA
>Ga0256836_1001390_pt1 | contig 10591 bp, 11 predicted proteins | sample 4561380metaG_FD_185974 | JGI IMG/M metagenome (GOLD analysis project Ga0256836, IMG submission 185974) | Hydrothermal vent microbial communities from Guaymas Basin, Mexico - 4561-380 | ecosystem: Environmental > Aquatic > Marine > Hydrothermal vents | place: Mexico: Guaymas Basin | collected...
TTTACAGAGCGTGGGGCTTTTGTGCCGGTAATGCATCCAGTAGCTGGCTATGCCAAAGAGGAGATATTTGATCACCTTGCACGCTTTGGTATGCGAAAAGCTGTAGAAAAGTCTGCTCCCGGTTGTGAGTTTGTGCCGCCCAAAGTTGTTTCTAAGCCCCGTATTAGCGTTCATGATCTTAGAAAGCTGAAATTTCCCAAGGATTATAAAGTAGAAAAGATAGATGCCCAGAAACTTTGGCAGTTTTAGGGAGGGGTATATATGTTTGATACATCGTGGACGATATATCAGATGTTTCCGAGATATTACGGCAGTTTTAGGGCTATGACCGAAGACCTTGAGAGGCTAAAAAATCTTGGGGTTGATGTGCTCTATCTCATGCCATTTCACCCCACAGGAGAAGAAGACAGAAAAGGTGCATATGGTTCTCCGTATGCTATAAAAGATTATTTTTCCATTGATTCTATGCTTGGCACGGAAAGGGATCTTGCCGTGTTTATATCAGAGGCCCATGCTATGGGATTTCGGGTACTTTACGATGCCGTGCTTCACCATACGGCAACAGATAGCAATATAGTTAAGGACCATCCAGAGTGGATTTTAAAAGATGAAGACGGTAACTTTACCAGACAGATAGATGATTGGTGGGATGTCTACGATTATGACTTTGATGTGGGCGATGTATGGTATTATCTTGCCGATGTTCTTGCTTACTGGAAAAACTTTGGCTTTGATGGTTTTAGGGCCGATGTGGCTGGTCTTATACGTCCAGATTTCTGGACATTTGTCAAAGACCAGGTAGACCCCGAAGGAAATCTCATATGGTTTTCCGAGTCTCCACAATATGAACTGTGTCAGGTATTTGATGCCATATACAACTATGAGCTTTATAAGACCATGTATGCCATATGGACAGGCACAGGAACATACGACAAGATGTATGAAAAGGTATGGATGATGAATGACATCTATTCAGAAAAGTGTGTGCTTGTCAATTTCCTTGAAAATCACGATTGGCCCCGTGCTGCGGCCATGATAAAGGAGCCAGAGAGACTTCTTCACTGGACAGTGTTTATGTACTTTCTTCCCGGGGTGCCTATGATTTCCCAGGGACAAGAGTATGGAGAGACTGAGAAGATGGATATCTTTTCTTCGTATGGCACATGGACAACGAAGGATAGAGATATGACATGGTTTAACCTCTTTAAGGGGTTAAATAGACTGCGTCATAGCCTTGGTGTATGGCAGGAAGGAGATGCTGTTCCTCTAAGGGTTGATGCCCCCGATGGTATATTTGCACTGCTTCGTTATACCGATGAGGAATATCTACTTGGTATTTTTAACCTCTCGGGTGTATCGGTAGATGGTGTGAGGGTGGAGATGGGTACCCAGTGGGATAGTGGTGTTCAGAAGGCTAGAGATATTCTATCTGGTAAGGATGTTGAAATCAAAGGTTTAGGCGATGGCTACGCTTACATTTCTATAGATACTCCGAAACTCTTATATTTACCTAAGCTGTAAGAAGGTGATTGTATGGCTATTAGGGATGTTGTTGTTGTCGGTGCAGGTCTATCGGGACTGATGGCCGTATATAGGTTGAAAGCCTTGGGTATCCCTACAATATGGGTTGTTGGTGGTGGTATAGACCGTTCCAACAGTGTGCTTGCTCAGGGTGGAATAGCCGCTGCGCTTTCTCCCGAAGATAGTGTGGATGTTCACCTGAAAGATACTGTTATTGCCGGTGATGGCCTTGTTGAAGAAGATGTGGCCCGAGGAATTATTTCTGAGGGAGCACAGATTGTTTCACATCTTGTTCATCTTGGTGTGCCGTTTGATAAAAATCCCGATGGTACCCTTAATATGACAAGGGAAGGAGCCCACTCTCGTAGGCGTATTCTCCATATCAAAGATGAGACAGGTAAGGGTATGATGCACTATCTTTTCAAGTTTGTCTCAGGAGTGGAGAAAGTAGAGGGTAGGCTTGTTGACCTTCTTGTAAAAGATGGAGAGGCATACGGTATTAGGGTGAAGACAAACGGCCACACAGAAGATATATATGCATCTGCTGTGATACTGGCAACGGGTGGGTATACGGGCATGTATATTCACTCAACAGGTAATGCCGACCAAGATGGGGTGGGTATAGCTCTTGCATCCTATTATGGTGCTGTGTTGAGGGATTCAGAATTTATACAATTTCACCCTACTGTGTTTTTTGGTGGGGGCAAGGCATTTCTTATTACAGAGGCCGTGAGGGGTGAAGGTGCTATTCTACTTGACAGTAAAGGAGAAAGATTTATGGTAGACGAACATCCCATGGCAGAGCTTGCACCCAGAGATGTGGTTGCCCGTGCTATACACCGTCGTGGTGGAGCCTACCTTGATTTTAGTCCTATTCAGAAAAAAGGTATAGACATAGAAGAGAGATTTCCGCATATTGTTGATGTTCTTCGTAAAGAAGGGATAGACCCCCTAAAGGAGCTTGTGCCAGTGTATCCAGCTGCCCATTACTATATTGGTGGCATAAAGGTAGACTGGTGGGGCCAAAGTGACATAAAGAGACTTATGGTGATAGGTGAAGCTGCATCAACGGGTCTTCACGGTGCAAACAGATTGGCATCTAACTCACTGCTTGAGTGTGTGGTTATGGGCTATCGCTCAACATTTAGGGCTTGGTGGTACGCTACACAAGAGCCCCACAACGAAAGACCTCGGTTTGATATGAAAGAATATAAAAATATATCTCCAGATGGACATCTTAAGGGCCAGATGAGCCGTCACGGTGGTATTATACGCAACGGTTATGGATTGAGAAAAGTTGCCCGGAAACTGCTATCACATATGGAAAATGGTAATTTGCCTTTTGGTTCCCAGCGTTGGGCCCAGATTATGCTATCGGGGGCCACTATATGCAGTGGGTGGTGGCGAACAGAAAGCAGAGGTGCCCACTACCGTGAAGATTATCCAGAAAAGTGGAAGGAAAAAAAGCATAGCCATATTACGCTAAAGGAAATAAAGCAGTGTCTTGAAAGGATAGGAGGAGTGTAGTATGTTTAGCCCTGTGTATGTAAGAGAAAGTGTAAAAAGATTTTTATCTGAAGATTTGCACTTTGGCGATATCTCTATTCCCTATGTATCACAGATGAAAACACCTGTTCGTGGTGAGTTTATAGCCAAAGATGAGGGGGTACTTGCAGGTAGTATATTTGCCAAGTATTTCTATGAAGAGATTGCCCCCGTAGACATATATTGGTATAAAGAAGATGGTGAAAGTTTTCGTATAGGTGATGTGCTTGGATATATAGAGGGACCTGCCTATGCCCTTTTGATGGTAGAACGCACATATCTTAATCTTCTACAGAGACTCAGTGGTATAGCCACCTCTGCCCGCAAGTTTGTCTCGTCTTTGCCTGAGGGGTTTACCCTTCTTGATACCCGTAAGACGACCCCAGGGCTGAGACTGTTTGAGAAATATGCCTCATGGGTAGGGGGCAGTGTCAATCACCGATACACACTCATGGATGCAGTGATGATAAAGGATAATCACATTATGGTCTTTGGTTCTATAACAAAGGCCGTAGAGGCCGTAAGGAAGACGGCTCCGTATACGGCTAAGATAGAGGTTGAATGTGAAAGTGTAGATATGGTTCTTGAGGCGGCTGGGCTTGGTGTAGATATCATCATGCTTGACAATATGAATGATGACGATATATTGAAATCTATAGAGATTATTAGGGATATCTCACCAACAACAGCTATTGAGATATCTGGGGGTATCACAGCCGATAGGGTAAAGACACTGGCCGAGAAAGGTGTAATTGGTGTATATGTTTCCTCATCTTCAACTATTACAAAGAGTAGATGGCTTGATATCTCCTTTGAGGTGATGAAGGTTTGAAGTACCTTATCGTATTTATCGGTGGTGGATTTGGTGCGTTGTCTCGCTTTGTGCTTGGTGGTCTTGTGCAGAATGTCTACGGAGGGGATTTTCCTCTTGGTACATTTGCCGTAAATATGATAGGTTCATTCCTTATAGGTTTTCTCTTTTCCCTTGAGGGGTTTGGTTTTCTGTCCTATGAGAGTCGTCTTCTTCTTATGGTTGGCTTCCTTGGGGGATTTACAACATTCTCATCGTTTATGCTTGAAAGTGTCAACCTTATACCACTACCTCAGTTTTGGCTCAATGTTATAGGTCAGGTGGGTATAGGACTTATTAGTGTATATGCCGGCATTATTGTGGGGAGGTGGATTGTATGAAGATCGTAGAAGAAGATGTACTGCTGCGAATATTTATAGGTGATAGTGATAGGTGCCAAAGGTGTGATAAGTATAAGGGCAAGCACATGTATGAGGCCATTGTCCTAAAGGCCAAAGAAATGGGGCTTGCTGGTGCTACGGTGCTAAGAGGTATTATGGGGTTTGGTGGTGCCAGCAGAGTGCATACAGTATCTATTCTGAGGCTTTCGGAAGATATGCCTGTTGTTATAGAGATTGTAGATAAGATGGAAAATATCAAGCCCCTCCTTGAGTGGCTTGATGATGTCATGGTGGAGGGGCTTATTACCGTGGAAAAGGTTATGGTGTATAAGTACACCAAGGGCTAATGGCTTAGTTCAAGCATTTTTTCAATGCCAGCCTTTGCCTTCTTGGCGATGTGTTCAGGTACATGCACAGGGTATATCTCTTCTTTAAGACTTCTCAGTATATCTTCGGCTGTGATAGCCTTCATGTTTTTGCATATCATTGGTCGCTTTACGGCATAAAACTCTTTATCTGGAAAGAGTGTTTTTAGTCTATAGATCATACCTACATCTGTGCCGACAATAAACTCTTTAACATCAGGGTGTGCTTCAACATACTTCACCATGCCGCTTGTTGATGTTACAACATCTGCATATTTCCATACCTCAGGTGGTGTTTCTGCGTGCACCATTACATGGGCCTCTGGGTGCTTTTTTTTCACATCCAGTATGTCTTCTGGTCTAAGGTAATTGTGTACATAACAAAAACCATCGTGGAATATAAACTCTTTATCGGGAAAGTGTTTGGCTACCCATCTGCCCAAGTTCCTGTCTGGTAGGAAGATAATCTTCTTGGCATCTACCTTTTCTATAATTTTTAGCGCACTGGCAGAGGTAACCACAACATCACACTCTGCCTTGACTGCTGCTGTTGTGTTGATATAGCATGCCACCAGGGCATCGGGATGCTGAGCCTTAAGGCGTTTTACATCTTGTGGTTCTATGGTCCATGCCATACCACAACCTGCCATGGGTACAGGATGGAGTATTGTTTTCTCTGGTGCCAGTATCTTGGCTGTTTCTGCCATAAATCTTACACCGGCAAAAATAATTTTTTCCTGAGGTATTTCTGTAATCTTACGTGCCAGTGCCAAAGAATCTCCTAAAAAGTCTGCAACATCTTGAACGATTGGTGACTGATAGTTATGGGCTACGATAATGATATCTTTTTCTTTCTTAAGTTTCAGTATTTCATCTTTAATAGGCACTGTTTATTCCTCCTTTGTGTTGGACTGTATAAGTATGTTGATGTAATACTGTTTCCCATCGCTTATCATGGTTTTTAATTTTTCAAGGTCAATGTTCTTGGTATAGTAAGCCATGGCCTGGTCATTTTGCTCTTTGTAGAGCATTTCTAAAGTTTGACTAAGGTAATATGCCACAGATGAAATCTCTGTGCGAAATTCTTTCAGTTTAGTATCTATATTTTCATCACCACTTTCAACAGATATCACTTTTAGTGTTAGACCGGCTACATTGAAGGCATGTGTGAGTGTTTCTTGGGCAGTGGCAAAATCGCCGTCTGTCATCTGATCGTGAGCTGTTTTAAGGTCGGTATACAGCACTTCTGCAAGATCATATCCTACAATAGCCTTCTCTTGTACTGTCGTTGTTGCAGTTCTTGTTATCGTGGCTGTGCTTATGGTTTCCTCTACAATCTGAGATTTCAGTTTCTGGTAGTAATTCCACATAAAGAAAATAAGCGCAATATTGATGACAAGTATAATGATCCATAAAATAGGACTATCTTTTTTCTTCTGTTGTGTTTCTTGACCATTTGCGTTTTCGTTTTCTGCCATCTGTGGTCCCTCCCTTACATATGGTATTTATATTCTACTATGCACATGCTTATGTTAGAATGCTAACAGAAAGGAATGAAATGGAGGGGTGTCTGTGGAACCTTATTGGTGGCTGCCTGTTTTGTTTGCCTATTTTTTAGGTGCCATTCCCTTCGGTTATCTCATTGGTAAATATATGTACGGTGTTGATGTGCGTAAAAAAGGTAGTGGCAATACAGGGGCAACCAATGTCTATAGGGTACTTGGAGCTAAGGCCGGTGGTCTAACATTTCTTTTAGATGCTTGTAAGGGATTCATTCCAGTAATCATTGCCCGCATGTTCTTTGCGGATCCTAAGGTGTGGGCGCTGACAGGTGCTGCCGCAGTTGTGGGGCATATCTTCTCTATATATTTGAAGTTTAGAGGAGGAAAAGGTATGTCCACTTCCTTTGGTGTGGGACTTGCTTTATGTCCTATTTGTGCCTTATGTGGTTTTATTACATGGTTGGCAGTGACTTCTATTACTAATTATGTTTCCCTGGCATCTATTTTGGGATTTTTATTTGGCGCTGTATGCGCCTATTTCCTTGCCCCTATGCCTATTACTTTGACATTCCTTTTTATGTTTTTACTTATATTGTTTGCACACAGGAGCAATGTTGTTAGACTTATTAATGGTACAGAACGGAAAACACGTATGCCTTGGCAGAAGAAAGAGGATGTATAAAAACTTTTCTTATCTGGTAAACCTCATGTGGAGGGTATCATAAAAATCTTTGGCGGAGGTGAATGGCATGGTTATACTGAAAGATCATGCACTGATGATTCAAAGTCTTTATAGAAAAGGTGAAGTTGATGTTAGCTTTTATAGTGATTCTCAGCGTGAAACACTATGGCAGCTTGAACTTGCAGGTCTTGTGAGGTTGGCAGGTATTGATGAATATGAGCTGACATTTGCAGGTAATATGCTTGCAGAGATTATGGAGAACCTTGTAGACGCAGGTAAACTGCCAAAGCCTGAGGAGTGGGAAGACTCCTTTAGATGGGTTGGCAGTGAAGTCATATCCATGATTAGGTATAGCCGTCAGGCTCAGGGTAGGGTAAAAGGTAGAGTTGCTGAAGAACTCTCAAAGAGAGGGTTTGCCGAGGATGGCAAACTAACTCCAGAGGCAGAGGCGCTTTCTGATGTTTACGATGCAAGCCACCCCAAACTGGTTATTACCAAAGAACTTGCAGAATATCTGAAGGATATGCCACCAGGTCCTGGTGAAAGGGGAAGGCTTCCTGCATCTGGTGATAAACTTCTTGAGCTTGAGTCTATGAGGCTTATTGCATTTTCTGTTCCAACATCTGACATTTATGCCCTTACAGGACTTGGCCAGCAGATTCGCATGGCCCTTAAGAAGGGTGCAGCAACATTTATGGATGTTGTTATTGACGAGAGCATCTTGGAACTTATTGCCCGTGCTGTGAGAGGTGATATGCTTTCTGAATCTGAGAAAGAGATACTCATGGTTCGTGGTTTTATGGGGATGAACGAGGAGATACTTCCAGCCGGGGAGCATCTCTATCTTGCCTATAAGATTTATCGCAAAGGTGTTTACAAGAAAATACCGACATTCCATATTGATGACCTTGAGATTAAGCTCATGGATGTTATTGAAACTCTGTGGGAGAAGTTTGAGCAGAATCCTGAGATATTCCCCACAGTAGATCAGATCAAGAAGTATGTAAAAGAGAACTGGGAGTTTAAAGAGTATGATGTGCCCCTGGCACTGTTTAACCTTGAGGCATTTGACCTTATTAAATCCCGTGAGCACCGAAAGGGTAGTGGCAAGTATCTTGTTTATGAAATAACCCCTTATGGTAAAGAGGTTATGGAGAACCGTACTGGCAAAGATGTAAACTCCGAGGCAGTTAAATCCATTACCATCACCCGTCTTGAGTTTGCAGCACCCAATGTAGAGTGGTATGGCCTTGCCCGTGAGGAAGGTCTTGTATCTGATGCATATCCTACCAAGGCAGGTCTGATGTTTGCCAGACTGGCAACAGAAGTTCGCAAGAGACCACTTATTACCAAGATAGAGGCAAAGCTGCTTGGTCGTATACCGTTTACAAGAGGACTTTTTGTAGAAGAGGAACTTATTCAGCCATATTTCAAAGGAGAAGAAGACGATGCCCGTGTTGGTTTGCAGAAGCTTGAGGCTAAGGGACTTGTTAATCTACTACCTACAGGTGTTGTTGTGCTTACACAGGCTGGCCAATATATGAAGAGGGCCCTTTCTGGTACACCAACAGGATTGGCAACACCTGTTACACCACTTGTTATCAGACTCCTGGAGGCAGTTAGGGATGTTGGTTCTCTCTATGTCAAGGAGCACAAAGTGAGAATTAAACCAGAAAACTGGAAACATGTAGAAAAAGCTGTGGGGGTAGACCCCGATACATTTAATAAGACCCTTGTCCTTGCCCGTGAGGCTAAGTTTATCTTGACAAACAGCTTGTCTGAGGCAGGTCAATATCTGCTTAAAGCTGTTGATGAAATTAATAAGAAAGAGCACGATTGGGTAGAAGTTCTTATAGAAGCATAAATTGTTGTAGAATAGCGACTTGGAAAGGGGGGACATGTGTCTCCCCTTTGTTTTTGTAGCAGAAAAGATATACAACTTTGTGGTTATGGAGAGATTTATTATTGTGTTATGTTTACAAATTACTTATCTGGAAGCATGCCCTCTCTTGTTGCTATAAATGTGGCGATTTCTCTGAATATAGGAGCTGCTACTTGAGAGGCAAATCTTACACCTTTAGGGAGATTTTGCGGTCTGTATACGGTTGTCATTATGATATATTCAGGCTTGTCAGCAGGAAACATGCCTATAAACGTAAACATGCGTTGCTTAGAAGAATATTCGCCGTGCATGGCTATTTCTGCGGTGCCTGTTTTCCCGGCAACCTTGATCTCTTTGCCCGAGACAAATACCCTTGCTCTGACGATAGAGTCATGTACTACCTCAGTGAGAGCTTGTCTAACAGTATTTGCTACATTTTCAGATATGACCCTTTTAGGTGGTCTGTGGGGTGCTGGTGTGTACTTATCTCCTATATATATACCTTCTATAAGTGTGGGATTATATAGCAGCCCCCCTGTTGCAATGGGGGTATATGCTCTTAGAAGTTCAATAGGTGTGATGTATATACCATATCCAAACCCCGATACAGCGAGATAGACATTACCTTTAGGTGGCAATATGCCAGATATTTCCCCTGGAAGTTCTATGCCTGTTGGCTTGTCAAGGCCAAAGAGTCTTGCCTCAGATATGTAATTTTCATATCCCAGTTTTAGTGCTACTTGTGCAAACACGACATTGGAAGAAAGCTTTAAGCCTTTTAACACTGTTGCATGTTTACCGGCAGGTATAACGGATTTAATAACATATTTGTCTACTTTAAGACTGCCCGTGTCGTCAAATGTGTCGGTGAGTTTTAGTCCTATCTTTTCCATAGCCCACATAAGTGTAAGAGGTTTTAATACAGAGCCCATCTCAAACCGTCCGCTGATAACAGGGTTGTATACAGGTTGACGATTTTTGTCAAGACGGGTTGTGGGTCTTATAGCCATAGCCCTTATAGCTCCTGTTGGGGTCATAACGACAATCCACGATGACATAGGGTGGATTTCTCTTTCTATTTGGTCAAGTAAGATCTCCGCCTTATATTGTATGCCTAAATCTATGGTTGTTTTTACGGCTATATCAGGTGTTCTCAGTAAGAAACTTTTATAAGGTATATATTTGGCCCTAATTATATCATTGAGTGTTAGTTCAAGACCATCTATGCCTGTGCCATCAGGAGTAGTGAAACCAATAATCGGAGCAGCTATTGTGTATGATGCTGTGTGGTGAGGGTATATACGTTCTTGTGTATCATCTACCCACCAATATTTATGATTTGTATATCTAACATTTATAGGCATATCCTCAGGAATTTTTCCATGGACAATGTCGGATACCTCTCTGATAATGGCCTCTTTCTTCTCACGAGATGCTGAAGGGCTGATGAGCCCCAATCTGTAGGCTATCATAAGATATTGACCTTCTGTGGAAGGTTCATGGGGGTTGATCCACAGCGTATATGTGGGAATAGAGTATGCAAGTGGCAGATTATACTTACCACCTTCTACAATAGCACCTCTTACTCCCTTGCCTATGTCTATCCCAAAGGGAGAGTATAACTGTAGTAATTTGGGACTGTATCCAAATGTTATGGTCATATGAATATTGATAAACATGAGAAATGCTATAGAAAATAATATAACAACAACAAGAAAGCCCTGTTTTGAATAACAGGGCTTCCCTATATAGGTTTTCTTCTCCTCTTGTTTTTTACGAATTTGTTTCTTCGGTTGTGTTTGTTTCTGTCTTGCTGTTTGTCTTCTCTTCCTCATTATTTTGTGTCAACCTTTCTATAACAGCCAGCTGTTTGTTATACATCTCTCTAAGCTTTTTTAGTTCA
>Ga0256836_1001394_pt1 | contig 10560 bp, 16 predicted proteins | sample 4561380metaG_FD_185974 | JGI IMG/M metagenome (GOLD analysis project Ga0256836, IMG submission 185974) | Hydrothermal vent microbial communities from Guaymas Basin, Mexico - 4561-380 | ecosystem: Environmental > Aquatic > Marine > Hydrothermal vents | place: Mexico: Guaymas Basin | collected...
GGCGGAACAGCAATCTTTAGCTAAGTATGGTTTAAAGTATGTTGTTAATACTTATTTACCTGAAAAAATTAAGGATGAAAGCACATGGTTGCCATAATTTGAATAATTTTTGATTTTAACTTAAAAGTAATTCTCTTTTTCAAATCTTTATCTTTAAGCTTTGGACATCTTTTATTATTACGGTTAATCTATATATTCAAATTATTAAATTTTAATAATTAAAATAAAAACAAAAATTTTTAGAATTATGGCGCAGGGGCTGGGATTTGAACCCAGGCGGGGCATAGCCCCACTGGATCTCAAGGACTGCTATATAAATCAACACTATGAAACTAAAAAATAACTGTTTTTAGCAAAAAATAAGCTATATTTTTTGAGATTGACATAAGTCCAATGGTGTTATTATGCTCTATTTTTGATAATCTACACTATCTGGTTAGAGGACTCTATTTTTTGGAGTGTTAGTATGCTGGACAAAAATTTTTATGAGTATATCGAAATGTATAAATATAAAGTTTTAGAGATTAACAATATAGCATAATGTCAAGGTGTCTACGATGTATTACCACACTGCAATTAATAGGCTTAAAAATGAGTTTAGGATAGACTTAGACAATCCTAAGACAACCGAAAACGTCGTTAGAGATTTGTTATGGAATAATCCAAGAATTACAAGAGTTGTAAAAAATCAGCTTTTATGGGCTTTTAGAAGATATAGGGAAGAGAGGGGGCTACCAATATGTTAGAAGTTGTTTATACCTTAAATTTAATGTTGTTATTTTTTATGGCAATTGAGGATATAAAAAAGCAAGAAATTCCAATGCATCTATTTTTGATTATGCTCTTTATAAATACAATTATAGGAGTTTATTATTTTGGTTTTGATGCAATTATTGCATTCTTCAATACTTTTATCTTAGGTTTAATATTAAGTGTTGGACTTGGTGGTGGGGATGTTAAAGTGTTAGCTGCTTTGGCTCTTATAATACCACATCCAAGTATTTACTATATTCCAGTTAAGATATTAATTATTTTAGCATTTGCTTTCTGTTTTACAGTTTTATATTACATTTATTTGATTTTATTTGAAAAAAAGAGGCTTAGTGAAGTATTGACTTTGAAAATCCCATTTATGCCGTTTATTTTTATAGCCTATTGTATAGTTTGCTAATACCGTATTGGCTGGTGATGTTATGAATGAGAAGGAAATAAGAGTAATAAAACAATTGCTGGTGTGGAATCTTGTGATTACGTTGGCATTTGGTTATTATCTTGTAGCATTGATATTTTATATCAATATGAGTATGGGCATTAATACAAATGTTGTGATGGTAGGGGGATTGGTTTCAGCGATATTTGGGCTTTTAACGGTGGAATTTATTAATTGGAGATTAAAAAAGTTATTTAATTAAGTGATTATTATGACAAAAAATAAATTACTCATTTTGAGGTTTTACTATTGTGTTTCATGTTTCTTTGCATTGTTGGGTCTAGTTTCAGTTATTTTTTATTCTGCATGGGATGCTGGGGTTATTTGCATGGAAGTTGGGCTTTTAACATTTGCATGGATGGGGCTATTGTATGCATTACCAGATGAGAATTATTAATTTTATTATGCCTTTGTATTTATTAATTTGAATCTATTTTCTGAGATTCATTACTTGACATTTCGTCTCTTTTGTCAATTCCATCAATTTATTTAAGTTTGCTTTCATTTTACTTGACATTTCGTTAAAATGTCAATAGATGTGCCATATAAGACATAACCAAAGTGAAAAACAGCTCCTCTAACCGAAAGGTTTTTTATACCTACCTTAAACACTAAATCATGTGGAAACATGACTGCGGACATCAAGACAGAGTTAGCAAGAAGGGCGTTGTTGATAATACAAGATGCAATCTCCCAAAATGCAATCCCAGTGATGGTTCAGCAGACAAAGTTCTTAGTGGCAATATTGGCAGCTGAAATTGAAGAAAACTTTGACGATTCTGAAAAAGATATGTTAGAAAATTTCATGAAAACTCTGGATGGGAAATACCAAGAATTCCTAAATCCAGCTATCCGACTTGAAGGAGTTGTTCCAGCAGAACAGCAAATGGCGATGGTTGAAGCTGAGAGGAGAAAAATTGCAAATGAAATCTACAATTGTGTTAATGATATTGTTAAAAAGCTAATAACACACTGCAGGGGTGTTTTTGGATGATTTCGGATGTTAGGAGATTGCCAAAAACAGTAATTGATAAATTTCAAAGAATGTATGAAATGGCTGAATTAACATCAAGATTTTACGCAGAGAAGTTTGTTTATAATATCTTAGGCATGAGGGGGAACATTGCAGGGTTTATTGTCGCATTGGTATCTGCAGTCATTATTGGAATTGTAATTATGATTTACATGGTGGATGCAGCAAAAGATGCAGCTGGAAATGACTCACAAGCTATTGCACAGATTGACAAAATAACTAATATCGCCTACATTGCTTTATTCTTTGCCGCATTTGTTGGGTTTGTTGTAGCTGCTAAATACATATTGGACATAATTAGTGGAAGCAATAAAGGAGGAGGAATGTAATGGCAAGGAGAAAAACAAAGAAAAGAACAAGAAAGAAATCTAGAAGGAAGAGAAGAAGATAACAAATAACTCATTTTAATTTTTTTTACATGGAAGAGTTACAAAACAACGAAATGTTAAGAGTGGTAGTCATGTCAGATTGGCTCTCTAGGGCAATGAAACATCCTGGAAGGGTTAGAACTTACTTAAAAAGAAGGTATGGAGAAGATGCTTTCTTTAAGGACGGTAGAATCAAGAAAACTTACATTGATAAAGCAATTCAGGATTTGAAATCAAGACCTCAATCTCGGAGACCAAAAGGCTTGCTACAAGCATTGTATTTGGCAAGAAGAGTGAAGGATTGGTAGCATGGATGCATGGATATATTTAGCATTACTAAGTGTAGGAATCGCATTTGGATTGATTGGTTGGAGGTTTAAACCACTTAGAATGCCATTTTTTACACTTTCATCAATACTCTTAATCACTTTATCTTTATTTAAAGAAGTAGAAATTACAAAATTGGTGAAAACTCAGGAAATCATTGTCAATAACACAACAACTGCGTATAATTACTCTACATTAACAATTACGCATAATATAGAGCCGTTTAATTGGATTGTGTTTTTTATAGGCGTAATTTTCTTGATGGGGCTTTTTGCAGAGGCATACTTTGGAATGAAAAGAAGATGGCAGGAAATATATGGTGATTAAACATGTTTGAAGAGGAGGAACTTCCAGAAAAGGAGATGATTGCAGCCAGAATCCATGCTTCATTACCTCCAGCAAGTGACATACATGGAGCTGAAAAGTCAGAATTCTTAACCTACATTGCATCGTCTGCTGAAGTTCCAAAAGAGGTATTAAACGAACTCTGGGCTTTCCATAACAAAGATATTGCTACTACAAGGCTGAATCATGATAATATATTGGGATTGATGAATTTACAGAGGGCTGTTAAATTAATGATGTTAAAAGACCTTCCGCTTTCCAAATTTACGGAAGATAAGTTAAGGGAAATGGCTAATCTTTCAGCTTCAACATACATAAGAGGAATGAAGTCAATTGGAGGTTTTGTTGTTAAGAAAATCAGCGAAACAACTGATGTGAAAGTTTTGAAAAGAGATAAAGATGGTTTATTTTAATTTAACATTTTTTAGGTGGGATGTGTATGGGGCATGCAATTGAACTTTATAAAAGATATATGAATGTCAAGGCATTGAAAAAGGGAATTTCAGCTGAAACTTTATTTTATGCATTGAATAGCTTTGGAATTTTAAGCTTATTTGTCTCAATAGTTGCTATAATTTACAATTATGACATGATAGCTATTGTATTTGCGATGCTATCTGCAATTGTAATTATAATAGATACTATTTTAGCAGTAATTTTCAAAAAATTAACATTTCCATTTGTATTTGATATTTTCAAAATCAAATGGAGGAAAGAAGGAGGAAAGTGCATTTTATTCACATTAGATAGCTCTGGTATGTTAGATGCAAGGATAGGTTATGTTGATGCCAATATGAAGAGAGTTTATGACCCATACAGCAGATTTTATTACCGATATAGTGGAAAAGAAATCTTTCTATTTCACGGACTACCTGCACTGATAGTTTATAGAGGAATTGGGCAAGCAATAGACCCAGTAATGTTGAAAGCTTTACAGAAAATACACGAGATGGGTTTTGAAGATAAGTATGATTTCTTAAAAGCAATTAAAACAATTAAAACTGAGATTTCAAGATTAAAGGATGAATTAAAGCTGGCTAAAATGAACAATGATGATAAAAAAGCAAAAATCATTGAGGAACAGATAACGAAGAGGGAGGAGGATTTAAACTTTATACAGAAAGCACTTGAAATCGTTCCTATGTTTAATATCAATTTAGAATCAGTTATGAACTTTTTATCTAATCAAAATGCCCATTTGGACTTGTTAGCTGTTGAAACAGCATTTACAGCTGGGCAACAAATGGCAAGAAGGGACGATTATACTTCAATAAGCGATATAATGAAATGGATACTCCCACTTGGAATCTTATTCATAATGGCAATAATGGCTTATGGATTCTTTAAGTAGGGATAATATGGAAGTTATCGATTTCAAAACTGGGGAGAGAACTGTCTATATGACTGAGGATGAACTGAACAAAATTATCAATGCCTTAATGGGAATGTATAATATTACTTTGGAAGATATCTACCTAAGGAACGCTTTTATCTTCTCGTTTATTTTTTGGACTGGCGTCAGGGTAGAAGAATTTTTATTAACACAGAGAAAGTGCGTAGATTTAGAAGAACTAACTTACAAAGTCCCTCAATTAAAAAAGGGATATTGGAAAAAAGAATTACTATCTAAATTAAAAAGGGACTTTGAAAAACTATCAATTGATGAAATATACGATAAATATGAAAGGATTATTAAAAAGGAAACATTAGAAGAAATTAAAGAGCTTTTAGAGGTTGGGAACGAAAAAGAAGCTATGAAAAAGTTAAAACTAACACCCAAAGAGAGGACATTGCTGAGATTAATAAAATATGTTATAATTCCAATAGATTACGTCCCAAAACAGCATTTGGAAATCTGGAAACTCTATTTCAAAGAATCTAATCTAAAAGATGATGATTTCTTAGTTACAGTGTCAAGGCAATGGATATTCGAAATTATAAGGAAGCACTCTAAGGAAGTTTTAGGAAAAGAGTATTTCCCTCATGCTCTAAGGCATTCATGTGCTGTCTATCTTCATCATAAGCTTAACTTAAATTTAATGGACATTCAGGCAATTTTAAGACACTCCCACTTAGGACACACTGAAAGATATGCAAGAATAACTTTGAAGGATTTAAAGAATAAAATTAAACTCATGGTGGGGGAAAATGTTCAAAGACATGGCTGAAAAAAGAATAATGGACATGTATTTGAACAAGGCAGTAATAATCGATAAACTAATCGCATCTATGATTGAGTATATTACATCACTTGAAAATACAAAATTATCTTCATCAGTTTTAGAAAATAAGCTAACATTGGCATCTAATTTACTATCAAAATATGCTCTTTCAAAAATCAGAGGAAACTGGTATGATACACTAAAAGAAGCATGTAAATCAATCAGGGAAAAGAACATTATCTACTCTTACAGGATAAGGACAAATCTTTGCTTGACAGCAATAGATGCAGTTAATTACTACATTGTCCAAACAGCAACAAATAAACATGTTCCTATTTTGATTAAATTTGTCTATGCATTGTCAAATCTAATTACCGACATTGACGAAAACCCTTCTAAGGGAGATGTTGAAGATTTAATGAAATTGGTTGAAATCTTACACATGAAAAATGCTTTGCCAAAACCAACGGTTGAAGTTAATGCAAAATTATCAGATGATGATGAATTGTGCCATGAGACATTTTTCGCAGATTTAAGAAATAGACTAAAAAGAAAAAGCAATAATGTCATTTTTATTGGAGGAGAACACGGAGCTGGAAAATCATATACAGCATTACAAATGGCTTTGGAATTGGACAAAACATTCGATTTAGAAAAACAGATTGTTTATTCTAATAAGGACTTTGTAAAATTGTGTAATTACTTCCACGACCAAGGGCTTTGGGGAAAAGTAATAATATATGATGAATTTGGGGGCGGAGCTAACGCTTACAATTGGTATGATGAAGGTAACAAGCTTTTGGATGAGTATCTTCAAAAATTCAGGTATCTAAGATTGACAGTGATATTTACAGCAAGGGATGTAAAAGATGCAATTTCAAGGGCGAGAAAGAGATACACACACTTGATTAACATGACAGATGTCCAGCAGTGCGAGATTTTCAAGCTGAGAACATATTATGACATTGAGAAGGATAAGTTAGTAACACAAACTGAGCAGTATGAGTTTGAAGATGACCATAATAAGTATATCATTAGAAATTGGCAAGTTCCAAAGGTAGATGATGAGATTGCAGAGAGATATGAACAGCACAGGGATAAGCACATTGGACAGAGTGATTTAAAAAGAATAGAAGAAGAGCTGGAAATGCTTGAGAGTGGGATGACAATAAAAGAGATTGTTGAGGACTTTTTAAGAAACTATGCTGGAGATGAGGAGGCATACACACAAGATGGGGACATTAATGTTTCATTTTTAATGGCTACTTATGGAATTGGAAGAACAAAAGCAAATAGAGTTAAAATGATACTTAAAAGACAGCTAACGGGGATAACATGAGCGGATATTTGTTTGTTAGGGCATTGTCATCTGCTCTCATAGTTTCAATAAGTTGGTTTGTAATGACACCAGTGTTCAATTATTTCTATGAATTTGGACAGTTGAATGGAGTTAATTCTCTCTTGCTTAAGGCATGTTGGATATCGTGGTGGTGTAGCCCTCTGTTATTTATTATTGGAACGTGGATTTGGTATTTCTTACAAGTCCAAAGAAAAGAGCAACTTTCCAGACCAATTTAACCAATTTTTGGTGGTTGGAATGAAAAAATTGGTATTTGCATTATTATTCTTATTTAGCATTGGCATTGTGGGGGTTGTTTGGGCTGAAAATAGTTATCCTTACTGGATAGAAGATGCTGGAGGAGATTATTATATCTGGACAAAAGTAAATGTTAGTGCAAATAGCAATATTACGCTTTATATTAGAAAAGTAGAAGGTTATCAGCCAGATGGAGATGAAGTATTTGAATTTTTTGATGATTTTGAAGGCAATGTGTTGGATTCAAATAAATGGACATCTTCTGGAAACATAATTGTTTCAAACAGCGTGCTGACAGTTGGTGATGAAAGTTATGTATATGCGAATTTCAACTTACCTCAAAAACTTATAATTGAAGTATATATTACAGATACAAGTGTTACAAACTATGCAGGTTTAGGTATATTTTCAAATTATAACAATGTAAAACCACATTTTTACCAAAATGGGTATGGATTTAGTATTTATGAAGATTATGAATCCCATTGGACATATGATTCAGCAGATTCGTCTGGAACCAGGCATTATTTAGATAATGAGTATAAGGAACCACTAAAAATCACAATGAAATATGACGGGACAACAGCTTATTGGGTTTCAGAATTAGGAAATTGGAGCCAAACACTAAATTTAGATATAACAAATTATAAACTGAAAATAGCATCGGGGGATTATTCAGGTAGTTCATATATCAAAGTTGATTATATCTTTGTAAGAAAATACGCTGACCAAGAACCAACAGTTTCAGTTGAACAAATTAATGACAATACCTGGAAAGTTATAATAACAAACCCAAATCCTTATGATTTAACAAATTTCCAAGTGAAAATAGATGGAACTGGAATTGTAGAGAGCAAAACAGACAGCTTGTTAATAACTGACACAATTAGCAATGAACTATCATTTAAAGTAATTTCAACTGAATTAAAGCCACATAATGTTGTATGTATCAATATAACAAATTACACTGGAGATGTCTCAAAATTTAATATCAATTGGGGGGATGGAACTACAACTGAATTAGATACAAATGAAACGCTTGCTACTCACACTTACAGTTGGGAAGATACTTTCAAAATAGTCGTTTCCTCATTAGATGCAGAAGGAAATATCTTAGCTGTAAATTCAACAACTGTAAAAGTAGTTTATAACATCTCTGAGATTCCTTACAAGTATTTAATCAAAGTTGCTAATCCAACAGACCAGAATTTTACAAACTATCCTTTGAGGATTGTTTTAAACAGTAATAATTTTGATTTCTTCATTCCAAAGCCATTGGGAAGTGATATCTATTTCAGGGATGAAAATGGAACAATTTACATGCACTTTATTGAAAATTATTCAATAGCAGACCAGCAAGCTGTTATATGGGTGCAGATACCTTACATAGCTCCAAATAGCTATGCAGAGTTTTATTTATGCATAGACAGAGATGGACATGACAGAAAACAATACACTTTTGACACTTCAACAACTTCTCCTTATATTTTATACACAATAATACCAGAATTTGGACAACCTCCAGAATTTGGAAACATTACAAGAGTTTCATCTACAACAAACGATTATAAAAACTGTTCAATCTTAATACTTGATGAACTTGGGTATATTAAAGTAAATAACCACAAAGGGACGATTAGAGTAATAAACGACAAAGGAGAGAAGATAATTTACACATTCAATGAGGGGTATATTGGAGGGATAATACAAGTCCCTGCTTCAACAGATGATGGTTTATTGATATTTTTGACAGATGACGGAATAATGAGAAAGATTCACTATAATGTGAGCAAAATAAACATCATACTTGTTCCAAATGGTGGTTTTGCACCTGTATTGCTGAAAGGAGGTGGAGGAAAAAAGTGGTTGATTTACAAGAATGATGGTTCATTTGTTACCCTTGCAAACGATGAAAGTGTAGTCCAGTTGGCTGTTGGTGGGGAATATGATTTCTATCTTGAAGATGGAACATTAATTAAAAAAGATTACATGGTTTTAGGGAATGGGGATGTTATTTATGCAAAAACGACTTTAACATACTCTCCAACACTAATAACACAACAACAAATCTTTCAAAATGGGACGGTGAAATTTACAGTTGTAACAAATAGGAATATTACAATAGAATTTAGCTACAATGGGACAAAAGAGAATGTTACAGTAGGAGCGGGAACTTGGGGGTTTGTAAAACCTAAGGGAACAGATTATACAATATATGTGAATGGACAGAATTACAAAACTGGAACACTCGGAGGGGAGAATTGGGGACTACTTGGAGAGGTTCCAAAAGAGTTCCCAAATCTTGCTAAGTGGCTTGGATTTGGAATTATAATATTAGTGCTGTTAGCAGGTAGTTTCATCACAATATACGTTGCAGTTCCAATGGCAGTTATTGCTGCACTGGTTCTCATAAGATTAGGCTGGATTGAATTAGACCCTCTAACAACAAGTATATTCATATTAATTGGATTAGCATCATTTGCATACTTCTATCTCAAAAGAAACTGGTGAGGGTTTATGAATTATACAAAATATGTAATATTTCTTGTAATTTTCAACTGTGTTTTGGCAGTATTAGATAATATTCAAGAATTTTCGGAAGAAGTCCCAGAATATGATGTAGATACTGCAGCACAAGTAGGAAATGAAACTGCAAGCTCAGCAACATCTTTAATCTCAGCTGTTACCTTCTTAGCTGACACTCTATTTCTAATCATAAAAGTAGTTGCTTTAGCCCCATTTTATTCTGCTTTATTGCTATATCAATTAGGAGTTCATCCAGTCATCGCTGGAGTTTGGGGAGTAGCAAATGCAGTATTGTATGCCATGTGGATAATTGACTTGAGGAGGAATGTCCCATTCCTCAGATAAGGGTGAAACTATGCCAGATAAGATTTACATGCCTCAGAATTTTACTATCTACACTCCTAACCCACCAGATACAACACCATTAGTTGAAAGATTCTCAAATATTACTTTCATTTACAAAACCCCAATTGATTTCCTTAGTATGGGAATGGGTGATTTTTGGCCTATGTTCATATACTCACTTGTGATGATTGCAGTTGTTGTAAAATTCAAAAACCCTCTACCAATTGCATTTGCAAGTTTATTGACATCTCTAATGCTACTGCCAATAAGCCCTGATTCATGCAAATATCTACTAATGTTTGTTTGTGCATTTTCACTAACGGCAAGTGCATACCTATTTGTTAAAAGGTGAGGGATATGATTGATTGGATAAATGATTTAAATACACTTAGGGACAGTGAAAATAACATAAGTGATGAAAATTATTCTAATTCTTCTCCAACAGAATTAATGTTCCCACATTATATCACAGTTTATGTTTATGAAGGAGAAGGGACTGGAATAGATGGAGGAGGGGGAGTTATAGTGTTTTTCAAAATGTTTTGGAAAAAGATATATAACACTTATTAACAAGAAATATCGATAAAAATTTTAGAGGGTGGTGTAAATGGCTATGCGAAAGAGGATTGACGAGCCAGAACGATTGA
>Ga0256836_1001396_pt1 | contig 10554 bp, 10 predicted proteins | sample 4561380metaG_FD_185974 | JGI IMG/M metagenome (GOLD analysis project Ga0256836, IMG submission 185974) | Hydrothermal vent microbial communities from Guaymas Basin, Mexico - 4561-380 | ecosystem: Environmental > Aquatic > Marine > Hydrothermal vents | place: Mexico: Guaymas Basin | collected...
TCCTTAAAGGGGATGCCACTTTTCTCGATAAAGTTGGGGTCTGGAGTGAAGTCCGCTATGTATATGTGCTCCTTGTAGCCGGGGTACGTCATTACCCTGTCCCCAAAATAGCTCTTGAACGTATCCTCCGCAACCTCCGGAACGAGAACGACGTCTGCCAGCTTCTTTATCCTTGACTCGATTCTCTGAAAGAGAGGCTTCTTTCCAATGAACTTAAGGTCATTGTCGAGCATAAGTACTATTTTCATCCCCCTAAGTCTTCCAGCGGGAATTGGCATGGCATTTTCAAAGCTCAGGAGGAGCTTTGCTCTGGGCGCTTTGTAAAGCAGTTTAAAGGTTCTTCCCGCGAATGACAGGGACTTCAGGAGAGGGTTGTATTTATCAGAGCCGAAAACCTCCCCATCGAGACCGTACATCCGTATCAGTTGTGCGGTTTCGCCTCGATTGAATCCCGTTATGTATATAGAATACCCCTTAAGCTCTCGAATAATTGAAGCAATCACATGAACCTGTGGAGTATTCGCAACGTCAGCCCAGATGTCATAAGTTTTCCCTGCCATTTCCGAGCACCTTTATTTTAAAGCCTGCTTTTCTCCACTTCTCGTGGTCGAGGATGTTCCTGCCATCAAAGACGCACCTGTTCCTCATCAGTTTTCCTATGCTCTCGGGGTCGAGGAACTTAAAAACATCATGGTCGGTAATGACGACCAGACAATCGCTGTCCTTCACGGCCTCCTCAAGGCTTAAGAGAGGATATTCAAACTCCTTAACGAAGGGGTCATAAACCTTAACCCTGAACCCTGCGTTCTCGGCAAGTCTGATAAACCTAAGGGCTGGTGTTTCCCGGGCATCGTCAACGTTTCCCTTGTATGCAACCCCAAGAACCGTGATTGTTGGGTACTCGATGCCGTTTAGCATCTCTCTAACCTTGCGGAGAGTGTAGTTGGGCATTGTATCGTTGACGTGCCTCGCTAATGCTATTATTTTCCCATTGGCAGAATCCTGAATAACGAACCAAGGGTCGATTGCTATGCAGTGACCACCAACACCCGGCCCCGGTTTGTGGAGGTTCACCCTCGGGTGCTTGTTCGCCAGCTCTATGGCCTCCCAGATGTTGATGCCATACTCCTCGGCGATCTGGGCGAGCTCATTGACGAGGGCAATGTTCACGTCACGGTATGTGTTCTCGATAAGCTTGACGAACTCGGCAGTCGTGGCGTCTGTGAGGTATATGTTGCCCTTAACGAAAGAGGAGTACAGCTCTTTGGCAAGTTCCGCCGACTCGGGAGTTATTCCACCGATTATCCTATCGTTGTGGATCATCTCATGGATGGTCTTCCCCGGAATGGCGCGCTCCGGGCAGTGAACGACGTAGAAGTCAGTCCCTGCCTTTAGTCCGCTCTTTTCGAGTATTGGAATGAGAAGCCGTTCAGTTGTTCTGGGTGGAACCGTAGACTCAAGGATGACTAAATTACCTTTCTCAAGGTGAGGCCATATCATTTCCGCGGCGGATTTGACGTATTTTAGGTCTGCTGCTTTGGTGTGCTCGTCAAGAGGAGTAGGCACTGCTATCAGAAAGACGTCTGACTCTTCAACTTGGGTACTTGCCCTGAAGTTGTTCTTGGCTTTTTCAAAAAGCTCCTCAAGGCCGGGTTCCTGAAAAGGAAGATTCCCTAAGTTGAGCATCCTTACCTTTTGTTCATTGACGTCAATGCCAACAACCTCATAACCCGCCGATGCAAAAAGCAGAGCCGTGGGAAGACCAATGTATCCGAGACCAAGCACTGAGACTTTCATTTTCACTCACTCCCTCACCATTCTTGCCAGCACGTTCAAAGTCAACCCGGCAACGAACGACTGTATCCCGATTATCACGAATATGCCCGCACCAATTGCCTGGGTCAAATAAACGTGTCCACCATGATAATACGGCTCCAGAGCCCAGTATCCCAAAATTCCCGCTATGATGAACGATATCAAACTCAGAACTCCAAAGAGCAACAGCGGTCGCTTATAACCAATCAAACTAACGATACCAGCCAAAACACTGAGCCCGTGAGAAACCGGGTGCTTCTTGTGCTTATTCGGCACATCGTAACGGACGCTTATGGGAACCTCCATGAGCTTAATTCCCTTCTCGCTCGCTTCAACCACCATGGCAGTCTCTACGGAGTATCCATCGCTATTTAAGTTTAACCTCTTCAGGGCTTCAACGCTTATCGCCCTAAACCCGCTCTGGGAATCTACCTCAACCTTTGATGCGACTCTGGTCGTCTTGTTTAACACCCACAGTCCGAACCTTCTGTACAGGGGGATTTCTTTTTTGCTCCCGTTTAGGTACCTCGAGCCGATGACCAAATCAGCTTCTCCTCTGACTATCGGCTCTATAAGGAGGGGTATCTCATCGGGGTTGTGCTGGCCGTCGGCGTCTATTGTAACAACAATGTTATAACCCCTTTCTATCGCGTACCCAAATGCCGTCTTTAGAGCGCGCCCCTTGCCCAAGTTCCGCTCGTGCCTTATAACAACGGCTCCGGCAGAGGAAGCCACCTCCGAAGTCCTATCAGAAGATCCGTCATCAACGACAAGGACATCACCATATTTGCGGGAGAGAAGAACAACCGAGCCTATAGTCAGCTCCTCATTATAGGCAGGGATTACAACCAACACATCATTCTTTGAGTTAGTAACACCCTTTAAAGGTGACGCCGTCATTTTTAGTCCTCACTGTCCTTCAAACAATAACACCTTTTTAAAGTTTTTCCAAACGAGAAGCAATAAAAACGTAAAAACCCCAACCGCGGCTGTAACCGCCACCTGCGCCGGAGCGGAGCCCGCATAATCCAGTGTTTTCCTAAGCAGGGCGAACGCTACAATTGTAACCACTAAGACCACGCCGGCAATCCGTCCAAACCTCACTCTGGAGACGAGAACAACGGCCCCGCCAACAATCAGCGATTCCGGAAAGAGAACCCCGAGGAGTATGAAGGGAATCGCAATTAACTCCCTTCTCCTGGGTAGAAGCCTTCCCGTTAGAACGTCGTCGAGGAGGACAATGAGGGACAGGGAAAAGGAAAGGACTGCAATTAACGAAGAGTAAGAGTACACCGTCGAAACCTGAACGGAGTTGCCCAGGTATATGGCGTAGAGAAAGAACGCCACCAGCCCGGCGTCTCTTCTCTTCAGCGAGAGCAGCCAGGGCACTATCGAGAGTGCCCCCACGTAAGTCCCGGCCCAGTAACCGGCGATTATCGAGAGTAAAACACCAATCACTCACACCACCCTCGCTATCTCTCTCAGGTAGTCGCTCGGCCCGAGGTCAATCGTGGGAACGAGGGCGTTGAAGCGTTTTATGAGCCTCTCCCTCTCCTCATAAGCTTTGTAAAGCCTCTCAAGAGTTTTCTCGTCAAGTGTCCCCGAGTAAAACAGAATCGGATTTGGAGAGAGTATTAGAACCCTGTGCCTCTTCCTGGCCTCCGAAACGGCCCTGTAAACGTTCCTCGGGTTGCTGAGGTCGGTTATGAGGATTATAAACGCCGGACCTTTAAGGAGTGAGAGGGCCTCGAAGATTCCGGGCGAGCCCTTTCTGCCCTTCATCATTGGAAGCACCTTTTTGAGGAACTCCCTGGCCCTGGAACCCACGCTGGCGGAGAACTCGAACCTGAGGCTCATGGCCTTCTCCTCGTGTTTTATGCCGAGGCTCCTCCTGATGGCTTCAAGCTGAGCCTGCCCCTTCCTCGCGGGCAGAAGTTTGGCGCTCACCTCGTCGTAAACGACGAGTCCAACGTTGTAGTTGTCGAGCAGTGCCGAGGCAAGCTGGAGAACAAGGGTTGAGCCGTAGTCAATCTTCGCCCGCTTTATTCCTTTCCTCATCTCCCGGGTGTTATCGAGGAATATGTAAACGTCAACGTTGTCCTCCCTGAGGAACTCCCTGACTATTAGCTCGCCGAGGCGGAGGCTGGCCTTCCAGTCTATCCGCCTGAAATCGTCGCCATGCTGGTATTCCCTCAAATCCTTGAAGTCGAGGCTCTCAAGACCGAAGAAGCGCCCTGTCCTGTAAAGCTCGGCTAGGCGGAGGTTTCTCTCAACCCTCGCCTCCTCCCTCAGCTCCTCCAGCGAAGGGTACGCCTGAAACCTGGCCCCCCCAAGGGTCAGCTCGTCGAAGTAGAGCCCGCGCCATTCCTCGACCCTGAGCGCGATTCTCTCTATCGAAACCTCGCCCTTCTCAAGCACCTTCATACGACCGGCTAGGGTTTTCTCCTCACCCTCAACGAAAAAGGACTCCGGGAACTCAACGCTCAAGCCCCTCGCAGAAACCTCGGGACGAAGCCGGACGATGCTACCCGAGTTCTTAACCCTGAGCTCCAGGGAATACTCCTTACCGGCCTCGAGGGGCCCTTCCGGAAAGGTCGCGGATGCGCTGACGGCAAACTCCGTAGACGAGCGGAGGAGGAGCAGATAGATTAGCATCGCCATACCTAGGAAACCCGGGGAGGACGTTGCCCGAAAGGTAGCCCTCAAGCATGAGGAGGAACGCAGTCATCACAATGAAGTCTTCCCTCTTCATGCGCTACACCGGCACAGGCGTTCTCTTGAGGATGTCCATGAGGACGTCTCTGGGCTTAAGACCTTCGAGCTCGTAGTCCACCCTAAGCACGAGCCTGTGTGCGAGAACCGGGAGTGTCATTTTCTTCACGTCGTCAGGGATGACGTAGTCCCTGCCGTCGAGGAAGGCACTCGCCTTGGCGGCGTAGAGGAGGTGCTCCCCCGCCCTTGGGGAGGCGCCGAAGAGCAGTCTCTCGTCACTCCTGGTGGCGGAGATGAGGGCGTAGATGTACTCTATGACCTCATCGCTGACTGTAACTTTCCTTACCTCCTCCATGAGCCTGAAAAGTTCGCTTCCCCCGACGACCGGACGAACATCGCCGAAGTCGTTGGTGCTCTTTCTCCTCAAGAGCGCAAGCTCCTCTTCCCTACTCGGGTAACCCATTTCGACCTTGAGCATGAACCTGTCAATCTGAGCCTCGGGAAGGGGGTAAACACCCTCCTGCTCAAGGGGATTCATTGTCGCTATCACAAGGAAGGGCCTGGGAAGATGGTGAGTTTCTCCCTCTATGGTGACCTGCCTCTCCTGCATCGCCTCAAGCAACGCTGACTGGGTTTTCGGCTGGGCGCGGTTTATCTCGTCGGCAAGAACGACGTTTGCAAAAATAGGCCCCTTTTTAACAACCCAGTCTTTGACCTTCTGGTCGTAGTAGCGGACGCCGATTATATCAGCGGGGAGGAGGTCCGGGGTAAACTGTATCCTCGAGAAAGTGAGACCAGTCGCGGAAGCAAAGGCCTTGGCAACGGTCGTCTTTGCGACGCCCGGGATTCCCTCAAGGAGAACGTGTCCCTCGGTTAGCAGTGCAACTGCGAGGAGCTCTATAACATCCTCTTTGCCAACCACAGCCTTTGAGAGCTCCCGCTTGAGGTTGTTTATGAATGTTTTACCGTCCATGAGCACCACCCAGTTTTGAGCCGGTCTCGATTTCCTCAATCAGTCTTTTTAACTTATCCCCGTCGTAGCCCCTGGCCTCAAGCCTCCGGAGGATATCCTCAATACTCTCCTCCTCCGACCCAAAGAGCTTCTCAAGGATTGAGAAAACCAGACCCAGAGACCATGCAAGGAAGCGAAGCGCGAGGCCGGATTCAACAAAGAACACGACGAGCGCAACAAAAAGAACGTAGTAGAACACCAGCTTCCTGTTGACGGCCCTCTGTATGACGACGGTTCCGGAGGAGTACGGGTTCAGGTCGCGGTGGTGGGCCTCGTCTATGTAGAACGTCCTGGGAAGCCCCGCAATGAGATTTCTGAGAAACGGCTCGTTCTCGTCAAAGAGAACGTTCGTGAAAATCCCAGGGTCCGAAATTATGATTATCCGCCCTTTCCCGTAGGGCACCTCATCGGCGAGGGGAAACCGCCCGTAGGAACCCCTGAACATCGTCGCGTTGCTGGTGAAGAGGATGGGATTCTGAGCCCCGAGGATAACAGAAGGCTCGCGAAGGGCCACAAAGGAAACACCCCTCGCAAGGGAATCTGAGACCTCCCTCGTGGCGGGGAGGCCGTTGAAGAACGTTATCGTGAGCGCTTTCTCCCTGGAGACCCTCTGCTTTAAACCGAGTTCGCGCAGTATGGAGTTTCCCACGTCAGAGTCCGTGGCGAGTAGCAACGTGCCCCCCTTTTCAAGGAACGAACGAAGCACCTCGAGTTCACCCGCCCCAAGCGAGACATCGGGCTCTATCATAACGAGCGTCGCGTTTTCCTCAGAGAACGAGGAGTAGGGAAAAAGCACGGGGACTACCTTGCCGGAGTGGTACAGGAGCGCTCCAAACCTTGAAGTTCCATCCGGCCCAGTGTTCAGAACGCTGTAGGGGGCATCACTCTTAAACCGGGGAACGCTCAGGGGCATAACTATGAGGGCAATCCCTACTATGAGGAGCAGAGCGTACGCAACCCTTCTCACAGCTCATCACCGATTATCGCCGATAGCAGAACCCTCGAAGCAGTCCTAACCGCACTGCGAACCGTTGAGGCCTTCGCCTTAATCCCTCTGTAAACCTCAAGCTCGTGAAGGGTCGTGAGGGTGAGCAAATCCTTTCCAAACGGGAACCGCCTAAACTCACCGAGGAGCTCCCTGGGCGTCGTAGACCTGGGCAATCCTCTGAGCCTTAGCAGGGCGCGGTAAACGAGGACGTAAACCTCACGAACGGAGGAGAAAGCCCTTTCCTTCGAGCCCCACTCCAACGAGCCCGAGTCCGTTTTTTCTATCCGCTCAGGGGAGCCTGAACTCTTCCTGCCAAACATACGGTACGCAAGGAACGCTATGACAAGCAGGGACACGAAAAGGGCAACCCTTGCCATCGGAATCAGCGGGGGGTTTAGCACTAAGGTGTTTGACCTGGCGGACAGGTACCTCTGGTTCCCCCTGAAAACTACATAGACTTCATGGGGTCTGCTTCCAGTTGGTATTGTGAGCATAAACTCCCCCTTCGAAACGAAGAGGCGGGAGTAAAAGGAACCATCCACGTAAACGTCGAGAGCTATCTGCGTATCAGGTGAAGGAAACAAGCGCCCCTCAACAGTTGCTTCCCCAGAGACGGGGGAAACTTTGGAGACGGAGAGCTTTATTATGAGAGGAATCCTCTGGGGAACGAACTCTGTAAAGGCACTCGCGGGGGAGTGAACTTCATCTCCGAAGTAGAGAACGTCCACCCATACCGGGCCGTTTGTTTTAAGTGGAACAAAAAACTGCCCATCCCTGTCCGTGAAAACACCCCTAGCGGTGCTTCCCCACCGAACCACCAGGGGAGCATTTTTGAGTGGATTGCCCAGGGCATCGCTAACGTAGCCGCACACACCGGAGAGGTTTGTGCAGGTGCCGAAGGTAATGAAGACCGGAACGCGGAGAACCTCAACCTCAACCGTGTTCGAGCGGTGCTCTCCGGTTGCGTTTGTACCCACCGCGTAGACCTCGTAAACTCCAGTGGAGGGAAAAGAGTACACGTAAGAGAACTTCCCCTCAGCAACCGGAAGGAGCACTGAGTAGTTGCCAATATGGAGAACAATCCGGCTCATATTGGGGGCATATCCAAAGATTGTAACGTTTTCCCCAACGAAAGGTCTTGCCTTGGACGTGAAGACGGCAAGACTATCCTCGTGTCCGAGAGTATCCTCCCAAACAAGAGTTTTGCTATAAAACTTAGCCAATAGAACATCAACCTGCGTTGTATTTAGTGAACCAATAGTTCCCGAGAGATTAAAGGAGAAGTTTTTAATTTCATCTATAGTTTTATTAACGTTCTCAATTCCAGTCCGGATAATGCCAAGGTATCCCCTTGCCACAACGCTAGAACCTGAAGAGAGTGTCTTATTAAATAAAGATGTCGAATTAACTATCAGCAGAACACCCTTCTCAAGCTCAACGAAGGAGCGGGCAAGGGCAAGGACATCGTTTGAAGCGTTGTAGGAGAGAAGCGTAAAATACGTGGAATTCGCAACGGAGAGCAGCTCCAAGGCATCTCCCACTGAGGCGTTGCCCTCCAGCACCCCCGAGAGAATGGAGGCTGTCCTGTTGAGGAGATTGTCATAGTAAACGTAGTAAGGAGTACTCAGAGGTAAACCCGCTGAGGAGGGGGGAATCATCGTTAGGGAAAGCAACAGCAACAGGATTGCGGAAACCTTCTTCATAATACCCCGCGAACGGAAACGAGAAAACCTTTTATAAGGTTAGTGGCTCCCCCGTTCGTGGGGCGTAATGAAGGCAAGGGAAGCCTCAGGATTAACCCTAATGATAACCGGGCTTGCACTCGCAATCTATGGGTTTATGAACGTTAAAACCACCCTCACGAACCTTGGCATAGCTGGCGTTTTCTTGGGCCTCGTTGTGCTTACATTCAAATCCAGCGACTACGTAAAAAAAGAAAGCGTTCAGGCGATTATGGAGCCATATCGGAGGGTTTTCTCAACCTTTGCAGGCAACCTGTACCTCGAAGGAAACGCCGTCTTCATACCACCCTACGAGAACCTTCCGAGGGGCGGACTCTTCGTGCCCCTCCACGATAAGTTTGAGCTTGACCTAGCGAGGCTCGATGAGGGAACTGTCTTCCTCACAGACGTTCCCAATGACCGGGCGATGGGGCTTTTCCTCGGACCCTTCGGAGACCCCTTAGTTGAGAAATTCGAGGAGCACTTTGAGGGACCTCTCGACGGAGCTGGGAGCGGTGCCGTTGAGAGCGTCGCGGGCTCTGTTCTTCGATACCTTGAGCTGGCCAACAGGGTGTACATAGAGGAGAAAGATAGGAGATTCCGCGTAATAATACGACCAACGATTGAATGTAAGCCAGAAAACTGTGAGAAAATTCCATGCCCCATATGTGCCTCAGTCCTACTCGCACTTGCAAAGGGAACAAATCAAGTGCTCGCCATTGAATCCGTTGAAGAGAAGGACTACGGAATTGAAGTGACCGTCAGAAAGCTAGGAGGAGTCGAGAAATGGATGTAGAGGACTACATGCTCCTATTCCTGTCAGCCTGGGTTTTGATTTCTGCTCTGGCTACATCGAGCGTAAGCGTTTTCCTGACCCTAACCCTCATAGGTCTTCTAATAACCGTTGAAGTAGGAAGCCTCTTCCTGAGCAGGGAGCAGAAGGAGAGTTTAAAACCCCTCATCGAGCTCCTGATAGTGGTGTTTGCAATCATCGTTATGGAACGCGTGTACTCAATCCTCTCGGGGGGAAGGTAGTTGCGAGAGCCTAAGGGCATATGGAAGTACTGGGACCTGCTGACACTCGTAGGTCTCTCCATTCTCATGGACGTCCTGATAGTTGCCTTCCCAGACAGCCTCGCGAGGAAGGCCCTGGGATTAGCCTTCGTGCTCTTTTTCCCGGGCTACGCATTTATTACCGCTCTATTCCCAGAGAGAAAGGAGCTCGATAACCTTGAGAGGCTCGCCCTGAGCTTCGGACTCAGCATAGCAATAGTTCCGCTCATCGGCTTGGCCCTGAACTACACCCCCTGGGGAATAAGGCTGAAGCCAATTCTAATCAGCCTAACTGCATTTAACATTATCTCCGCCCTCGCGGCAATTTACAGGAGGAAAAACGCAATTGAACCCTGGATTCCCTGGATAACTCTGGAAGACATAAAACGGGAACTGGAATGGGAGACCGCGAGCAGGCTCGATAAAGCCCTCACCGTGATTCTGATAATCGCAATTGTGACCTCCGTAGGAGTCCTGGCCTATGTCGTGACCCATCCAAAGCCCGGAGAAGCTTTTACGGAGTTCTACATCCTCGGCCCGAACGGAAAAGCGAGCGACTACCCAACGGACCTCAAAGTCGGACAGAACGCAACGGTAATCATTGGCATCGTCAACCACGAGCACAGAAACGTGACCTACTACGTTCAAATTTGGCTCGTGAACCTGACCTGGAATAACCAGACAAACACGACGATAATCCACGAGATGTATCCAATGCCCGGATGGTTTAACGTAACCCTCCAACCTGTCCCCGTCAACATCGAGGGCAACTGGACACCCCAGTTCGAGACCAACTACACGTTCAGCATAGACAGACCCGGCAGGTGGCAGCTGTGGTTCCTCCTGTTCAAAGACAGCCAGCCAAAACTTCCCCCCGCACCACAGGATGGAAACTACGCTGAGACCCCCGCAAGAGAGCTCATTTTGGAAGCCGTCAACGGAACAATTCAGAGTCTTAAGCTGAATATTAACGTGCACAGGTGAATAGTTACTTTATAAAATCAAAAAATATATAAAGGCCTTCTCCCACTTCTAGCGGTGTTACTAATGCAGACAGTTAAACTAAAACATCTTATTATAGTTGTTGTGCTGTTGTTTGGTTTAGTTCTCACCAGCATGGCCAGGTCTTACTTCACAGACACGGCAATCTCTAAGGGCAACACCGTGACAACCGCCGAGTTCGACATCGCCATAAGTAAGGACGGAAAGCGCTTCTACAACGAGCTCAAGCTCTTCGACCTGAGCAACCTGCT
>Ga0256836_1001397_pt1 | contig 10550 bp, 8 predicted proteins | sample 4561380metaG_FD_185974 | JGI IMG/M metagenome (GOLD analysis project Ga0256836, IMG submission 185974) | Hydrothermal vent microbial communities from Guaymas Basin, Mexico - 4561-380 | ecosystem: Environmental > Aquatic > Marine > Hydrothermal vents | place: Mexico: Guaymas Basin | collected...
TTCTTTACAACAAAACTACTTTCTGAAATACATTGAGTATAGTAAACATTGGTAATATATTTTTTATCTTCCAAAATAACTTGTTCTCCTTGATAATACAAAGTCACTTCTACATTTTTATATTCTAATTTTATTGCCCTAATTTTTCAATTTAAATATCTATAACTTATTTTCCATGGCAAAATAGCTAAATACTCCTTAAGTAAATTTTTATATTTGAGAAAGTCAAAATAAAAATCTATATCAAACCTTCAATTTAAGAAAATAATTTCTTGTGTATAATATTTTATATTATCAAAATTATTTTCATTCAGGTAAAAATTACATACATGAAAAAGAATATTTTTATTTTTATTCACAATAAAATTAACTCTTTTTCAATATTCTGGAAAATAAATAGGATGAGTTTGCAAGGTAAACATTTTAAAAGAATTTAAAGTTTCATCTTGAATAAAATCTTCAATATTTGGATGAAAAACTGCATCAGTATAAAACAACATCAATTCTGAATTTTTATCTACTTTTTTTTTCAAAAATAAAATATTATTTTTCAAATTATCATACGGATAATATTTTTTTCTTAAATTTCTATTATTACACAAAAAACAATTAGAAGGACAAGACTCACCTACAAATAGTAAAAATCTAGCTTCACCTGACTTATTAAAAAACAATGACATAAGCTTTATTTATTTATAAAAGGTTGTGAAATACATTTAAAACAACTTTTTCACATATCATCTGTATCAAACTGTTTCAAATATTCATCTAATTTTTTAAAATCTTCTATTATTTCTTCATCTGCTTTTTTTACATCTGAAATCCTCTTTATAGCTTTACTACAATAAGAATTTATATGCATTTTTATATTTCACATCCCATCAATTTCTATTTCTTCGTAGACAAAAATTTGATTTCATTTAATTTTAAATGTTTTCCTGGCTACACAGCCATTATTTGGAATATGTTCAATCCTATCTTCAAGTATAATTTGTGGCTTAGTATGATATATCATAAAAGCAAGATTTTTATTATTTGCAGTAAATTCTAAGCATTTATCAAAATTTAAATGACTAGTTTCAATTTGTAACCTAAACTCAAATCAATTTCTTATAAAAAATTCTTTAATTAATTTTCCGTAATATGACAAATCAAGAAAAATATCCATAGAAGAAGGTACATTATTTTTTTTTAAAAAAAGTACCATCTTAAAAAACAATTTAAGTTGCCCCATATTTTTTATGTAATAACAAGTATCAAATTTTGTATCAGGAAATTTTTTATACAAGTACATAATTTTTTCTACTCTATTCTTTTCATATAATGGACTTATATGTACTGGATGTCTCCTAAATAACTTTATTATTGGATCAGAAAGAAATTTCTCAATATCAGGATGATTTATAACATCTGTTCAAAACAAAAAAATAGAAAAAGACTTATCACATCTTTCCTTCATAAAATTAAGTATTTTTTCAAACTGCTCATATTTATAAAATTTCTGTTTATCTTTTATACTACAACAGTTATAACAATTTGTAACACATTTTTCTCATAATCTAATTAGAATACTTGCAGGATTTCATTTACTTACAAATAACATAAATAATCTTTAAACTTCTAAAACCAGTTTATATGTTTCCTCACCAGCTAATACATTTATCTTATTAACTCATTTATCTCAATTTTTTTCTAAATATTTTTTCATCATTCTAAGTAATACATATTTTCTTTTTTTTATTTCATCTTCATTTAATAAGTCATCACATGAAAATTTTTTAGTTCATTCTATATACCTATACTCAATAAATACAGTTCTATAATAATACTTTACAGAAAGCTTAATATTATTAAGAAATTCTTCAAAGGTCTCACCTGGAAAAGCATAAATTATATGGTTATCAATTATAATTTCAGGTTTAATTTTTTTTAAATCTTTAATAAAATTTATCACATTATCAACTTTATAGAATCTATTCATTTTTTTTAAAATTCTTTCAGAAAAAGACTGAATAGGCATATTAAACTTATATATTTTATCTATATACCTTATAATATAATCCTTATATTTAAGTGCCATAGCAGGATGTAAGTAATGAATATTAATTTGATAATCTCATTTTACATTACAAAAAGCATCAAGTAATTCTCAGAAATTAGTTCATATATCTAAACCATAACTTCATGCATCTTCTCATAACAAAACAATCAAATTATAACCAGATTTTACCGCATATTCAAGTTCCTTAACAAGCTGAGAAATAGACCTACTTTTTACATATCAAATATTTTTTTTAATTTGACAAAAATTACAAGAATGTATACACCCTGCTGATATTTCCAAAAAATAATATTTATGATTTGGATCAACTCATTTATCTCCATGAAAGATAGAATCTTGTTCTATTTCAGATGATAAAATATCATTTATACTATATTTTCATCCAAATAATCTATCTAATTTAGTTAAATCATAAGTAGGGACAAAATCTGTTATAAAAGGTATATTTTTTAAAGAATTTTTTCAACTTCATAAATCTCAAAATATATAAAGCTTTTTATCAGATATTTTTTCTTTTAAAGAAAGAATGTAATCATAAGTAAGTTTTTCAACTTCGGACAAATATCAATATGTACACACTAAAATATAATCCGCATAATCTACTGAATCAACTATAGTATAATTATTTTTTAAAAAATATGACTTTATCTTATAAAAAAGATAAGATAATTCACTACTTAAACTATAAGTCATATCCTTTAAAAAAACTTTATTTTTATTCATTTGTTTTTAATATAATTTAAACATCAAAATTTGCCAAATCTACTTTAATTGGATTTATTTTATTCAATTTTAATAAAATTTTTGTTCTTTTTTTTATTTCATTAGGCATTATAAGTTGATTATCATCAAATTTTTTAGTTCACTCCCTATAAGAATACAAAATAAACAAATTACTATCACACACATTAAGATATTCTAAATTTCTCTTAAATTCTTTAAATGTTTCAGTAGGATAACCATAAATAATATGGTTAATAACCTTTAAACTTTTATCTCAAGCCTTCCTAAAAGAATCTATTAAGTCAATAAATAAAGAAACAGTATATTTTCTATTCATAAGTTCAAGTAATCTATCATTATAAGATTGAATAGGACAAGTAATTCTCGAGACCTTATAAAAATTATAAGATATTTTAGGAAAAATTTTTGAAAATATTCAAGGCTCTACATAGTTAATATCTATTTGATAGTTTCATTCAATTTTACAAATTTCATTAAATAAAACATCAAAAGATATACCAATATCTAGACCATAGCTTCCTGCATCATCAGACACCAACACAATTTCATTATATCAATTTTTAACAGCATATTCACATTCTTTTAATATTTCTTCCGGCTTCCTACTCGTTACATAACCAATAGCTCTTTTTATAACACAATATGAACAATTATGTACACATCATCTAGAAATAGATACATAAAATCTCTTTTTATTATCGGAAAAAATAGTAGCTGGATTTCTTATTTTTCATTTATTAACTAATACTGCATCAATATTTCTAATAGAAACACTATGTTCAAAATAGTTATCCAACAAGTAATCTTTTTTTGTGGGAATTAAAACAACTTTATCAGAATAATTTTTTATTAGTCTAGGAGAAATTCAAGACAAACAACCATAAACATAAATTTTTTTTTTACTTCAAAATTTTTTCAACAAGTTATCTATATAATTTATTTGCTTATTTTCTATATATGTCCAAACACCACAGGTATTTATAAGTATATCTGTAGCTTCCAATTCAGAATCAACTAAATCATATCAATTAAGCAAAAAAAAATTTTTTACCTTGTTAAAAAGATAAGAACTAGCAGTACATTCAGAATATACATTATCTATTAAAAAAATTTTTTTCATTATAAAAAATTACTTTCATAAAAAATATTCTCTATTAAAGTTATCACAAAATCATGGGTTAATAAGTCAATCATATTTTTTAAAAGAAAAATATAAAGCATATTCAGCATAAGAATAATAAGGACTCAACTGTTCATCAAATTTTTTATAAAATAATCTCTCATATCTTTTATCATATCAACTTTTAACAAAACGGTAAGCTGTAGTTAATAATCATTTAAGAACAAATAACCTATCATTGATTTTATATTTAGCGGTAAGAAATTTTTTATATTCATCTTTACTAAGATAAAATTTTCCTGGAACATCATCAAAAATATTATCAATATTAGTACCATCATATTCAACATTAGTTCAATCACTAATATCTTTAAAAGATGATAAGCTTCCCTCAAAAAACCTACATAGTCAATTTATATTATAAAAAATTTGTTTCCAAAAAAAGTAATTCTTTTTTTTATTATAAAATAATATATTTTTATTAAAGTTACTCAATAATCACCATTTATTAAACAAAACATCAAAATTATCAAGCTTATACCTCGATAAATCTTCACTATTAAATTTTTTAAAAATTAGTTTAACATTCTTTTCATCCCCTGGATCTTGAGGATTAGGGTATGTAAAAAATCTTCTTTTAATAACTTTCCAATTTTCATCAACTGTATAATCCCCATTAAAAAAATAATATTTTATTTGATCAAAACCTGTATTAAAAAATAATACAAATCTTCTAAAAAGATCTTTAGACCATTTTTCTTGAACTCAATTATCAATAACCAAAACTTTATACAAACCCTCAAAGGAATACATCTTTGCTATACTTCATGTATAATTTCTATTTTCACTAACATTACTACCAGTTTTTAATTGATATTTGTTTAAAGTAACACTAACTTTAGGTTTATTGCTTTTATTCGTATTATAAAAAAGTGTAAATACATCAAATATATTTAAAATAGCTATAGAAAATATAAATCAAGTCAAAAAAGAAAAAATTATTGTTAACTTATTTTTCATCTTAGCCTAAATAATTATGAATTAAATAACCCCAATATTTTAAATGCTGGATTTTACAGTGATAGTTTATCTTATTAAAATTATCACTAAATATATTATTTAAAATAAGATTAAGAACATTTTCATATGTTAAGTTATCAATTATTAATTTTCAATTAAACATAATTATACCTTTCCCATCCTCATATTTATAAATAATTTTTTCTCCTGAAATTAAAACTATTTCTAATAAAAATTCAACATCTTTCACTACAATCTTTTTTGTATAATTAACAACTATTTTACCTAAATCTATCTCAATTAAATTATTTAACATATAAAACATATCTACTACTAATGCCTTTTTTGTATCTATTTGACTTAATATATTCTTCTCTCACACAAATAATGTAGCATTTATTTTTTTTATCTTATCTTTTAACTGACTTGTTAACTTAAATATTTTTGTATAGTGCTCAAAGTTAAACAAATAAAGGTTATCAAAAGATAACAAATATTTCAACTTATTTAAATTAAACGTAATAGGTAAATCAATTAAAACTTTATTGTTCGTATTCTCCAAAATATACTCAACTATCTGATATTGAACATTAGTTGGATACACAGTAGATACTACTAAATCAAATTTATCTCTACCTATTTTTTTATAATCAGTACTCACATCAATTCAATAAGTAGATACTATCTTTTTCTTTGTAATATCTGTTTTACAACATCAAATTACCTCATATTCATTAGATTTTGATAAAAAATACTTAAGAAATTTTTGTCACTGCCATCACAACCCTATTAATAAAATTTTTTTCTTCATATATAAATATAAACATTAATATATTAAAATAGGCTCTTGGATACTATAGATAAAAATTAAATAAAATTAGGATAATTTTTTAGCAACTTTTTAATTTCATTGTAAAAATTTTTGTTCTGAAGTCTACAGTTAAATCTAAATTCACATTCTTTAAGGTACAAGGGAAATTTTTAAGACTTTATACCATTAAATTTTGCTAATCTTCTTTTAGTAAAGCTCCAAAAATTTTCTATTCAGTTGATATGCTGTTTTCATTTAGCAAATTCATTGTTTCAATGATGAATTCTATAGTATTTTTCATATCACAAATCAACTAATCAATCCTAAGCTTCCCATCAATCTGTATTTATTACACTATTTGTATCTATTTTTCCTCTTATTATAGGTAATAAACTATCAGCTTTACAATTAGGAACTATTTGTGTATAGACTTTTCAGTTCCTTTTTAATAAGCCAAATATTTTTATTTTTTGTCAGGCTCATTTTCATCTTTTTTATCTGATTCTACTAGGTCAGAAGTAACTTTCATCTAACTTAATTTCTCCTTTAAATACTTCTGCTTTTTTTACAATGTTGGTATATTGCTTCTCTTATATAATTATACCATCTATTTATTGTTTTTCTTTCAATTCCTAATATTTCAGCCGTATTGCTTTATAGTTACTTCGTAATATTGGCTGTTAGGTCTAGAGCAAAACATTTAATGATTTGTTCTGTTTTATACCTACTTAGTTTCGTTCATTTTTTATATGGGTTTTTCCTAGTCATAACCTTATATTATTCATATTTTTATCTATCTCAAGTATTCTAGACCCTAAAAATTATGCAGCAAATAGTTTTTTGGCTACTAAAATAGTTTTATAAATGAATTAGCAAGACTTGCAGATAAGATGGGTGCAAATATAAAGGATATTGCAGAAAGTATGGGATTGGATAAAAGAATAGGTGAATCTTTTTTTTAAATGCTGGATTAGGTTATAGTGGTAGTTGCTTTCCAAAAAGATATAAAGTCTTTGATTCATCAGTTTAAAGATAATGGTTTGGAAGGGAAAATAATTTCAGATGTTGATGAAGTAAATGAAACACAATTAAATTATTTTTTATGAAAGATAGAAAATTTCTCTGATAATTTAGACTGAAAAAAGTTTTTAGTTTTGTGAATAGTATTTAAGCCAAATACAGATGATATAAAAGAATCAAGAGCTGTAGAAATAATTAAGTTTTTATTAGAGAAATGAGCTAATGTAGTTTGATTTGATTATGTTAAGAAAGCAATGGATAATATATCTAAAATTTATTCAGATGTAGAATTACTTTATAAGGAAGACGAAATTTATAACTTGCAAAATTTAGATTGAATTATAATTGCTATTGAGTATAAGAAATTTAATGACTTAGATTGGTCTAAAATTAAAAATTATATAAACTTTCCAGTAATATTTGATGGAAGAAATATTTTGAATAAAATAAGATAGAACAAGAAAGGTTTATTTATAAGTGAATGGGAGTGTAATTTAGTTAATAAGATTTTTATATTTTATAATGGTAAAAATAAATAGTAATGGATATAATTATTTTAATATAGGTGACTTTATAAGAAAAAATCCTTTTTTGAATTGTAAAGAATGAAAATGAAATAATGTTCTTTCAGATTGTATTTTTGATGATGTGGTTGAGATTACCTCAAAAAATACAGTAAATTTTTTAAATTGTAAGTTTAAGAAATGATTAATTATAAAAGATATAGTTTTACATACTTGAGAAAGTTGTAAAGTAACTTTTAATAATTGTCAATTTTATTGACCAATTAAAATAGAAAATTGTAAGATGGATCGTTCTATTTCAGATAATCAAACTTTTTCTATTCAAATAGTTGATTCTTATTTTAAGCAAGTGTTTATTAAAAATACTACTTTTACTGATAAGGTAAAACTTAAATATAAAGCCATAAGTTTTGCAAAAATTTTAAAAGAATTAAAAATAATTTTAGAAACTTTTAATAAGTTAAATCTAGAACAATTTAAAAAAGTAAGACTGGAGTCAAATGTTTTATGGTTACAGTGTATTTTAAAAAGACAAGTAAGTATAGAGGGTTCTATTTTTGAGGAATGACTTACTTTCTTGGATTTAGATAATTTTGATGTAGAAATAAAAAACAGTGAATTTAAAGAAAGGTTTAAATTATCTCAAAATGATAAAAATAATAGAACTAGTTTTTTAAAATTACATAAATTTGAATTTATAAACAATCAAATAAATAATTTTAGATTTGGGTATTATGAAGTGGGTTATTTTAAAATTGATAATATTAAAAATCCTAGTGATTCAGAAATAAATATGGGGTCATTAAAAGTAAAAAAGTTTGTTTTAACTAATATAAGAAACATTGGAAAGATTAGAATATATAATTTGTCTGCTATTGATAGAAAAAATAGTATTTTTCAAATAGATAATTCTTCTTTATGAGATGCTGAATTTCAAAATATTGATTTAAAATGATTTAGAGAAGTTGTAATTTATGATAATATTTTGGATTGACTGAAATATACGAATGTTGATTGGCTTGATGATATTGATATAGTTAATTATTTAGGAGTAAGATTATTAAATAATATAATATTTTTTTATTTAGTATGGAATAGATTTTTAGTTTTTAATTTTAGTCCTGATAGGGTGTTTTTTTTAAGAGAGTTATTACTAACGTATAATCATATTCAAAAATTTAAAAATAAGAAAATTTTGTTAGATGATGTTAAAGACTTTATTGGTGATAATGTCTATTTTATTAAACCATTATTATTTGGTTATATTTTACAACTAGAAAAAATATTTTTTTTAAAACAAAGAGATACATATAGGGCTATTAAAAATATGACTGAAATCAATAATGATAAGATTATAGCTAATAATTATTTGTGAAAAGAATTGAATGCTTATTTGAATTATTTGATGAAAAAAAGAGATATTAGCTGAAAGACTTTTATTTTATGGTCAAACAAGATTATTAATAATTTCTGAAATGACTGGCTAATAAACTTATATATATTTATAGGTTTGGCTTTTATTACATCTGTTATATGGATAAATGTGAGTGATAATATATATATTGTTATAATAGAAGTTAGTATGATTATTATCTTGTTTTTAATATTTATTGCATGAATAATATATGATGTTTCTTTATTTATTTTTTTTAGATATCTAATTTATATATTAATTGGAGGATTAATTTTTTTATTATTTGTAGTCATAGTAATATATATGTTTAATAATAATATTAGCTGGAATTTAGTATCAATTTTAATCTTATTACTTGTATTATCATTCACATTATACAAGTTTTCTAACATCTTGACAAAGAATATATTTAATAATAATAGAAGTAAAATTTTAGGGATATTATGAATCACATTTTTTATTGTGCTATTTTTTTCAGTATATTTGGCTACTTTGAATAATAAGTTTTTTAAAATATTAAACCAAGCAGCAAAATTCCTTCTTTGACCAATTTATATTATGAAATATGATAATCATATAGAAGACAACAAAAATATTAATAAACCTAGTGAAAACTTTATATATAATAAATATTCCCCTTGGTTTTTGTTAGTTTATACAGTGATTTACTCAATTCTTCTTTGGAACCTAATAGTAGCTATAAAGAGAGTGGTGAGGAATAAGTAAAAAATTATTTAGCTTATTAATTAGTAGTATAATGAAAAAGGTAATTACTTATGGGACATTTGATCTATTTCATATTGGGCATTTAAAATTACTTAAAAGAGCCAAGAGGTTTGGAGATTATTTAATAGTTGCAGTATCTACAGATGAATTTAATAAATTAAAAGGAAAAAAATCTTTTTTTCCTTATGAAGAAAGAAAACAAATTGTTGAGGCTATTAAATACGTAGATAAAGTAATACCTGAAGAGAGTTGGGAGCAAAAAATTAATGATATTAAAAAATATGATATAGATATTTTTGTTATTTGAGATGATTGGAAATGAAAATTTGATTATTTGAAAGATTATTGAGTGGAAGTTGTATATTTATCAAGAACAGAAGGTATTAGCACAACTGATATTAAAAGGCTATTGTCAGGTATTTCTGATGATGCTATACAGTAAATTGAAGAATGACTAGATTTACCAAAACAAATAAAAAAAGAATTTAGGTATTAAGTTACCTTTGAAAAATGATTTTTGATATAGTTAAAAACTCTTTCAGAACTTTTTCAATCTTGATGCTCATAAAAGTAATTTAGCATATTATTAATATGCTTTTTTTCTTCTTCAAAAAATTTGGTTGGATTTTTTAGAAAATTGTTAATTTGTTGGATTAGTTCTACAGAATTATAAGCTATTTTTCAATCTATTAGTTCACCTTCTCAAATATTAAAATAAAAACCTCCTCTTTTTGTTATATAGTCTTCATAATCAAAAAGGTAGAAGACATATGGTCTTTTTAAAATGACATAATCTAAAATTATACTTGAATAATCAGTAATTAATAAATCAGTTTCTAGTAAAAAGTCGTTAATGTCTTCAATGTCGTTTTTATAAAAAAGGTTGTATTTTTCTAATTCTTCAGTTGAAATTGGAAAAAGTATATCTTGGGTATGTGGATGTTTTTTTATAAAAAGTTTAGTATTTTTTTCTTTTAATAATTTCCCGAGTTGAAGAATTTTATCTTTTGTATCTATAAACTTTATAAATTGGCTATATTCTCTCCATGTTGGAGCGTATAAGATTTTGATTTCTTGATTGTTTGTTTTAGACTTAAAATTAAAAAACT
>Ga0256836_1001398_pt1 | contig 10547 bp, 11 predicted proteins | sample 4561380metaG_FD_185974 | JGI IMG/M metagenome (GOLD analysis project Ga0256836, IMG submission 185974) | Hydrothermal vent microbial communities from Guaymas Basin, Mexico - 4561-380 | ecosystem: Environmental > Aquatic > Marine > Hydrothermal vents | place: Mexico: Guaymas Basin | collected...
GAGAGATATTTTCATAACTTTTTTGCATAGCCTTAATACCGGGATAGATAAAACCACCACAAAACATACCCTCTTTTACAACATCAACAGTTACAGCACTTCCTGCATCAACAACTACCGCATCACGAAGCGAATACAGAGCGACAATTCTGTCAATTCCCATCGTCTCATAATATGGACTTCTATCTACAAACGCAGCTAAATCTACCCAGTTTGGCAGGTTTTGAAGTTTTTGATTGACCGCTGCGTTTACAGAGATATAATAGACTGTGTCAGTAATATCAGACGGTTCAAAACTCTTTGTATCTTCTTTAAACGCACTCTCAGCATTAAGAAAATGATATGAAGTATTGCCAATGTCACAAAGAAGCATTACTGGATTTTCCAACCTGCTTCTTTAAAAGCTTTTTGCGCTTTGGAACAGAGTGGTGCATCGATAAATATCACTTTGTATTTAAAATTATGCTCGCAATAGAGTGTTAACTTCGCATAAATCTCTTCAAACTTATGCACATCTTTCATTAAAATTCTACTTTTTTGGCTCACTGCAAAAATAGCCCAAAAATATCCGTAAATATCTGTCGCTTTGTAAATTTTGATTTTGTTTCTAATTCCTAAATCTTTAGGAGCAATCTCTTGCATTTTTTTATAAATTTTCCCTTTTTTTCTTAGAGAATCTACTACCATCTGCATATCTACACCATCACCTTTTATCATTTTTTGACATAATATACTCTTTGCACACAACTGCTGAAAGTGGTTTTGAAAAGTAGTAACCCTGAATATTTACACACCCTTGAGCAAAAAGAAAATCCAACTGCTCTTTTGTCTCAACACCCTCCGCAATAATATCTAAATTCAAATTTTTTGCCAGTGCGATAATAGTCTTAACGATAGAGACAGAGTCTTTATTATGCGGCAGATCTATCACAAAACTACGGTCAATCTTAATCCTGTCAATAGGCAGTTCTTTAAGGTAAGATAAAGAGGAATAGCCCGTACCAAAATCATCAATGGATATTGAAACACCCAACTCCTTTAAATCATTTAAAATTTTTGAAGAGCGTTTAGGATTATTCATAATCTGACTCTCTAGGATTTCCAGTTCAAGATACTCCGGATTAAATTTTTCATCTAAAATGATCTGTTTAAGTTCACTTACAAAATTTCCTTTCTCCAGCTTTTTCGTTGAGATATTTACAGAGAGTTTACCTACATCCAATCCCTCTTGCTGCCATTTGAGAACTTGTCTCATAGAGTGGGTGAGCATATATCTGTCTATGTCAATAATCAAATCACTCTCTTGGCAAAACGGAATAAATTCAGATGGATAGATAATACCTTTTTTAGCATCTTTCCAACGTATAAGTGTCTCAAGTCCTATAATTTTGTTTGTTCTTGCATCAATCTTTGGCTGATAGTAAGGAACCATCTCTTCATTTTTAAGAGCATTTCGTATATTTTTATCAAGTTCAAGTCTTTTTTTCGACATTTTCCCCATTGATTCATTATAGGAAATATAGTTATTTGGTCCTATATCTTTTGATATATACATCGCAGTTTCAGCATTTTTAAGTAGAGTATCGACATCATTTCCATCTTTACCTAAAATACTTCTGCCTATGCTGAAGGTGATATGAATATCTTTATTCTTAATATAGAACGGTTTTTTCATCGCAAAAATAATTTTTTCTATCAAGTTGGTATTGCTGACATCTGTCATTTTTGTCTCAACCAAAACAAATTCATCACCACTGATTCTGGCAACGATATCATCTTTATGTGCACACTCTCTGAGTCTATCAGCCACTTTTTGAAGTAAAATATCTCCTATGTCGTGCCCGTAAACATCATTAATCTTTTTAAATTTATCCAGATCAAGAAATACAATTCCGACCTGTTCATCATTGATTTTTGCATCAGAGATGATGCTATCAAGCTTATTTGTAAGTGAAACCTTATTATCCAAACCGGTAAGAGGATCATTCATAGCAATAAACTTGATAACATCTGCCTGTCTTTGAATTTCCAAATCTTTTTCTGCTAAATCATCCAGGAGATCTTCATAGTAATCATCCACACTTTTAGAGTAGTTTGTAATAAAAACTTTATACAACAACAGTACCAAAAGTAAAAAGAGTAAAATTGCCATCAAGATGATACGTTCTATCTCTTTATCAACACTCGAGAGGTCTATATCTTGCAGTTTTTTTGCAATTATAATTTTTACTTTATGTTCAGGATTGAGGTTGGAGAGTTCAAATGCACTGATAAGCAATCCACTGCGTTTATCAACAATATATCTACTAAGATGACTCATCTCTTCTCTAGGCATGATATTGATAGTCTCAACTAAATTAGAAAAATAAAACGGGTTGGATAGATAACGACTCTCGTTTGTATCTACAATCGCTATTGCACTGTAGTGCTTCGCATCAAAATGCATACTAAGTGCGTCAAAGTTTACTTTTGTTATAAGTTTTCTGAGATGCTTCCCCTTTTTATCATAAAAAGGCGCTGAAGCTGTAATGGTAATATATGGAGTGTCTTTATGAAAAAGAACATCAGTCTCTATTATCTTCTCTGGTTTTTTATTTAACTCTTCTTCATATGAGAAATCAATATTGTTAAATAACGAGTACCGTTTAAGTGTAAGAGCAACTTTCGCATTATTTTCAGGAGAAAACTGCGACATAATAGCAGCTGCGATAGAGACCTCTTTTCTCTTCTCGTTAATACTTTTTTCAAAGTCATAAGCGAGTTCTTTAGCACTTTTAAAGTAGATATCGTCTTTGAGTCCCTCAATAACACGAGAAGAGTAGATATATCCTATACTTCCGACTATTGTAAGTAAAACTCCTCCAACAACTGTTTTTCTAAATCCATTTGCCATATATTATGTATTTACCTATTTACTTAACCCAAGTTCTGCGAAAAGTGTTTCAAAGTATTCACTTATTTCTAAAAGTTCCTCTTTTAAGAGACCAAAAGCCTTATCTTCTTCATACCACTCTTCAATTCTCTTTACACTGTCACTTTTTTGACTCTCATCTAACTCAGTTGCCTTTTTTACAGCATCTTTGATTTTTTCTAAATGTTCTTTGTGTTTGTGTGCGCTCATATTTTTTCCTTTATGTTTAATAATTTGTATATTTTCCAGCTTTTACTTCACTGCGAAGCTGCTTTATCTTTTTATCCATAATATTAAGTATAATATCTGCAGCTTCTGCATCATCAGCCTCAGGAACATCCCAATCTGTGATTTTCATATTTGCTTTGAAGAGTAGTTCTAACTCTTTTTCAATCTCAGCTTTTCGCACCGCCAACTCTTTTATAACAGCATCTGACATAATAAATTCCTTTTTTTCTTTTTAGTATACATCAATTGGGTTAAAATTAGATATATTTTGGGATTAAATCTTTTATTTTTTGATATATTTTTTCAAAATCTGTTGAATATACTCTTGTTTGGGCTATTGCAGTTATAAAATTAGTATCTCGCTCCCAGCGAGGAACCAAATGCATATGAATATGTTCTGCGATTCCCGCCCCACCCGCTTTACCTAAATTCATACCAATATTTACGCCCTGTGCCCCAAACCCCTCTTTTAGAAGCCGTACACATTTTTGAGCTAATGCCGACATATGCAGCCATGTTTCACTAGGAAGTTCTTCAAGTTTATCAGTGTGAAGATGTGGAATAATCATAAAATGACCGGGAGTATAAGGGTAACGATTCATCACTATAAAACAGTGCTCATCCCGATAAAGAAGATGTAATTTTTCATCTTCACTCTCATGTGAACTTATATAACAAAAAACACATCCCTCAATCTTCTCCCCACTCACATATTCATCCCGCCATGGCGCATACAGTATATCTTGCATAGACTCTCTTCCTTTTAAAACCATAGTATAACTCTATTTAATTTAAAAAGTGTAAAATTGCTCTATGGATTTAACAACTTTATTAATTGTACTAACAGTAGTAAGTGTCTTTGTGTTTGATTTTACAAATGGCTTTCATGATTCTGCAGACATGGTAGCTACTGCAATAGCTTCACATGCGATGACAGCCAAAAGTGCCATAATGCTTGTCTCTTTTTTTACCTTTTTAGGACCTCTTGTTGTCGGTTTGGCTGTTGCTGATACTGTGGGAACATTTGTCAATATTTCTCATGCTCCGCTGCGTGATGCCCAAGCACTTACTATTGCAGCACTTATGGCAGCCGTTACATACAACCTGATCACATGGAAATTCGGGCTTCCATCATCTTCTTCAAACTCTTTGGCAGGAGGACTTGTCGGAGCCGGACTTTTTGTAGTAGGAGCAGATCAGATAAATTGGGGAGTAACTGCTCTAGAGCATGGCGAACTTACAGGGGTTATGAGAGTCGTTACCGGACTCTTTGCCTCTCCATTTTTAGGCTTTATTATCGGTTTTATTGTTATGAAACTTATCTTTTTCATTTTTAAACATTTTACAGTAAAAATTCGTCCTCTTTTTATAATATCACAATATTTCAGTATCTCCTGGCTTGGCTTTTCACATGGTGCCAATGATGCCCAAAAGGGTATGGCAATTATTGGTATGATACTCTTTGCTTCACACCAGACAGAAACATTTTCAATTCCTTCATGGGTTATTTTAATGTGTACATCAGCTATAACACTTGGAACTATGTTTGGTGGCTGGAGCATCATTAAAACCTTGGGCTTTGAGCTCTACCACATCAAACTTATCCATTCAGTAGCCAATCAAATAGGTGCTGCAGTGGTAAATACTTTGGCCACTGCCATAGGTGCACCGACATCAACCACACAGGTAGTAACAGCTACTCTTTTGGGAAACGGAGCGGCAGAGAAACCCTCTCATGTCGCTTGGAAACGTGCTGGTGAGATTATTCTTGGCTGGCTTGTAAACGTACCCATCTCTATGTTTTTTGGAGCACTTTACTCATATATTCTTATTAAAATTTTAGGAGTTTTTTCATGATTATCTCATTAATAAAAAAGTATATTTTACCAAAAGAGGTAGATTTTTTATCTGCTTTAAATGAACACTCTATGACAATAAAAAAAATTACAGATGATTTACATAAATGTTTTTTAGAAAATGACAACAAAAGTTGTGAGGCTATTTTACAGGACCAACACAAAGCAAAAGAGATTCGCGATACAAATATGAAAAACCTGCTTGACACCTTCATAACACCTTTTGACAGAGAATCCATCTACCGCGTCATCACGCAACTTGACTGGATAGCCATCAGCATACGACACTTTGTTATAGAGACAAAAGCCTATAATATTACACAGCTTGACGAGAAACATGCACCTCTTATAAAACAGATTCAGCTCCAGGCAGAGCTTCTCACTGCAGGTTTTAAAACCATAAAAAGTTCCGCAAATAAAACTGCAGACAATGCACAAAGAGTTAGGGATGCTTATGATGACTTGATGGATATATATGTACAAAGAATGGCTGAACTGGCTAAATGCAAAGATACGCAGGAGATGTTTATCCAAAGAGAGATTTTCAGCCAACTTAAAGAGATAAGCAAACGCATGCAGATGTGTGCAAACTCTCTTGAAGATATTGTTATGAAAATCTCTTAAAGAAATGCAAAAACCAGATCCGGAAAGAGCAGAACAAGCCCAAGTCCCAAAAGCTGTAAAAGAATAAAAGGGATAATACCCTTATAAATATCTAATGTACTTACACTCTCACCTGCCGCACCTTTGAGAAAAAAGAGTGAGAGTCCAAAAGGCGGGGTTAAAAAAGATGCCTGCAGATTCATCGCGATAAGTACACCAAACCAGATAGGATCGATCCCAAACGCAGCCATAACAGGCACTAAGATAGGGACAATGATAAAACTAATCTCTATAAAATCGATGAAAAAACCAAGTATAAATATACTCAACATCGCTACAGAGATAAATACCCAGACATTCCCGATATCATTTGAAAAGAAATCAAGTATCAAATCACTCCCGCCAAGCTCGTTAAAGACAAGGCTAAACGCAGTAGCACCGATAAGTATCATAAATATCATCCCACTGAGTTTCATTGTCTCAAAAAGCGCATACTTTATCATCTCAAAGTTGAGCGTTTTATTTACGGCTGAGAGTATCACTCCACCCACGACACCAAACGCAGCAGACTCGGTAGGTGAAGCGATACCCGCAAAAATACTTCCTAAAACAGCCAGCATTAAAAGAAGAGGAGGCACAATCGCCCTAATAACATCAAGAAAATTGATTTTCTCTTCAGTAACAATGGCAGGTGCATCCTCTTTATTTATAAATGCACGGATTAAAATATAAAGGGCATAGAGTGAAACAAGAGTAAGTCCGGGAAGTACCGCTCCCATAAACAAGTCACCCACACTGACACTCATAACATCACCCAAAACGATCAAAATGATAGAAGGCGGAATAATCTGTCCAAGTGTACCGCTTGCCGCAATCGTCCCAGAGGCAAGACCTTTGTTGTAGCCTGCATTTAGCATCAGAGGAAGAGCGATAACACTCATCATAACAACAGAAGCAGAGACGATACCCGTAGAGGCTGCGAGTATCGCACCCACAAGAACAACACTGACACCGAGTCCGCCTCGAACACCTTTAAAGAGTGAACTCATAGAGATGAGCAGTTTTTCCGCCATACCTGATTTTTCAAGTATCAGCCCCATCATAATAAAAAGAGGAACGGCCATAAGCGTTGTATTGCTCATAATACCGTAGATACGAAACGGCAGAATATTAAAGATCTCTAAGCCTAAATGCGGAATAAAAAAAGCAAATATCATCGCCACACCGCCAAAGGCAAACGCAACAGGAATACCCAAAAGAAGAAGTAAAAGTGCTACTACAAACATTACCAAAGCTATCACAGTTCTCTCCATCTTTTGATGTCACTCAAAAGTTCTTTAAAGGCCTGTAGTGCAAGTAGGATAAAAGAGAGAGGCATCAATGCCTTTACAATCCATCGGTATTTGAGTCCACCCGGATCCGAAGATGCCTCATGCTGTAGATAACTCATCTCTACAAAGCCTACTCCTATGTAGATGATTAAAAAAGAGAGTGGCAGAACAAAAAAAAGAAATGAGATGATGTTTATAACCGCCTTTGTCTTATCGGAGAACTTTTCATAAAAGATATCAACACGGACATGGGCATTGTTTCGCAAAGTGTATGCGATACTGAGCAAGATAACAACATCAAAGAAGTGCCACTCCAACTCCTGTAAAGCAGTTGAACCCTCTGAAAAAAGATAGCGGCTTGTTGCATCAAAAACAACTAAAATCACTAAAAGAGCCAAGATAAACGCAGTAACATAAGCAACATATTTTGTAATATTATCAATAAATTTCAAAAACATATATCCTTTGTTCTTAAAAATAGTACTTGAACATCAGTCTAAAGGTCTGCTCACTTTGAAGTACACTCTTTTCAAGTTTCTCTTTATAGTCGTATTTTAGCACGATTTGTCTGTTTTGTGATATTCTAACTCCCTGCAACGCATTAATTAGTAACTGTCTTCTGCCATTATCATACAATCTCTCTCTAGCTTCAACATTGGTATTGAAATCTTTAAATCTGTCAACTTTAAAACCAACCGTTGCACTTATACCACTGACGGGGCTATTGTCCATATAAAAGAGAGGATCAAGTAAAAAATAGAGATATCCCAGCTTATTACCCCAACTGTAGCCTGCTCCCACATTAAAACCAAAAGTAGGTTTATCACTCAGGTAGTCATTATCCCAGCCTATCTTTGTACGCCATGAAAAACTTTTAAAAAATGTACTTCTTTGAGCCAGTGATACGATAGAAATGATGGTTGCTTCTTCTACTTTTGTCTCATCTTTTGAGTATGATGCAAGTAGATTTAAAAACTCTATCTGCGTACCTCGTAAAAAACCGTAACTACTGTCTTCAAGGTCATGATAAGCAGGACGAATCCCTATATAAGCAATCGGCTCGGAATCTTTAGCTCCTACACCAAACTGCGCGCGAACTGCACGGTGTCCATCTATCGGATTTGGAGGTGTTTTAATACTTAGAGGCTTTGTGATACCAAGCTTTGCTCTTTGACTTGTAAGCTGATGAAACAGCTCCAAATACTCCTCTTTTTTCACTTTTGAGCGGCTGTACTGATACTCCAGATACTCAACAGCACTCTCTAAAATATATCTTTTTTGATTTATATCTATCTCTCTATCTCCAGCTACACTTTCTACAGAACACTTATTTTCTACCAATCGTATAGGGAGTTCAAGGTATTTCTTCTCAAGTAGTGTTTCATACTTTAAAAGTTTTGTTCTTTTTGATGGACGATAGCTCATATCTTTAATGATTCCGGCATCTTTAACAACATGAACTGTTTCTAAAGGGATTACATCATATGTAAAGTGTGCGCGTAACTCCAGAGTCGGTCGGGCAACTTCTAAAAGCCAGAGCATATTGTAAGAGCAGTTCTCGGTAAAAAAGTAGTAGTAGGAGTGTGTACCGTTGAGCTCCCAGATGTGTCGAAACATCTGCATTGTCTCCTCTTGGCTAAGATCAAGATCATACTCCCAAATATCACGCTGTTGAATGTCTCTGTACTTTTTTAGTTTCTCATAATAGGGAAGTAAAGAGTAGAGTCCATAGTATCCTCCGACAAGTCCTTTTATAGCAAAAATAACGCCATTTTCTGTCTCTGCATTTGCATCTGCCGCATAATTTACTGCATAAGAGAGCAGTTTTGAGTTGTATGAAGAGTTAATACGTAAAAATGTATGTCCGAACATAGAAGCAGGAGAGTTTATATGTGCTGCAGGAAAGACCAAAGTAGTTGATTTTGGGTCCACTCTTTTTAAGATTTTTTCATATTCGCTACATTTTGCCTTTGGAAAGTCATCTGCATTGAGCTGCGTTTTAAGCCACTCATACCGTGCCGGAAACTTACATATACTTGAGTTATCATCTTTTGGCTTATGAGAGAAAAATGCCTCCAGAGTCGCCTCGAGTTCCGCTTCCGGATTTATTGCTCCATCTTTTGCAAAGAAAAAATCAGCATCATCAATTTCACTTACATCCCCATTCATATGCAAAAGAAGATGCCAGTAGTGTGTTTTAGAGAGTTCAAGCTCTGCTGCTTTATTTTTATAATCTTGAACAGTTGCATAAAGAGTATGTGTAGTTAAAAATATAAAAAGAGTAATTTTGAAAAAGTTAATTTTGAAACCTTATATAAAGAGAGTTTTCACACAGGGAAATTCCTGTGCGAGATTTTATTTACAGTGCAGTTGTAGAGATATTATCTAAAACATCAGCCATTTTTACTGATTTTGAGCTGTAAATTTTGTTGTAGTTTGCTTGCAGTGCCGCATTAAATGCAAGTTTGTCTTCAACATTTAAAAGTTCATCAAGAGTATCGAGTGATTCACCATGACCAACGGCAATCTCTTTTGCTAAAATGTCCATATTTGAAGCAACAAACTCTGCTGCTCTTTCATTCATTACAAATTTAGCTTTTTTACATCCTGACGTTCCAGAAGTGATACCAAAAGTCTGGTTTGCAGAAGTTCCGTTTGTTGTAGCTTGAAGTGCCAATAATACTGCAGAAGAGTCATCTTTGATGATAACTGCACCGAGTCCACAACCTGTTTGGTTATTTACACCAGCGAATCCAGCTGTACCTAATGCAGCCACAGCTACTAAACTTACTAATAATCTTTTCATTTTTACACCCTTTTCGTAAGATTATTTATTGTAAACAAACTAAGCTTAATGTTTTCTGTTATTAAATAAAATTCGGTGCATCATTTGCAAAAAGAATAATATCGCCCGCTTTTGTCTGATTTGCCAAAACATCGACCATAGCTGACTTGTCAGAGAGCATTATCTTGTTTTTCACTTTGAGGTTTTTATCAAAAAGTGCTGCGTTTAATGCACCTGTCACGATAACGATATCAAAGACCTCATTTATCGCCTCAATAAGTTTGAGATTTAAGGCATCACTGCTCTCAACAAGTCCCGGAGTTATGATAACTTTACGACCATCATGTAAAGAACACAAACGAATTCCCTCGAGCATACCGTCAATATTGCCGTTGTAACCATCATCGAGTATGATTTTACCGCCGGCTTTTATAAGCTGTAGTCTGTGCTCAACCGATTCAAGCTCATTTACTGCGTTTATGATCTCCTCTTTGCTCATTCCAAAGTGTTTTGCAATTCTCACAGCTACGGCAATATTCATCGTCTGAAATTGCCCCAAAATATCAGTATGCAACTCATACACTTCACCATCGATCTCTAAAGTAAACGCAGTACCTTCAAGCGTTGCATTTACATCTCTTATCTCATCACCGAAAAATGTCACTTTATCGTGCGGCTCATCTGTTACAGAGGTATGAACAAATGCCCTCTCCAAACGAGGAGATTTCATAATCTCAAGCTTTGTAACGATGATATTTTTCAAAGATTTAAAATACTCAATATGTGCTTCACCAACTTTTCCAACCACTACGGTCTGTGGCTCTAAGAACTTC
>Ga0256836_1001399_pt1 | contig 10544 bp, 19 predicted proteins | sample 4561380metaG_FD_185974 | JGI IMG/M metagenome (GOLD analysis project Ga0256836, IMG submission 185974) | Hydrothermal vent microbial communities from Guaymas Basin, Mexico - 4561-380 | ecosystem: Environmental > Aquatic > Marine > Hydrothermal vents | place: Mexico: Guaymas Basin | collected...
GGGGGTGTAAGCGACGACGCGACGAGGCACGTGGTTGGTGGGTGTGGGTGTATTGACAGGTAGGTAGTCTTTCATTATAATAAAGTGTGAGGACGGGTAATAACTTAAGAGGGGGTGAGAGGATGGCTGAGTTTGAGAGATGGTTGCAAGTTAGATTAACTCCAGAGCAGGAGATGAAAATTGAGAGATTGCGTGAGTGGGGTTACAACATTTCGCAGGTTGTAAGAGATTATTTGATGAGGCTTTATGAAAAAGAGGCTAATGAGAGAGGTGAGAGGCATTGAATAAATTACATTTTAAACCTGAAGAATTTGCTTGTCCTTGTTGTGGCAAAATTAAAGTAAGTCACAGGTTATTGCTTTTATTGGAGACTATAAGACGGGTTTATGCTAATCCGATAATAATTACTTCAGGATTTCGTTGTAAAAAACATAATGATGAGATAGGTGGTAGTAAGAGAAGTAAACATTTAAAAGGTATGGCGGTAGATATAAAAACTAAAGATGAAAAAGACTTTGATTACTTGGCAAGTGTTGTAATGTCGGCTTGGAGATTATACTTTAATGATTTTCGGGTAGGTATTTATAGACAGAATTTTATACATCTTGATGTAGATGATAGAAGTAATACAAGGTTTTGGCTTGACTATAAAGGTAATCGTAATAAGAGGTTATATTTTATTGATGTATATGCTGATTGGCGGAAAATAATGAAAAAAGTGTATGAAGATTATTTTAAAGAAAAGGATTTATGGTCTTCATATCTTATAAGGGATTTATAAATAATAAAATTTTTAAGGGAGGGTGATTTATATGAGTAAGAGAAATCTTAAACTTAATCTTGTCTGGAGTGGTGAAAGAAAGTTTATGGTATTTGAGAAAGAAGGTGATATAGTGCAAGGTGTTTATTTAGGTGCTATTGAGTTGGGAGATGCTGAGTATTTAGTTTTTACTGCTGAGGAAGGTATATTATTGGTTGGTTTAACTGTGGAGCTTAGAAAAGCAGCACTATTTATGAAAGAAGGTAGAAAATACTTAATAGAATATACAGGTAATATGACAGTTGGTAGAAAGCGTAAGATTAAGTTATTTGATGTGTATGAGGTTGAATAAAGGAGGTTGATTAAGATGGCAACACGTAGAGAGAATTTTTTAAAGTTTCTTAAGAATAATAAGGATAAATTAGTAAGTGTAGGAGCTAAATTTATGCAGAAGGCTGCTATGGAAAAGGAGCAAAATCCAAATGTGGCTCAGGTTTTAGTAGTAATAGCTGGTGTATTAAGAGAGGCTGTGAGTGTAATTGAAAAGTTAGAAGAGCAAGTTAGGGGGTATTAATATGCCAAGAATAAATGTAAGAGCTATGATAAAGCCTCTACTTCCAGAGCTGGTAAATCCAGCTCTGGGGGTAGAGGCTAATTTTAGGTTAATAAAAGATTATGTTTTAAATACGCTGGGTCTTCCACATTTTTATAGAAGACAGTTAGCTCTTGCTGATATTAGAGAGGTTCTTGGAGTAAAGAAAAGACAGGATAGTTGGAAGTATATTCCTAAAAAGTATAGATTTAGTGAAGATGAGTATGTAGAAACGTTAGACAAATATAATAGAAAATATATTCATATAATAGACGTTAATGCAATAGATGAGGAAGGTAATCAGTATAGACAGTCTTTTACTATCCAGAGTGATTTTAGACTTAGCAAGGGTACTATTGAGAGGATAGCAAAGGATAGTTTATTAGAAAATTCTCAATATTATCCTATTCCTATTACCGATTATAATATTGAGATTAAAGCACTCCTAAGGCGGGTGAGCTAATTAAATATGAGAGAAAGAAAATTTCATATTTTAGAGGATAATAAAAAAAATAAACAGTATAATAATATAATCTTTTTTGATTGTGAGGCTTACCTTGAAGACGTTGGAGATAAAACTTATCATCATTTTAGGATGGCGTGGGCTTGTTATGTAAGATATGATAAAGGTCGTAAGAAAGAGGATTGGTTCTTTACTAAGAATAAGGATGAATTATGTAATTGGATATTATCCAAAACAGCCTCTAAGAGGACTTTATACATTCTTACTCATAATATTTGGTATGACTTGAGAGTAAGTGGATTAATAAATAGACTTATAGAGGATAAGTGGCAATTAAAATCATTTGTATGTCAATCTATGCAGTTTATACTTCAGTTAAAGAAAGGCAATAAAGCTATTACCTGTCTTAATTTTGCACAGTACTTTCCTATGAAGTTGCAGTCAATAGGAAAAGCTATTGGGCTAGAGAAGTTAGAAGAACAGTGGCAGAATGAGGATGATGAAGCTTGTTCTATTTATTGTAAAAGAGATGTAGAGATATTAGTTAAGGCGTGGGATTTATGGCGTTTATTTATTACTGAGCATGATTTAGGTAATCAGGCTTTTACATTAGCAGGTCAAGCTTTTAACGCTTTTAGGCATAGATTTATGACTAAGACAATAAAAATACATGCAAATAAAGAGATTGATAAATTAGAGCTTGAGGCTTATTATGGTGGCAGGACTGAGGCTTTTTATATTGGAGAAGTAAAAGAAACTCCAATTTATTACTTGGATGTTAATTCGCTCTATCCTTATGTTATGAAGGTAAAAAAATATCCTGTTAATCTTAAATTTTACTTTCCTAAGATGACAATAAAAAGTCTTAAAAGGTTTCTTGATATGGGATTTTGTGCTATTGCAAGGGTTATAGTTAATACTAATCGTAATGATATACCTAAAAGATTTGAAGGTAAGTTAATTTTTCCAGTTGGTAGATTTGAAACGGTATTATGTACTGAGAGCTTAATAAACGCACTAGAAAATAATGAGATAGAAGAGGTAAAAGAAGTAGCAATTTATGACGCTGATTATATTTTTGCTGATTATGTAGATTATTTTTATGCTCTTAAACTTAAGTATGAGAAAGAGGGTAATAAGGCAATGAGGCTGATGACTAAGCTATTTTTAAATAGTCTCTATGGTAAATTTGGTCAGAGAGTAGATGTGATTATAAGAGAAGAGGATATAGATTTTAATGTGATAAATAGAGAAGTAATAATAGACGCTGATACTGGAGAAAGATGTGTTAAATTTTCTCTATTTGGAAAAGAATTTTATGTAAAAAGAAAAGCTGATTTAGGGTATAATGCATTTGTAGGTATAGCAGCACACGTTACTGATTATGGACGTAATTATATTAGTTATTTGAGAAGGTTAGCAGGAGTAGAAAATGTATATTATATGGATACTGATAGCCTTTTTGTAAATAAGAAAGGTTATGAGAAGTTAAAGTCTTTCATAGGTGAAGAGTTAGGAAAACTTAAAGTAGAAAAAGTAATTAACAATCTTATAATAAATGGACTTAAAGATTATATTGCAGATAGTGAGGTTAAGAGAAAGGGTATAAGAAAAGACGCTATTCAGTTAGCTGATAGTCTCTTTGAGCAGGTTCAATTTCCTAAATTTTGGACTGATGTATCAAATGGTATAGATAAGCCTTATGCAACAATAAAAATACAGAAGGAATTAAAGAGAGATTATAATAAAGGGATAGTTACTGATAGTGGGAAAATTACTCCTTATGTTTTTTACTAATACGTTTTAATAACTCTTCTATTTTCTTAGCTTTTTCTTTAATATGTTCTCCTTCAGTTACATTAGTAAGTTTTTTTTCCATTTCTATGGCTTTAATAAGTTTATTCTTTCTCATCATCTTCTAATCACTCCTCTAGTTTTACGTTTTGTGTTTAGTTCAAGTTTAAGCTTTGCATCTTGTTCAGTATAACCTTTATTTATAAGCTTCTTAATTGCTTCCTGTTCATTGATAAGTCCATAGTAAAACGCGTCTAAAATATCTTGAACGCTGAGGCTGATAGCTTTAGCCTGTTTTTCATATATGAACATTTCATATAGATAATCAACTTCTGAGGCTGGTAAATTCATTTCTACCAGTCTTTTATGCATTTCTATATCATCAATAAGTCCTATCATAAATTGATGTTTTATTGCATTTATCTTAGCTTCTGTCTTTTCCTCTTCAACTTCATAGTCCCAATAGGCTATTAAAACTTTAGCCATAAATTCAGAATAACCTATATTTTTAAGTAACTTAATAGTTTCCTCTTGTGTAAACCATTGTCTTTTATATCCTTTTTCTATTTTTGATAAACTAAGGGATTTTTTTTCAGGTTGAGTACTAAGAATTGTAAACTTAGTAAGGTTTTTAGCCTTTTCTTTATCATAACCCAAGTCTAGATAAGTTTCATAAACTTCTAATTCATTAACTACTCCTAAAGCATACATTCTTCTAATATCTACTCTTGTATAAGGCATATAAGAGATTGCCATAAGTTTATCTACCATATAAGGTGGATAATCAGCAATCTTTAATAATGTTTTTGCCTCTTCCTTTGTAATAATTCTTCTATGTAACATTTCATAAATCTGAGTAGGACTTACGGGTTGCCAGTGAGCTCTCCAATAAAGTTTTAAATGTTCAGGTTTTAAACCTGATTTCATAGCTTCAGCCTCTATCCAATGAGGATAGCCTTCATCTAAGCCTGCAAGTTTTACATAGGTTTCATTGAAAACATCTCTAACTGCAAACCTAATCCAGTCTGAAGCACTTGGATAATACCATATTACTCTTTTCTTAAACTCAATAGCCTCTTCAGAAAGTCCTAAACGCTGTAACCAATCATTAGCCTCATCTTCGGTTATATATCCTCTAAGCCAATTCAAGAAAATATCTGTTTCATTTGGTAATTGTAACCTTATACCTAAAAATAATTGCCAGTAATTCTCATCATAACCTAACCTTCTGAGTTCTCTTTTATAATCATTTACATCAATAAGTCCTCTTATTAATGCTTCTGTAAGCTCTGTTTCAGTAGGTATTTTTAAATTGGCTATTCTGTAAATATCTACATAATCTTTATCAATTCCAAGTTTACCTAAAAGCTCATCAAACTGAGCTTCAGTGTATAACATCTTAAAACCATAATCAATTGCAGTATTAACATCACACCTAAGAGGTCTGATGTCAGCAAAACTATCTTGTTCAATTTTATATTTACTAGCTGCAATTTCAGAGTTAAGAAACATTAAAGCCTTCCATCTTTCTTTAAGCTCTTCCCAGAAGTATTGAAAAAACTCAACTATGTAATTAGTAAATTGTAAACTTAAACCTTCTCCAAACTTAACTTCACTATTTGCCTCTACCTCAACAGGTATTTGTATCGGATAATATTTATCAATATCTAGCTCTATTAAGTGTTCAGAGTTTGAAAATTGTACTCCTAACTTATCACTCATCTTTACCCTCCATATCTCTTTAAGTATTCCTCAACCCACTTAGGACGTTTGGGAGTATATACTTTTGCAGTTCTACCAGCTGTTAGCATTCTACCTATTGAGTAGGCAATAATAGGCTGCCATTTCTCAAGTTCTTTTTCAGTCAATTTTGTAGCCATTAAAAAAACATTAAGAGGATTAGTAACTTTAGCTAAGTAATCAGACAATTTCATTTGTATATTACCAACTTTAACGCTCATATTTTTTATTACCTTAGAGGCTATTTTTTCAATTGCAATACCTAAATTATCAAGCTTTTCAATTCCTAATTTCTTAGCTGTATCAGATATTATTTGTCCTATATTTTCTACCTTCTGCATAGTTTTATTTATATCACTTTTTACTTTACCCAATACACTACCAATAATTTCATACACCTTTATAATGTTATCATTAGCATTTTGTAAAGTTTTTCTAATAGTATTATATAGTTTCTCATTAGTTAATTTTATACCTGCTAATAATCCTTTTAGTATTTTTCCTTCTTTAAAATAACTTATTACAGTTGCAACTTTATTAAATTTAATAAGCATATTTTGTATTTTATTCGCATATTTATTAACCCAATTGATAACAGGTAAAACCAATCGTTCATAAGTTCTTTTTAACCACATTACTATAGGCTCAATACTTTTAGCAACTTTATCGTAAACATATTTTACTTTATTACTTACATTTTTTATAAAGTTTCCCAATCCTTCCCAAAAGTTTTTAATATTCTTAGTAATATCTCCACCTACTAAGTTTTTAATTCCTAAAACTTTTTCTCCAAATACAGAATATCCTACAAATATTCCTGTTAAAATTTGTCCTCTATGTTTCCATACCCAACTAGCAACGTGTTTTATTCCATTCCATATTCCTTTTAATATTTTTCCTATAACATCACCTATTTTCTTTACTATATTTTTTAAAGAGTGCCATAAACTACTTAAAAAACTCATTTAATCACTCTCCATATTCTCTCAGTAGATTTTCCCTGAGTGCCACCGCTCTTCTAAATTGCTCCTCAATATCACTAACATCTATTCCAACTCTTTTAGCTCTTTCTATCTCCTCTCTGAGCCACTCAATATCTTCCTCAAGCTCCTTTAGTGTTCTGATGTCTTCCTCTGAGAGTTTAATACGCTCTCTTTTAACCATCTCAATCCCTCCTCTATTCTTGCTAAACGTTGTTCAATTTCATTTATAGCTTTCATTAAATATGATATACGATTAAATAAAACTGAGAATATACCTCCATATATAGTTATAATGATAGTAGCTATCCCAATAATAATATTTTCCATTACTCTCCTCCTTCTAATAGTTCTTTAAAAATATTTTGCCATCCATTTTCTTTTCTATTTTTTACTATATCTTTAAAATTTCTTATTACTTGCTCTAAATTAATTTTTACTGTAACTTTAGTATTTCCTTTAACAATATTCTTATATATTACAATATTATTTTCATCTACATAATATCCACATTTCCTAAATGCTTTCTTTAATTCCTCTATATTATTTAACCTTCTATGTTTTAAGTAATCATAAAAATCTCTTATCTTACTAATAACCATTTAACTCACCTCTTTAGTTGCGTCTAATACATATATTGTAGCCCAAACTCCATAAATATGATGTCCATATTTAGTATCATTATTATAATATTCAATTTTTATACTCCAATTTTGTTTTAATAATACTTCTGTTTCTGTCTGTATATGATAATCACCATAATAAGCATACCATTCCTTATGATATAATTTCACTTGATTTTCATCATATACAGTTAAAATAATTTTATTGGATGGTCTTCTATTCCAAGCTATTGTAATTTTATATATAGCAGCAGGATATAAAGTATTTTGATAATCAAACTCTACTGAAGACGATGCTGCTACCCAAGTATCAGACACTATTCTTAATACAGGTACAAACCCTGTAATTATACCACCACCACCACTTACACTTAATCCCTCTATATTACATACTCCTGATAATTCATTTGGCATTATATTATCACTCCTGTATAATCTCAATTACATCAATAACATAAGTAAAACTTCTCGCATATGTAGAATTATAATTTCTAAAAGCAATTCTCAAAGTATATCCTTTAGGTAAAATAAAAACACTTTCTATACATCTTGAGTAACCACTTTGCGTTCTACCAAAACCAAAACTATATTTGGGTGTCCCTGTATCATCTAAAACATATCCATATACATCTATATCATATCCATTTGAAAGCGTAATTCTTATTTTAGCCAGTATAGTATTTTCATAAGTATTTACAAAATCCTTTGATACAATTGAAGATTTGTTTATTAATTCCTCATTTGATATTACAATATTATCATAAATTTTTTTCCAAAATGGAAAATTATTAAATATCTTTGCGTCTTTCATTCCAACAGCATTTGCCATTTAACTATCACCACCATCCAATTATTTGATATTTTCCTACACTTCCAGCAATTGCATTTACTATCTTTACTGCCTTTGCATTATAATCTATGCTTCTCATTTCACCAGCTTTAACTGTAAACCAATCACCCCAAACAACACCATCATTACTAAGAGCTATTTTTACATCATTATCATAAATAATTAAATCAATAGTAGATGTAACACTATCAAATATTAAAACTGTCTCAGTATCAGTAGCAGCACCCTCATATGATTGATACTGAGTTTTAGCTCCGCCTTCAATAGCAACCTTTACAGCCCCATTTTCACTTACCGCAACAGGTTTTATTCCTGTATTAGATTTACCAAAAATCAAACCCATTATTCTTTGTATTATATTATTAGTATAAAATTCTCTTACATACTCAGGCTCAAAATTCAAACCCTCATATAAATTTTCTTTTATTTTCTGCCACTGCTCTCTCACATCCATTGACTACACCCCTTTTAAAAAGAGGCTGGGATGTCAAGTCCCAGCCTCTTATTTTAATATTTCATAAACATATACACCATAAACATTATTTGCAGTACCACCACATTTAAGAGCAACTTGAAACTTCTGTCCAACTGGTATGTCAAGATTAACTTCTATCTTCTTATATTTTGTAGAAGTTGCTGATGTATCAGAAAAGTGGTAGTCCTTTATTTCATCTATAATCTTTTCTCTTTCCAAATATCCAGAGATTACATTTCCCTGATATGTATCAACATTTATCCATATTTCTTTTAACCTCTTCTTCTCAACCTCAGTAGAGCTTAAACCTACTTGGTCAAATACTTCAGTGTTAGCACTACCATTTATAATAAACCCCTTGTAAAAGAGCATTTTCTATCACCTCACTTTATTATCTCACTCTTTCTACAACTTCTATAAGTGCTATCCTTTGCAAGTCTTGAGAAAGCAGAGCACCTGCACCAGCAACCTCAGTTGTTAAATATATACCCAACTCCTCACCAGCCTCAAACTTAAGAGGTTGAGGCAGCCATAAAATTTTCTTCCAGTCAACATCTGAAAAGTTACCAATAAGAGAATATCCTTTTCCAATATTAGTTTGTGAAACATCAGTTGGTACACTTCCTTCGTGTAATATTCCATTTTTCAACTCATCAAAAAGTACTGTTCTTTCCTTAATCATCTTCAAATATTTAGTTCTTACATAATCAGTAGAAGCACTAGCACCACTAACACTAACATCACTGGCAGCAATACCATAAATAGTAATAAGCGTTTTAGCTGGTACATCTTTTCCAAAAGGAAAATCTGGAAACTCAGCTGGATTAAGAGGATTATCATATAAATAATCTCCAGCTGCTGATATATCTTCACCTGTGGTAGCATAATTTATATATAAATACTTATCAGCATTAGTACCATTCTCCATTTCAGCCTTAATATCTCCAGCATCATAAACCTCATAAATTACTGTAATCTCAGTGTTAGCTCCAACACATCCAGTAACCTTAAAAGTTTGTCCCTCAGCCACAGGATAACCTTTAAATATACCCTCATCAAAAAGAAGCTTCAATAAATTAGAACACTTAGTTATACTCTTGTTAGGATAGTGTAAATGATTACCAAGTACACCACCAACCATAAAATAACCAACAGTAGTTTTATCAATTGAAACAGTAGCAAAATCAGATGAAGGATTAGAGACCATTATATCCTTTACCAATATACTTTCTCCAGTCTTAGCCTGCAACTCTAAATCCTGTCCTTTTACAGTCTTTACCATAAATGGATATTTAAGAGCCATTTTTATCACCTCTCTCATTATCTTTCTTAAGATGATTGATAATAACATCTAATACATCAATTACAACATCATCAATAGGATTATCATTATCTTTAGCAAGTTCATAAAGCTTAGGCTTCAAATAATCCCATATATCTACTAAAAGTCCTAATCCAATAGCAATAAGTTTCTGTTTAAATACATTCATACATTATCACCTCATTACTTCTTAAACTTATGCATATGTCTCATCCAGAATTCAACACGTCTAATACTATCCTCAAGAGTTAGGTCAGGCATTTTCTCAAGTTCAGCAAGTCCTTTATCAATATGATCAAACATCTTCTCATATACTTTCTCTAGCTTATCCTTTGCAAGGTCAACACCTTTAGCAATAGAATTCAAACCCTTCTCTAAAAATGCACGTTTCCACTCATCCAACGTTACACTCCTCAATCCACGCTCAACCTTCCCATTTTCAAAAGCCTCCAATAAACGTTGTTTCATCTTGTCAATCTTTTCTGCTGCTTTAACTGTTGGTGCTTCATTTACTCGTTCAACACCCTTTCTAATGTCCTCAATAGCATTTTTCAACCTCCTTGCGTGTTTCTCAGCTGCTTCTCTTGGACTAAGTCTTGGCATAATAAATCACCCTCCCTTTTTAAAATTTTGTTATTTATAGTTAAAATAAAACTATTTCTCAATTTAATATTATAAACAAATAAATTTAAATTTGCAATAATTTATGTTTAAAATTATTTATTTTTATGATAAAATATTTTTCATCTCATAATTCAAACATTAAATAATGTAATAATTATATACCACCCCTACCCACTTTTTTATATTTATACAGTGTTTAAATAAATTTCTTTATTTAATTAAACGCACATAAAAAGAAGTAATTTTAACACATATTCATTAAATTTTCAACTTCACACCCACACCCACCAACCACGTGCCTCGTCGCGTCGTCGCTTACACC
>Ga0256836_1001401_pt1 | contig 10542 bp, 9 predicted proteins | sample 4561380metaG_FD_185974 | JGI IMG/M metagenome (GOLD analysis project Ga0256836, IMG submission 185974) | Hydrothermal vent microbial communities from Guaymas Basin, Mexico - 4561-380 | ecosystem: Environmental > Aquatic > Marine > Hydrothermal vents | place: Mexico: Guaymas Basin | collected...
CTTAACTTGGATTATGCCTACAAAAGATACTTTACTAACTTCAAAAGCAAAATTTTTGGACGAAATTACATCACTTTTAGGTGGTAGAGCTGCTGAAGAAATTTTCTTCTGAAAAGACCAAATTACCACAGGTGCTAGCAATGATATGAGTAGAGTTTACAAAATTGTTTATGATATGGTTACAAAATATTGAATGTCAGACTTAGGACCAATTATGTATTTTGATGAAGAAGAAAACAGCTGGAAAATGTATAAACCTTTCTCTGAGAAATTATCTGAAAAAATTGACGATGAAGTTGAAAAAATTATTAAACGGGCTTATGAAAGAGCAAAAAATATTATCCAAGACCACAAAGATATTATGGATAAATTGGCTGATAAACTTCTAGAAAAAGAATATATGTCAAAAGAAGAATTTGCTGAAATAGTAGGTTTTGAAAACATTACCCCGGAAAGTAAGAATAAGAAAAATTATTAATGAAGTGTAATTAGATATTTCATGATTATTTTAAATTAAGTTTATTCCTATTTCCGACACAACCACTAAAGCCGATAATAGGTTGTTTGAAATAAGTCTTGAAGCTATTGAAAGAATTTGTTGCGAGCTTGGGGACCCACTTGTGGGGCGAGCAACAACTACCACCAATACTTACTAGAAACTATGAATGAGGCTTCTGGTTGTGTCTTGATTTTTCTTGGTTCTTCTTTTTATCAAGAAAAAGAAGAATATATAAACTTTACTTTAAAATAAACTGCATGCAAAACTCCTCCATTCTACTTGGAATTATCCTTTGATGAATTATTTGACTTTTTATCGGTTACTTAATCTGAAAAATTGTAAAAAGTGCAGAAGTTAAAAAACACAGGAAAGATGCTGTAAGAAAATCCCGTTCTGTAATTTTGTGAGAAGTAGCTGAAAAAGTAGCTCCACTTATACCTCAAATCCCTTACAATCCAAAGGATATGACTTTTATTTGAAAATGAGTAGATTATATCGTATTTGATGGACTTTCTAATTGAAATTTAAAACAAATAGTTTTTCTTGAAATTAAAACAGGAAAAAGTAAACAAAATAACAATGAAAAACAAGTAGAAAAAATTATAAAACTTAAAAAAGTAAAGTACGAGCTTAAAAATTTATAAAGTAAAATAAAAAAATGGAAGAAAGAATCTATTTCAGAGCAAATAAAGATTGAACTTGACAAGAAAAAGAATGATATATTGAAGAATGAAAAATAATGTTAGAAGAAATTTTATTATGAAATATAGATGAAGAAGACCCTTTACCTACTTCACATCAGTTAGAATCAATTTTAACTCTTCATTGATATAGTCTGCTAGAACTACTAAATCCTGAAGAAATCGACCCATTTTACAAAGAATTTTAATCCGTTAAATCAGTTTAATTTGTTAAATTAAATATTATGAACTTAAAGCAATACATTAAAAAAATTCAAAATGGAGAAAAACCTTCTGAAATAATCAAACAATACATTGAAAAAGCAAAATCTGACAAATTTAATGCTTATGTAAGATTAAACGAAAATTCAGAAGAAGTTTTGAAAAATGAATGAATTGAGTTTTCAAATCTTGATGAATATTTGACAAATACTCCTTTAAAATGAGCTCCTATTTGAGTAAAAGACAACTACCTAACAAAAGGTTTCATAACTTCTGCAGCTAGCAAAATGCTTGAAAATTATGTAAGTCCTTACTCAAGTACAGTTTATAAAAACCTTGTAAAAGCAGGTTGAGTAATGATTTGAAAAACAAATATGGATGAATTTGCAATGGGTTCATCTACTGAAACTTCTTATTTTTGACCAACAAAAAACCCTGTTGATGAAACAAAAATTCCAGGTGGTAGCTCTGGTGGTTCTGCTGCTGCAGTTGCAGCTGATTTGTGTATTGCTGCTTTGTGAACTGATACAGGTGGTAGTATTAGACAACCTGCAAGTTTATGTGGTGTAGTAGGTTTCAAACCAACTTATGGGACCAATTCAAGATACGGAATCATTGCTATGGCTAGTAGTTTGGACCAAGCTGGAACTTTTACAAAAACAGTAGAAGATGCTGTAATTTTGTCAAAATATTTGGCTTGATATGATGAAAATGATGCAACAAGTATTGCTAGAAACGACATTGAAAATTGGAAAAAAGCTTTAGAAAAACAAAACTTATCTTGATTAAAAATTGCTTTACCAAAAGATTTCTTTGGTGAATGACTTCAACAAGGAGTTAAAGAAAAAATTTTACAAATAGTAGAAAAAATCAAAGAATTAGGAGCTCAGGTAGAAGAGGTTGAAATGCCACTATTAAAACACGCACTAGAAGCTTATTACATCATAATGCCTGCTGAAGTAAGCACAAATTTGGCAAGATACGATGGTATCAAATACTGATATGGAGAAAATACTTTTGATTATAAAAATATTTATGAATATTATGCTGCAATAAGAGCAAAAGGCTTTGGAAAAGAAGCTAAAAGAAGAATTTTATTATGAACTTATGTTTTATCTGCTGGTGCTTATGAAAAATATTACGGACAAGCTCAAAAAGTAAGAAAACTTATTAAACAAGAATTTGACAGAATTTTCAAAGATTACGACTTAATCATTGGTCCAACAAGTCCAACAACTGCTTGGGATTTAGGAGCAAAAACAGAAGACCCTTTGGCAATGTACTTGGCAGATATTTACACAGTTCCTGTAAATTTGGCAGGCTTGCCTGCAATGTCTTTGCCAGTTGGTAATGCATCAGATACCAATTTACCAGTAGGTTTGCATATCATTGCAGACCAGTTTAAAGAAGACAAAATTTTTCATTTGGCAAATGTGATTGAAAAAAATTTATGATTAAAAAATTAAATAACCAAAGCAATTAAGTAGAAATGCTTTCCACTTGCAACTATTGTTTGTTATTCTAAACTTGTTTCATAATAAATTTATAATAATGGCTGAGAATTATAACAAGCTATTGGTTGATAATTTTCTGTGATTAATATCTGTGATTAAGTAAATTAAACCTAAAGTTATAATCCCTCTTTAAAAATAGTCCTAGGAGTTAGTTCCTAGGGTTTTTATTTATATCAAACTAGTAATTTCTCTAAATCTCCTCATCAAATCCTTCCTCTTCCTCATCTACATTTGCAAAACCTAATCTTGCTACAATTTCTTCATTTACAAATTTCACATCTCTTCAATATTTCTTTGCTGAATATTCTTTTAAAACTTCTCAAATTTTCTTATTTTTGTAATCTGTAGACCGGATTGTAGAAATGTTAAATACTCTTGATGTAGCATTGTTAATATTCAATTTGATATAAGCTTTGTAATTTGCAATTCACACAATATCTTGAGCTGACAATACAGGTGCATATTCTTTTTCCAAAAATTCAGCATCTGGAGCACCTACTTTAAATGATTGTAATGTACCAGTGTTACCAAATACAGCATCTTTTACAGAGTTTTTACCTCATTTTCATTCTCAAATATTGTTTCCACCACCTCATTCCAATTGTGCAATATATTGGTGAGCCATAATAAGTGCTAACCTATACTTTCTGGCTTCTGATAGGATATCTGCAAATGTTCAAGATACAAAGTTTTGAAATTCATCTACATACAAGTAAAAATCTTTTCTTTCTTCTTCTGGAATATCAGCTCTAGACATAGCAGCATTATAAACCTGACTTACAATAATCATACCAAGTAATTGTGCATTAAGTTCTCAAATTCTACCTTTTGATAAATTGATAAGCACAATTTTCCTACTATCCATAGCTTCTCTAAACTTAAACGCAGATTTTGTTTGTCAAATAATATTTCTAATAAGTGAATTAGTATTAAATGATACAAATTTTGATGTAAAATATGGAATAATTTCTTGTTTTTCTCTATCACCCATTGCATTGTAAGTTTTTTCCCAGAATGCCCTTACAGTTGGGTTTTTAACTTTTGCTGTTTTGTATTCCCTATATGCATCATCTGTAAATAATCTTGGTACATCAAGCAAAGTTGCACCTTCTTCCATATCTTCAAGTAAAGTCAACGAACCATATTTGAAATACTCCTGAATTCTAGGACCAAAAATTTCTGGACCAAACATTTTCAAGAAAATCTCAGTAGCATCATTTACTACTCTATCTGCTTGTTCAGGTTTGTCAATATCGTATAAATTAAGACCCATTGGCCTTTCAGCATTACCTGCATCAAAATAAATTACATCTTTTGCCCTTTCTTTTGGAACATATTGAATAATATCTTCTACCAAATCACCATGCGGATCAATTACACAAATACCATCTCAATTCCAAATATCCTGCCTTGCCAAAGAACTAATAAACACAGATTTACCTCAACCTGACTTACCTATAATATAATGATGCCTTGTTCTATCATTTCTTTTAATAAATACAGGCTTGTATTGATTCTTATAAACTGAAATACCCAACAAAACAGCATCTTTATAAAGTTTAATTCAAGTTTTTTCTTTTGTAATTACTTTTTCTTCTCAAGTTTTTGGATCTTTTACAACTTCTTCTACTAACTTCTTACCAATATTTGGATGTCTTGAACCTTCAAAAATTTTTGATAAGTCACCTCCTTTGTAAGCTTCTGCTATTATTCAAGTAAGCACTCTACCATTTTCTTGGGTTGGAATTGGAAGATTTTTTGGAGGTTCACACATTTTATATTCAGCCCGTACAATAACAGGAGACCTATTGAAAACACCGTCTGGGAAATGAAATAAACTTGCAAGCTCATTTACTGTAAATACATTAGTTTTTGCAAAAAAGCCTAACAATGAAAAATTAACAGCAAATTTCCACAAAGGTTCAAAGAACCAACCAAATAAATCAGCCAAAACTTCTGGTTGTTCTAATTCATTGTTATATTCATCTTTATAAACTGTATAAGCTGAAATCAAATTATTGATATTTTCATCATTCCTATCTTTATAATTAGAACAAGAAACTATAAATAAACTTGAAGAAAATGCTGGTTTTCAAGCCTCTTCTGCCATCATATTAATAGCTTCTTCTTCTGCTTTTGTCATTCTAATAAAAGAATCACCTTGTTGAGCACCTGGATGCATTTTTTGAATCAATTTTGCAGAAGGTCAATTTACCAAAAAATTAATTGGAGAAGTAAAAATTTTCCGCCATTTTACATTTTGTTCGTATGAAATTTCTCTTTTATACAATTTATCTGCAATAAGTTTTGCTTTTCTATTAAATTTTTCTTTATAAGGTCTTAAACTCATTAAAATTGTAACTTGATCTTCATTTGAAACTTTTGAAATAGCATCTAAAATATTGTTTATCGGGTCATCCTCCAATTGTTTAAAAATTCTAATTGGATATACATTGTCTTTTTTAGTCCACAAAGGCATTACTGAACTATATTTATGTTTATAAGAAATAGGCTCAAAATCCTGAATTTCTTCAATTACACAATCAGGATATTGAGCTGAAATATTAGCCTCTATAATTTTTTGATATTCTGGATAAGTTCAAACTATAAAATATAATTCTCCATTTTTATAATAGTAAGCCAAATCCAATTTAGCTTTATCAAAAAAGAAACTTAAGATGTTATCCATTACACTTAACGAACCAATTTTATGAATACCTCTATAAACCTGTGCCATTCTTCAAATTTTTTCCTTCATATCTTTTGCAATATCCTTTTCTCTTTCTCTATCAAGTTTTGTGTCCAATCTAGGCAAAATTACTTTCATATAAACCATCCTGTGTTTGTTGAAAACATCATAGATGAAAGAAATTATATATCTAATAGTTTTCCAAAAAACAATTATCAGAAATATCGCCAAAATACTTACACCCACAAGTTTTGTATAATACCAAAAACCATTTCCAGTAGCAGGTGCTTGCTGTGGTTGTTGTGTTGTTTGATGTGTTTTTCAAGCATATTCATCTTCTACATACTGATTTGTCATTTGAGTATGGTCATTGTTTGATTCTACCTGTTCATAAGCAGCTTGATGTATACCTTCTTGAGAATTCAGCCTTTCATTTAAAATATTTACCATATTATCAAAAGTTCAATATTGTTTTTTTAAAGCTATATAACACTTTGATTTCAAAGAAGGTTCATAAGAAAAAGTTTGAGAAAAAATATCAAGTAAATCAGTTTTTTTTACCTGAGTAAAACCATTCATTTTCAAATAATCTATTAACTTTTTTTCACAAAATTGTGGACTAACAGACATTTATTTTTATTTTTATTTGTAAATTTACTATGGAAAGATATGAAATGATAAAATCTATCCAAACCCCTATCCATAATTTTATTTAAATAGGTTTTTTTGTCAAAAAATTGTTAATAAAAGTTATAGCTTAATATACTTTTTCACAGATAATACAATAGAAAGTGAAAAGTTACAAGTAGAAAGCAATGGTTTAATAGCTAATAATAAAAGTCATTCTGAACTTGTTTCAGTATCTGATAACCAGCCTTTGGCTGGCATCGCCGAAGGCTATAATAAACAATCTCCAAAATCTCCGGATAATCTCCAAATCTCCAATAATCCCCAAATCTCCTAGTATTTCAAAAAATCATAAAAAATTTTGACAAAATTCAAAATGTCAATATAATCATATCAACATCGAAAGATGAAAAGCAAAAAATCAAAATAAAAACAAATTTTTATTCTTAAATTGAAAATAAATGTCAGAAATTATGAAAAATTATCCTGAACAAACAGAAAATAAAAATAATAAGAAAGAAAATAAAGATTTAGCATCAAATTTTGAAAAATCTAATCATCCAGAAGCAAAGAAACTAGCTGAAAACTTTCAAAAAGATATGGAACAACTAGAAAAAGAAAAAACAGCTGAAATAGCTGAACACTTAGAAAATCACTGAAAATGGCATAAATTAGCTTCTACTGAAATAAAAATTCAACAGGAATTACCTAAGAAATTAGACTATTCAAAACCAGAACATATAAAAAAACACACTCAATTTGCTTTGTTTAAACAAGCAAGAATTCTTCAAGAAGAAAAAATCGCCTAATCAAATTAACCATTATTCATTAATAATCAACCATTAATAATTATCCTTCCCTACCATTTCTTCATCTTTCCACATCTTATCTAAACTACAAAACTATCCTGCAAATTCTCCTTTTTAACTAATTCTTCATACAATCTATCAAATACAAAAACCTTATCTTTCTTCAACCTTGCAGGTAAATTCTTAACATAATAAATTGCATCAAATCCATTCTTTACAGAATATTCATAAGGCTTTTTAGAAAAATAGGTATCACGAAAAGCTAAAAAATCTTCAATCGATATTCTTCAATTAACCAACAACCAAAAATAATACAAAACTTCAGCTTGAGATGTAAAAATCTCAGGCTTTTTTTTATCTTTTTCAATTATTTCAGCTATTTTCAACAAATTCTCATTTTCCATATCATTTATATACATCCATTTTTTCAAATATTCAAGCATACACATCAATTAAAAGTTAAAAGTATAACAGGATTGCAGGATTGAAAGCAGGATTTACAGGATAGTTGAAAGTTAAAAGTAGCCAGCCTTCGGCTGGGCTTGCCAAAGGCAAGCTTCCGGCTTTGCCGGGACTTACTAGGCTACTACCCAGCTAGTTAACTGTTATTATTTTTTATAATCTGTAACATTTTCATTTTTAAATTTTCTGGATCATCTACAAAAGAAAAATTAATTTCTCCATCTCATTGCTCATCTCATTCAGATAAAACCACGATATTTCCAAAATTAAAAATGCTTCTTATCAAACCGGATTTGTTTACTGTAATGGTTTTAATTTTTTCTGTATCTATAGTTCTTCACTTCCTAGACAAAATACCTTCTTGATTGTAATAAATCAATTCATTAGGAGTAACTACTACAAAATCCAAAATATAGTCAATGTATCTTTTTAAAATTTTCAAACTTAATGGACCAAAAATAAACAAAAATAACAAAAAACCTACAATATAATAAACAACTTTTAAATCACTACTTACTTTCTCACCAATATAAAACAAAAGCACCAAATAAAGTATTATACCTATTATCAAAAAAATTGCTGGCAAAATCACCACAAAGTAATAGTAAAATTTTCAGTGAGTTATTTGCATTACATTATTTTCTCCAAACTTTTCTCTCATTTCATTTAAAATCTTTTGCTTAAATTCTGTATCAAATGTAGAAAAAATCCTCATCCTTAAACTTTAATATATAAATTCTCTGATAATTCTTCAACCAATCACTTAAATCTCCTAAATCTCCACAAAATCTCCAAATCTCCTAAATCCCCATTAAATCCCCAAATCTCCTTTTATTTTAACTTATCCTCAAACATAAGTGAAACTATCACAGCAAAAGGAATTGCCAAAACAACTCATATAAATCCCATTATTTTTACTCCAAATAACATTGAAATAAATATCAATAAAGAACTTACTCATAATGCCTTATTCATAACAATAGGAACTATCCAACCTTCAACTTGTTGTACTACCACATACAAAACTACTACACTTATAAATCAAGTAAAACCATAAGACAAAGAACCAACCAATAAAGCAGGTATTGCTCATAAAACAGGTCATAAATAAGGTATTACTTCTGTTAACCCAGCAATTAAAGCCAAAGTTCATTTATTATCTAAATTTATTCCAAATAATGCTAACGTCCACAAACCAAAATAAACTGCCAATCATATAAAAAGACACATCAACAACTGACCTTTTAACCATTCTCACAATTGATGATAAAGTTTTTTTAATTTTAATGCTGTATATTTAGGATTTTGAGACAAAGTAGCCAAAGTATAAACTACCTTTTCCTTCTCAAATGAAAAAAATACTGCCAAAGTAAAAACAATTAAGATCTGACTAATAGCATTGAAAAAAGTAGTTATTGCATCTAAGGCCCAACTAGAAATTCATTTTAAAGATTGAGCCATAGTTTGTAAAATATTTGAAACATTTGTAGTTAAAAAGTCTTTAAGTTTATTTGCTATATCTGGATTAGATGTATAAGCCAACAATTTATTTTCCAAATAAGGATACAAATGCAAAGACTGAATAAACTGTTGAATTGATTGTGTTTGAAGTTGAGCTTGCCAAAAATTTATTTTATTTGTTACAATATCAACGACTTGTGACAAGTTGCTTATTATAAAAGGGATAATAATTACAAAACCTAAAATTAAAAACAAAAATACCAAAACATATGACAAAATAATAGATAATCATCTAGGAATAAACTTAGAAAAAAAAACAATTAATTTTTCAACAGCTATTGAAATTATAAAACCTGTAATAATTGCATAAATTACATCCAATGAATTTGCAGCAGCATATCATATATAAACCACAAACAAAATTGCCAAACCTACCCTAAAGACAAAACCAAAAGTAATAATTTCTTCTAAATTTACTTTAGTTTTTCTAGATTCAGGCAACGAGTTTACATCTATGCACTGTTCTTGTTCCAAAACCTTTTTTCTTTTTTCATCAAGCTGTTTTTTAATATTTTTAATCTTATTAAGAACTTTTTTTAAAATTTTCATAATATTAACTTCTTACAAAATAAAATATACATAACAAGTTTAACACAATTTTAATTAAAACAATTTTTTAGCAATAGTATAAAATACTGCTCCCAACATTGTAGTTTGACCAGCTAAAGTTAAAAATACTTTTACAAAAAAAGTTGGACTTAAAGCAGGCAAATTAGCTACTGAATCAGTATAAAGTAAGTTCGAAACCTCTGGATACAAATAAACTAAACTTATCAAGCTCAAACTAAAAGCCACCACGAAACTTCCAACTAAATATTTATTTAAATATTTCATAGGTTTTCCTAAAAAACTAAACAATATAACATTTACAAAAAAAATTATCAAAAACAACCTCAATTAATCATTTATCATTAGCAATTAACCATTATTCCAACTCCCTTTGTTTTTCCTCTAAATATTTCATAAATTTTTCTTTTTGAAAAAAATAAATGTAAATCATCAATCCTACAACCAAAATCAACAAGATTTTTCCAATATTATTTAAGATTTTTTCTGCATTTTCTACAAAAAACACTCCCAAACTTACCATCACCACTGCCCGTAAAACAGAACCAATTATGTTAAAAACAGTAAACATCTTATTATTCATCTTGGAACTTCCTGCTATAAAAGGCACAAAAGCTCTAAACAAATTATGAAATTTTCAAAAAATTACCAGCAACCAACCATGTTTTTCAATTCATTTTTTTACATATTTTACATCCACAGGAGTAACCCCTATCCATTTTCAATATTTTTCAAAAAAGCTATCGCCGTACTTCACACCTAGCAAATAACCAAAATAATTTCCCAACAAAGCACCTATTGCAGCACAAGCCATTGCCAAAGGCATATTTTGATATCACAAAACACCAGCTATCATAAGCAAAACAGTCTGACCTGGAACAGAAATACCCACTAACGGAAAAGATTCAATAAAACCAAAAGCTAAAATAATTACATAATTCCAATATCACAA
>Ga0256836_1001402_pt1 | contig 10538 bp, 9 predicted proteins | sample 4561380metaG_FD_185974 | JGI IMG/M metagenome (GOLD analysis project Ga0256836, IMG submission 185974) | Hydrothermal vent microbial communities from Guaymas Basin, Mexico - 4561-380 | ecosystem: Environmental > Aquatic > Marine > Hydrothermal vents | place: Mexico: Guaymas Basin | collected...
TGCCACCGTATATATAAAAAACCTCTCTTACCTTAGAGCTATTCACAAAACCCAAGAGGAAACACTAAAACTCCTCGGTAAGGCCCTTGAGGTCAGAGATATTGAAACGAAGGGCCACACTGAACGCACCGCTAACCTTACCTACCTACTCGCTCAAAAACTCGGCTTTACAGATATCAAGGGTATTGTCTGGGGTGCCTACTTACACGATATCGGCAAACTCGCCATCCCCGATAAAATCCTTCTCAAACCTGGCAGGCTCACTCCTGAAGAATTTGATATTATCAAGTCTCATGTCGTTCACGGATACAACCTCATCAAGCATATTGAAGGCCTCTCTGAAACCACCAAGAATGTTGTCCTATACCATCATGAAAAGTGGGATGGTTCTGGTTATGTCCATGGCCTTAAGGGCGAAGATATCCCTCTTGAAGCCCGCATATTTGCCGTTGTTGATGTCTACGACGCCCTCATATCTGAAAGGCCCTATAAGAAACCATGGCCTACAGATAAGGCCCTTCAGGAGATTAAAAAAGGGGCTGGATTCCACTTTGACCCCAAGGTTGTAGAAGCCTTTGAAGAGGTTATAAGAGAAGAGCAAGGAAAGAAGAAAATGGGGCAAACAGAGTAGATCTCATATGAGACATGTCCTACCCTGTTATCACCACAACATACACAAAACCTATACTTAACTATTCCAAAAACTTGCATATTTCACAGATATAAAGAAGATTAATGCATAAAACATTTGGCATGCAAGGCACCAATATGATAAAATAATATTTTCCGCCAGAAATATCAAAGGGCAGCATTTTGCATACCAAAGGATTTTTGGGGTAGGAGATTATTATAGCACGGAAAATCGTCAAAAAATACCACACAGACAAAATTTTTTCTTAACACATATTTTGCAGTTCGTGGATATAATAAGAAAAAACTTGGGGGTTCATTAGGGGGATGCGAAAGACAACAATGAGAGCAAGCGGGGGGAAATTAAAGATATCCATCACTGCGGTGCATCCTCTGGTCTTTGGGAGCCTTTACGGCTCCCTTTTTTTTTTGGCCGAAAAACACGGTTATAAGGGGGGATTTTCATGGATCTTCTGAGTATCACAGACCTTAGCAGAGACGATATTATGGGCATTATCAACAGGGCACTGGAGTTTAAAAAGATGAAGAAACAGCCTCAGATACTAAACGGAAAATTTATTGTCACAGCATTCTTTGAGCCATCTACCCGCACAAAGCTCTCTTTTCACAGGGCTATCAAGGGACTGGGAGGCAAGGTAATAGACTTCATAGCCTCTGTATCTGCCATACAAAAGGGAGAAACAGATATTGACACACTACTGACACTGGAGGCAATGGATATTGATGCCTTCGTTGTCAGGGTAAGGAGAAATGGGGCACCTATAGAATGGAAAAACTATGTAAGGGTACCTATTATCAACGGTGGAGATGGCACCAACCAGCACCCCACTCAGGCACTACTGGACCTTACCACCATGTATGAGCACTTTGGCAGACTAAACCTTAAAGTTGCCATTGTAGGAGACATACTACACTCCCGTGTGGCAAACTCACTCACACAGGGGCTTCTCATGTTCGGAGGAAATGTGCGTTTCTGCGGACCTAAAGAGTTTGTTCCTTCCAGATATGATGGTGTAGAGCTTATCACCGACAACCTTGAAGAGGCCCTTGATGGTGTAGATGTTGTATATGCCCTTAGGGTGCAAAAAGAGAGAATAGAGAAACTACCTATTAACATAGATGAGTTTTTCAGGAGATACCAAATCAACCATAAGACCATAAAATTGGCACCAGAACATGCCGTGCTCATGCACCCAGGACCTTTCAACAGAAATATAGAGGTATCAGATAACATTGTGTACTCTGAACGATCCCTTATTCTGCAGCAGGTAAGAAACGGTGTCTATTCCCGTATGGCTGTGCTTGAAAGGGTGGTTGGCTCATGAAACTCTATGATCCTATAAAGAAGATAGAGTATACAGCAGATATACCTATCCCCCATGGCAGTGGCGAGGGACTCTTAGGAGTCCCTCTTTTTTTAGATATGCACACCCATGTAAGGTATCCCCAGTTTGAAGGCTACGACATCCTTGGGGAGGCATGCCTAAAGGGTGGATTCGGTATATGCACCATTCAACCCAACACCAAGCCAAGACTGGAAAGGGCATCTACCATTGAAATACACAAGAGGGCATCGCAGGGGTACCCTGTCAAGTTTCTCTTCACCTCCAGTTTATTTGGAGAAGACACATCTATGGGTGTGGCATACTCCACCGATGGGCTACAATATGATACATCACAGCTGTGGTACGCCCTAAAAACCCATACCCCAAGACTACTGATGGACCACAGTCAGATATATGAGATAGATGGCATGTTTTACCCCGGGGCACCATACCCATCGTATAGGCCACTGCGTGGTGAATCTATAGCCGTATTCCGTACGGTGATGCTGGGTATAGAGGCAGGCTGGAGCAGATTTCATATACAGCACATCACATCACCACATACAGTAGAAACTATACAGCACCTAAAGAAGTATACCAGTGTCACATCTGAAATCACACCACACCATCTGCTTTTATCTGCCGAGGACATAAGTACTCCCAATATGAAGATAAACCCACCACTGGCACCAGACAAGGATAGAAAAACACTTGTTGACATGACAAAGAAAGGGCTCATTGATGTGCTGGCAACAGACCATGCACCACATCCACCTAAATCTGCAGACTATGCCAAAGCACCATACGGCTCTTCGCATATAGAAGTGGCATTTTCGGCTTTCTACACAGCCCTTGAAGATATACACCTTGTTGTAGATATGCTGACAGTGAAACCGGCAAAGATATTGGGGGTAGATATTCCCCCCATGCCAGAGAATATGGTTGTTATAGACCCACAGGCAACCTTCATCGTAGACAGTAAGGAGTTTGTCTCCCTGGGGAAAAACACGGCATTTGAGGGTACGACACTGAGGGGCAAAGTTGTTGGTGTAAAGGTTGGTGGCACATGGAGATACTGGGACGGCAGTTTATGGAGGTGTAAACATGCATAGGTGGGAAAACAAGACCATACACATAAAAAAGCGGTTTAAGCTCACAGATGACACATACATACTGGTGCTAAGAGAACATATAGATTTCACGCCTGGACAGTTCATTATGATAGAAAACCCTATGGCAACCCGCAAACCCTTTATACTGGGCTACTTTGGTGAAGACACCGCCCTTGCCGTACAGGTTAAAGGTGAAGGCACAAGGTGGATTGTCAACCAGTCGGTGCTAAGGGCACACTATCCGCTGGGTAAACCGTTTATACCACCACAGGGTAAAGGCATAGCCATTGTCTCACCGGCCAGTTTGACATTTGGATGCAGCATGTTCAGAATATATGGCACCGATGTCTTGCTGGGCTCCCGCAAAGAGATACTCACAGATATACCCTTTCCCTCTGTCATAGGTGATAGTGCATTTGCAGATAAGATCAGGGAGATAAAAGGTGGGTACGACTATTATGTTGTCAACGGTTCACGGGGCATGGAAAAGTTTGTATACGACACCGTAGGAGAGGGTGTTTTTGTATCTCTTGAAGAATATATGGCATGTGGCATTGGTGCATGCAAAGGCTGTGCTATAGAGACGAAAGATGGCATTAAGCATGTGTGCACCGATGGTCCCATTTTCAGAGGTGATGAGATATGGTTTTAAATCTCAGAAGCCCGCTTGCTGTAGCATCTGGACCCGGTGGCATGGGCGAGTATATGGAGTTTATAGATCCTGAGACTCTTGGTGCCTATATACTGAAAACCATCACGCTACATCCCAAAGAAGGGGCCACACCTCCACGGCTCAGGGCAGGGAAAGACTTTGTCATCAACCGTATAGGACTTGAAAATCCGGGTATAGATGTCTTTGTAGAAGATGTGGCATCTGGCAAATACAACTACCTCTTTGAAAAAGTGCCTGTAATACTCTCCCTTGGTGGAGACTCCCCAGATGAGTATAAGGAGATCGCACGGAAGTCTCTCCCCATCATAGATAGATTTATAGCTGTGGAATACAACTTCTCGTGTCCCAATGTGGAGGCAGGAGGGCTTGCCATTGTCTCAGATAGAATGGTGCTAAAAGACATTATGGTATCTGTCAGAGATATACTGAAAGACACCTTTCTCATAGCCAAGTTTGGCATAGAGGGTATATTTGTAGAGCAGGCATCAGATATGGTGAAAGATACAGGTTGGAATGGCATCACACTTATCAACACTATTAGGGGCATAGTAAAAACACCAGATGGCTACATCAGAGGAGGCATATCCGGTGCAGTGCTAAAACCTATTGGCATGAGGGCTGTGTATGAAGTCAGACAGAGGCATGGGGATATGTTTATCATGGCATCAGGTGGTGTGTATACACCAGAAGATGCCAAAGACTACCTTGATGTAGGTGCCAATGCCGTTCAGATAGGCTCGGCCCTATTTAAAAATCCATCAATTATTGACGAGCTATATGAGGGCTTATCTGACAAATCATCGTGACAAATTGTCACGATAGGGGTTTTTGTGTCACATTGGAGGTATTTTTTGTCACATTAAAGGGCATATACAAGGCTTCAATGTGACAATTTTGGGATCTAACAGAACATAACAGAGATTAATGCACAAAACATTAAAGTGAAGGCAAATTCACTGGAGTGTTTTACAATAAATAGTGAGGGGGGATGCAATATGAATACACCGGTGCTGAGCCTTGACATGAAAGACCCACTGCATTTTATTGACACACACGGTAGTTTTGCCGTTGTCAAGGTGGGTCACAATCTGGCGGTTAATGGCAAGGGCATTATTTCAGCCTTGGCAGACAGGGGGCTAAAGGTCATCTTAGACTTAAAATTTGTAGATATACCATCAACTATAGAGCGCTCCATCAAATCGTGGGATCATGAGGCCATTATAGGTTTCACCGTGCATTCTGCATCAGGACTTGAGGCCATGAAAGCTGCACGGCAGGCAACAGACAAGCATGTCTTTGCCGTCATAAAGCTGACATCTATAACGGGTACGCTAGAAGATTACATGGACACTATACAGAAACTGTATGAGATAGGACTTGACTTTGTGCTTCCGGGACAGTGGGCTATAGCATTAAGAGACAAGCTGAAAGATGCTGCCTTTCTTGTGCCCGGTATACGCATGGATATACCGGCAGGAGACCAGAAAGATGTCGTTTCTGTGGAAGATGTAAAGTGTATAGCAGACTATCTCGTTATAGGCAGAGAGGTATACCTGTCGGAAAATCCACGCGTTAAAATGCAGAAGATTAAAGAAGTGTTGGGCGTAGGGAGAGACGGATATGGACACTGTTATTAAAAAGCTTCTTGAAAAGACCGGGGCCCTACAAAAAGGACATTTTATACTCTCTTCTGGCAAACATTCTGAATACTATGTGCAATGTGCAAGGCTCTTTGAAAACCCATCTATTGGCGACACTGTAGGTGCCATGGTAGCACAGCTTATTACGAAGTACAGCCCTCAAACCATTGTGGGACCTGCCATGGGTGGTATTCATCTGGCATACACTACAGCAAAGTATCTGGGAATAAGAAATATCTTTGCGGAGAGGGAAAAAGATACGGGCAAGATGGCCCTCAGAAGGGGCTTTACAGTCTCACCCGGCGAAAAGGTTGCCGTTGTTGAAGATGTCGTTACAACAGGTGGCTCTGTCAAGGAGGTTATAAAGGTGCTACAGAAACATGGGGCCGATGTGGTAGCCGTGGCATCTATTGTGTATAGGGGGCAGAATGTAGACTTTGGCGTACCATATTACTACCTTATCAAGCTTGACTTTCCTGTGTATGAACCTGAAAACTGTCCCCTGTGCAAACAGGGAATACCGGCAGTCAAACCGGGCAGTAGAAAGTAGAGACAACATCACGATAAGATAGAACATATAGATGATCGGATATCACACAGCTTCAGTCAGAAGACAACATATGGCTAGGAAACATGCCAGCATATAACAAAGGTTGGGAATCTACCTAATAAGAAGGGGGTATTCCATTGCATAGTTACAACAAAAGAGTTAACAATACTTCCTTACAAATGGAACTCATTCAATAGTACAGATGATGAAAATGTTTCACGAAACTCACCCTTAAAATTTCGTCTTTCAATTAACACTAGAAAGAGAGGAATAAGTAATATCGGCAGAATAAAAAAATTTGGATCCGGATATTGCTGAAAGATGAAACAACAGAAACCTATATACTACTATGTTAAGAGGACAATGTTTCGCGAATTTAGAATTATAAAAAAGCAAAGGGGGCTACAGCCCCCTTCATCTATACACCATTATCTTCTGAGGCCTTTACATAAAACATAAGGCTATCATACTGACCATCGGCATCTACATCTTCGGCGAGGAACAGGTAATCATATCCGTCTTTCTGCCCTACATAGTAAACATCTACACTGCCATCATCGTTGGTATCTTTATAAAGATCATCATCAGATACAGAAACACCAAAAGCCTCTGTAACAACATCCCTTATAAATTTCCTTATACCCTTTTCCGTGTAATCATCCTCTTCATCTCTCAGGTCGTTGCCAAAGTAAATAAGATGCCCTATCTCTTCTTTGTGCATGTCTATAAATGCCATCTCACTTTCCCAGCCATAGTAAACACCAAGATCGTCGTAAAGGGTTGTCATAAACTGCTTATATAGCTCAAATGGACCTTCAGCAGGTATATTGTCTACATAATCTGTCAGCCCCACTTTTGGGGTAGTGCACACCCTGGTGCTCCCGCCCTCAAGTGAATGAACCTCTCCATCAAGGTTTTTCTCTTCTATATATGCCTTTACTTCATCCTCACTGACCCCTTCTATATCAAAGCACAGGGCCTCTTCATCTTCTGGGAAGTTTTCAAAACCATCTACACCAGTATCGGTAAGCATGAGATATGTAGCCTTAAAGTGCCTTGCAACATCTGCCCACTGGGGAGATGCCACATAATCAAGTACATGATTGATAACATCAGAAAACACGGTCTTTGTCTCTTCGGTATTGGAAGTAGATGAAGAACCATTATCTTCTTTTTCATCGGTATTTGACGATGTATTCTCGGAACCCTCATCCATGACAAACGACCAAGGACCGGCAATCTCTATGGTAAATGTGTAATTGGTGTCTACGCCAATGTAAAGCTCTTTTCCACCCTCATCAAAGGTGTAAAAACAACCGTCTTCATCGCAATAGATACCATCCTGTGTTATATCTTTAACACCTGCCTTTTTAAACAAACCACACATATAGCTCTTTGCATCAGAAAGAGAAGAGAAATCTCCACTGGAAAATTCCATACGACTACGGAAAAATTTGCCTGAAAAAGTCTCGTCAACATCTTGATATGGGGCAGTAGTATTATCTTTGGTGGGAATAGAGATGTAAAAATCTTTAATAGAGACATCGCCAAGGTTACCAAGGGCATATTTGTAATACTCCATAAGACCTGTAGATGGATCAGATTTAATAGCATTAAGCACATCGGGTATTTCTCCCCTTATACGGAAAAATAGTATATCGTTATCTGTATCTGCATAGGGTTCATAATCATCTGGCACACCAAAGGCAGCAGCCAATGTTTTTATATCTTTGTCCTTTATATCAGATATGTCAAGGGCATAACTGCTACCTCCGCTGTCTACGGCAAAGTATCTTACACGACATACATATTTCTGGAGAATAGCTGTTCCCTTATCTCCGGCATGATTGGCTATCCACTCCTGAAGAGAGGCATACGCACCCTCGCCACCGTCACATGTCTCAACGGAAAAAGAACTTTCAGAAGAAGATTTATTTGAGCTGTTATTTTCGCTACTTTCAGATGTCTGTTGGGAAGAGTTATTTTCTGAACTCTGGGAAGAGCCTCCTCCTGATGGACCACATGCACTCAGCACAAGGGAAACAGACAGCAAAAGGACAATAAGAATAAATAGTTTCTGCAATCTCTTCATAGTTATACACCTCCATAGAAAACTGACGGGACATAGCCCTTACCACATTTTACAAAATTTTGAGAGGGGATAAACTTATTTTACACACCTATATGAATAAGACCCAGATATACCCCCATGAAGAAGGCATTGGCTTCTTGAGAAGAAACAGAGGTATATGCAATAGCGTCAATCATCTTTACCTTGTGAGGAAACTTATTGTGATATTTTTGTCGCATATAGTTCCATACACGATATCGGTTATACCATGGAATGGATGGATGATAGATACTTGACGGCACATACAGATAGGCCACCGAAAAGCTCACAATGGCGGCAAGAAACGCAAAATATGTCAACCCAAAGTAAGGAATAGACCATGCCAATGTAGACATAAAGAAAGAAAGGGCATATGTAGACTTATATTTATCATAGGCAAGCATAATATGCCGCGGTAAATTAAATGGAGGATATCTATCAAAGGGATATGGAGGCTTAAACTCCGTAATAATATGGGTAAACATAATTAAACCAATGTGTTGTATACGGGTAAAAGCCTTGCTTTGTCTATCAATAGCAGCCTGTATATCAGGCTCTGAAAGATATTTTATCAGAGTGCTAATGGTAAGAGCATACTGAAAATCGTCACGATTATAATCTATAGATATAGTTTCCCTAACAGCAGCTTTTTTCAAAACATCACACACCTCATCAAACACAAGAGATACACCACCACATTTTCTAACATACATAACAATATCATCGTCGTAAGGTTCGGCTACAATAAGACCACCTTTTATCATTTCAAGAAGAGTCCCCCAAAACACCTGCTCTCCCAATGCAGCATATTTCATCATGCGCTTATATATATAAGAGGGAATATTTTTCTTTGTGAGAAAGCCAATATATACATGGTACGGATCTTTACCATCTACAATATCCTCTATCATCGTAGGATGATACAATGCACCCCTTCTATACGGTTTGCCAACATCTGCCACCACACCATCAATTTTAGCCCCTTCATTTTGATAAAAATCAACAAATATATGTCTTGTACGCATAAATACCCGATAGGACACATATCCCATGATGAGTGCTCCCATGATAAAAGGTAATGTGTATATAAACAGCCATGTGCTATCACCAATATACACAAAGTAAAGCGACAATACCAGAGAAAACACAAGATACCCCCAAGTAAGTTGGGCCGTTTTATACCGCCTGAGAGCATTGAACATCCTCTGCAATCTTTTCATATGTTTATTATACTCTCATCAATAGCCATATCTGAATAATAAGTACCTTATGTGAAAGCAAAAGACATATATTTGTATACAATAATAATGAGCGGAGGTGATAACATTGAGAAAGATGAAGATCATGATGAAGCCGGAAGCAGTATTAAAGCACACAGCCCGTAGAGGACTTACAATATACGGTGTAGCCCTCCATGCAGGCATCTCACCAACGCATATGTACAACATGATGAGTGGAAGGAGAAATGCCAGCCCACGGGTAGCACTGGCTATAGCAAAGACACTGAGGGTAGATGTTACCGACGTCTTTGATATTACTTACCAGGCACAAGACCGGCACGAAGCATAATCTCTGAGGGACGCAGGCCTACTTTAGAAGCATAAATCTGTATTAACCTACCCGAAACATCGCGACACCTATTATAGGACCGAGCGATAATTTCAAGCGATATGTCCTCAGGAGCCACATCAAACAGCCTGCGTACCCCTTCATCTGAAACCTTCTCCAGTATACATGGGTTCTTCACCGTATACAACAAAGCCGGCATCTTTATGAGGCTATATGTATCCTCTGGATATTGCTTTATCCACTTATCTAACACTTTATCGGAGATAAGGGGAACAAATACCTTTAAAGATGTATCTACAACCTCTTGGGGAGATGCCAAACACAAGATATCATCTACCCTATCTCTTATAAGATATGAAATAGCCATCACATCAGTTTCTGACATATCCATTAGTGCTTCTTTTAAAGTAGGAGTACTGACATGAGGCAATATAACACTACAGTGAGGACCGTATATGCCAATAGCAAACACCAAGAGACGGGGGGGTATATATTTCCACATGTCAGATGGAGCTGATAACATATCCGTTATCAGTGGGGCATCAAGGCTCTGCCACAATTTCCAAAATACATCTGTGGTATAACCACCTCTATTTTCAAGAATCTCAATAATATTTTTTCTGGTTCTCTGGGGAAGCATATCTACAACCTCGGCAAGATATTCCTCATGGCTAACCAACCAACGAACAAATGTGTCTGGTAATACATCGGCGGATAGTTCATGCCCTCTACGCAGCAGAGTGTATATAGAATGAGATGATAGTAGAGGAATAATCTCATAGGGAACGAGTATATCTACATCTGCAACTTTAAGAAGTTCATCTATCTCAGATGGAGAAAAACAAGACACATCACCTGATAACCTATATGCCTCTTCAATAGATATATAGCCCTGTCTATACAAGGCT
>Ga0256836_1001405_pt1 | contig 10521 bp, 14 predicted proteins | sample 4561380metaG_FD_185974 | JGI IMG/M metagenome (GOLD analysis project Ga0256836, IMG submission 185974) | Hydrothermal vent microbial communities from Guaymas Basin, Mexico - 4561-380 | ecosystem: Environmental > Aquatic > Marine > Hydrothermal vents | place: Mexico: Guaymas Basin | collected...
CTATATTTAGTGGACTAAATATGCTAAGAGATATAAGCCTAAATCCAAACTATGGAAATATCTGTGGATACACTCAAAACGATATAGAAACAACAATACTACCATATCTTGATGGAGTAGATTTAGAAAAGCTAAAAGTTTGGTACAACGGTTATAACTTTTTAAAAGATGATGTTTATAACCCTTTTGATATACTTCAATTTATCGCTAATGATAAAGTTTATGATAACTACTGGTTTACTTCAGGAACACCAACATACCTTATAAAACTTATAGAGAAAAACAACTACTTCCTACCAGAACTCTCAAACCTAACAGTAGGAAAAGAGTTATTGGATAGTTTTGATATAGAAAATATAAGACTAGAAGTTATACTTTACCAAGCAGGATATCTAACTATAGATAAAGTTGAGATAGATGAAGACTTAGAACTTATAGAGTATAAACTAAAACTACCAAATCGTGAAGTAAAAGTATCTTTTTATACTTTTATCATAGAAAACTTACTAAAACAAAACAATACAAATCAAGATAAAAAAAATATCATAAGAGCATTAAAATCTATAAACCTAGAAGCTTTTAAAACATCATTAGAAACTATATTTGCATCTATACCTTACAATAACTACACAAACAACAACATACAAAACTATGAGGGCTTTTATGCAAGTGTAGTTTATGTATATCTTCAAAGTTTGGGACTTGATATCATAGGGGAAGATGTAACAAATAAGGGTCGTATAGATTTAACTATAAAGATAAATAACCTTATTTATATATTAGAGTTTAAAGTTGGTAGTGAAGATGCATTACAACAAATCAAACAAAAAAACTATGCACAAAAGTATATAAATGAAGATAAAGATATATATCTAGTTGGGATTAATTTTAATGAAGATGAAAAAAATATAGCTAAGTTTGAGTGGGAAAAATATGAAAGTTGAAAAATTATCAAATGAGATAAACTCAAAGGAGTTACTAAGTAGCTTAGGTGTGGATGCTGGTGGGATTAAGATACTCTCTTCAAAGATGCATCATCATATCATATACATAAGAGATTTACATTTTGGTGGGGCAAATATACTAAAGCAAGATGCACTCTCAGTTGGTGCTGACTTAGCCGTTCCAAGAGGAACTGTTGTTGGTACTGTTAAGTATGTTGATTGCATCCTTATAGCAACTCAAAGGCAACTAGAAGTTTTAACAAAAAAAGAGTTGGCTCAGCCGTTTGAGTTAAAAGAGTTAGCAAAAAAACTTCAACAAATCACTAAGGTTACAAAACCTAAAAAAGTTGAGATTATGGGTGTTATCAATGCTAATGATGATAGTTTTTTTAGTGGAAGTAGATTTAAAGACAAAGATGCTTTAAAGAAGATAGAACAGATGTATAATGATGGAGCTTCTATCATAGATATAGGTGGTGTTTCATCAAAACCAAATGCAGATATAGTTAGTGAAGATGATGAACTTGAGAGAGTAAAGCCTATACTAGATGCTATATCAAAAAACAAACTTTATGAAGATATAACTTTTAGTTGCGATAGTTATACACCAGCTGTTATATCTTATGCACTTGAATCTGGTTTTAGCATCGTAAATGATATAACAGGTTTAGCCAATGATGAAGTTTGTAAACTATGTGCTTCTTATGATGCAAAAGCTATCATTATGCATATGCAAGGTACACCTAAAACTATGCAACAAAACCCTCATTATGAAAATATACTAACAGATATTTATGATTTTTTTCAACAAAGAGTTTTAAAAGCCAAATCATTTGGAGTAAAAGACATAGTTTTAGATGTTGGTATAGGATTTGGAAAAACTTTACAAAACAACATTGACCTTATAAAACATCTTGAGCACTTTTTAACACTAGAAAAAGAGTTATTAGTAGGTGCTTCAAGAAAATCTATGATAGACAAAATCTACCCAACAAAGGTAGAAGACAGACTAAGTGGAACGATAGCTTTACATCTTGAAGCTATAAGAAATGGTGCTTCTATACTTAGAGTTCATGATGTAAAAGAGCATACCCAAGCTATAAAAGTGGCTCAGGCATTTTTATAGCTTATTTAATGATATAAGCCTTTATAATCTCTTGACGAGTTACAGGTCTATCTCTTCTATCTGTTTTTACATTGTTTAGTTTTGCAAGTGTAGGCATTGAGCTTTTAGTTGCTTGACCAAAGATAGTGTGGCGACCATTTAGCCAAGGGGTAGGTGCTGTTGTTATAAAGAACTGACTACCATTTGTATGTCTTCCTCTATTTGCCATAGCTAACACACCAACTTTATCAAAAGTTAGGTTTTTAAACTCATCTTTAAACTCTTTTTTCCATATACTTTCACCACCTCTACCACTCTCAGTTGGGTCTCCACCTTGAATCATAAAGTTTTTAATGATTCTATGAAAAGCTACACCATTATAGTAACCATCTTTTATATGTGTCATAAAGTTCTCAACCGCTAATGGTGCTACATCTGGGTAAAGTTCTAACTCTATATTTCCAGCTGTTGTTTCAAGCATAACATGTGGGTTTTGCCCTGCATTTAGGTTTAGTGATAACAAAAGAGTTATCATAAGTAGTATTTTTTTCATTTTATTCCTTTTCAAAATTTAAACATACTGAGTTTATACAGTATCTAAGATGTGTTGGTGCTGGTCCATCAGGAAAAAGATGCCCTAAGTGTGAGTCACATTTTTTACATCTAACTTCAATCCTCATCATACCAAAAGAGTCATCTTCTATCTCTTTTATAGCATCTTTTTCACACTCAAAAAAACTAGGCCAACCAGTACCAGAATCAAACTTGGCTTTTGAGCTAAAAAGTGGTGTATCACAACATACACATTTATACACACCATCCTCTTTATGGTTATAATACTTTCCAGAAAAAGGTGCTTCAGTACCGTTTTCACAACATACACTATAAGCCTCTGGACTTAACTTTTTTTTATAATCTTCATTAGTTATATTCAAAATTCTCCCTTATCATTGACATTCTATCACAATCATCTTCATATATAACATATACATTTTCTAGTGAAACATTAAAAGCACTTCTCAATTTATCAACAGAAGTTGAACAAACATCCATTAGTATTACATGCTTTGCCTTTAACTCACTTATATGAGAATATTCACATAATAATATCTTATTGTCTATCTGATATAAAAAATGCACATACTCATTTAATATCAAAGCTTTTTCATCTATAAAATCTACTAAATCATCACTCAATCTTTTTCTACTTAAATTATTGCTAATTACTATAATATCACTCGCAGAATTATTTTCTAAAAGCTTAGAAATTTTTAACAATGCTAAAGTATGAGTATCCCCTTTTTTAAACTGAATATTTTTATTTTGATAAAAATTTTTATCAAAATTATAATGTGAATCAATTTTATCTTTTGGATTTATAAGTACAAGTCCAGCTTTTTTTTGTTTTTGCTTGATATACTCTATATAGTTATCATCCATTTGATAAGCATCATCACATAAAACTAAATCAACAGGATTAAACTCTTTTGGAATTATTATTTTTAAAGAGTTTATATCAACTTTAACAAGAGAATTTTCAAGTGTATCCAATAACTTTTTTTTAATAATATGACAAGAAAGGATAGTTGGTTTTATAACAATTATCTTATAATCAGGATTTTTTAACAGTTCTAAAATCACTTTCAATATCATAGTATTTGTTTTACCACTAGCACCCTTACCTATTAACTTTTGATGTGTAGTAATTTTAGTATCTATAAATCGTAATTGCTCATTAGTTACTAAATGAAAACGACCATCTTCACTAAGTATATGATACTGAATTAGTAAATTTCTCATAATATTTTCAATATCAGGCAAATCTTCTTTTTCTAACTCTTCTAAATGTAGTTTTTTGGAAATTTCATAATCCAAAGAATCACTAAAAAGAATATTCTTTTCTGGTAATAAATTCTTAAATGAATCATCTAAATGCTTATACTCATAAGTATTTAGATTTTCCATCAAAAGATAGTTTATAATAGGCACATTATCTTTATGTGTTACCTCTTTTAATTTTTCTCTTAAAAAACTATGTGTTCTTTCAAAAGCTAATGCATTTTCTTTTGATTCTTGATTAGTTGCTTTTTGTATAGTTGAGTGTTTTAGTTCATCATACGACCAACTTTTATATTCAAAAAGATAAATTCCATGTTTTTTATCTAGTATCAAAAGTTGTATAAAAAAACTTCTATCCTGATGATAAATAGTTATATTTTCATACACCAACAATGAATTTTTATTAGCTACATTTTTTAATCTTTTTTTTAATATAGAATCAGGTAAAACAAGAGTCTTTTGAGGTTTTTTAAAAAAAGATTTTATAGAAGAGAGTATCATTATTATCTTGAGGATAACTAAAATTTTTTATCGCATAAAGCGATAAAAAATTAATACCTATTTTCCAGCTGCAACACGGTCCTTAAGACCTTTACCAGCTTTAAATTTTGGAACCATTTTATCTTCAGTTGTATAAGTTTTATCAGTACCTGGAACTTTACCACTTTTACCTTTTTGTAAAACAGCATTAAAACTACCAAAACCTATAAGAGAAACATCCTCTTTATTTACTAGTGCTGTTGTAACAGCTTCTGTAAATGCTTTTATAGCTGATTCAGCTTCAACTTTAGTTTTATAATCACCAGATTTTTGAACTAACTCAACAAATTCTGCTTTATTCATAACTCTTCCCTTTGGAATAATTTTATAGAACTATTTATCCAAATAATTCAACTAAGGATACTTTATAATTTATTTGCTTAAAAATATCTTCTTTTTAAAAAAAAATCTGCATTTTTATAGATTTATCTCCATATTTAGCCACTTTTAGCACTATCTACTTCAATAAATCACTATAATCATATTTTGAAAAATCTAAAAATAATTTACCATTTTGCTTAATAATCCTTACATCATTATCATAAGCTTTTAAAAACCTCTTTTTTATACTTTTTTTCTCTTTAGATGTTAAATCAAGAGTTTTAAGATATTTTTTTAATTCAACAACCTTTTGCTCTTTGTGTTCTATCTCAGCAACAGGAACATCATGAATCACTGTATTTGATTTTTCTAACAATAACTTAGTATTTATAACTTCAAGATATATAGCTTCAATCTTATCTCTTTCTTCAATAAGCATCCTCTCTTTATCATCAACTAACTTTTCTATTCTCTTTTCTAAGTGCTCTATTTTCTCTTTTAAAAGTTTATTTTCTTTTTGATATAGCTCTATTACCATAGCTACTGTTATTTTCTTTGACTCTGTTATCTCTTTCATACATATTTTCCTTAATTAGACTTCTTGCAAGAAGTCTATTGCAATCTTAGATTCTAATCAATATTTTCCTTTATTTTATCATAAATTAACCTCTAAAGTTCTTTTAAATAATCTTTATAATAAAATAGCACTATAAGATTATAATTTAGGATTTAGTTATGAGTAAAGGTATTTTAGATATCGTAAACCCAGGCGTATTGTTTGGTGAAGATGTACAAAAAGTTTATCAATATGCAAAAGAAAATAATTTTGCAATCCCTGCTGTAAATGTTGTAGGAACTGATTCTGTAAATGCAGTTTTAGAAGCTGCTGCAAAAGTAAAATCTCCAGTTATTATACAGTTTAGTAATGGTGGTGCTTCATTTTATGCAGGTAAAGGTTTAAGTAATGTAGATGAAAGAGCAGCAATTATAGGTGCTATAAGTGGTGCTTTACATGTTCAAATGATGGCTGTTGCTTATGAAGTACCAGTTATACTTCATACTGACCATGCAGCTAAAAAACTTCTTCCTTGGATAGATGCACTACTTGAAGCTGGTGAGGGTCATTATGAAGCTCATGGTAGAGCATTGTTTTCATCTCATATGTTAGACCTTTCAGAAGAGCCTTTAGAAGAAAATATAGCTATTTGTAAATCGTACTTAGAGAGAATGTCTAAGATAGGTATGAGTATAGAGATAGAGTTAGGCTGTACTGGTGGTGAAGAAGATGGTGTTGATAATACAAATATAGACAACTCTCTTTTATACACTCAACCAGAAGATGTTGCTCTTGCTTACAAAGAGTTAAGTGAAGTATCTCCACACTTTACTATAGCAGCATCGTTTGGAAATGTTCATGGTGTTTATAAACCAGGTAATGTTAAACTTACTCCAAAAATCTTAGATAACTCTCAAAAATACATACAAGAGAAATTTAACACAGGTGAAAAACCTGTTAATTTTGTATTTCATGGTGGTTCAGGCTCGTCAATAGAAGAGATAAGAGAAGCTATAGACTACGGTGTTATCAAAATGAATATAGACACAGATACACAATGGGCTACTTGGGAAGGTGTAAAAAACTATACTGAAAAATATCACGATTATCTACAAAGTCAGATTGGAAATCCAGAGGGCGAAGACAAACCAAATAAAAAATACTACGACCCTAGAAAATGGCTAAGAGCTGGTCAAGAGTCTTTAGTAGAAAGAGTAAAAGTAGCTTTTAGTGACCTAAATGCACTAAATAAAAACTAAGGTTAATCCTTAGTTTTTTCATATATATCTTTTATAGACTCTATACCATCATTTTCCATATAATATCTATTTAAAAGTTGATTAAGTCTATTATGATTAAATCTCCAAAAGTGCTCACTATCAAAATCTTCATCTTCAGTCATCTTTACATATAATGTCTTGGCATCTATATCAGAGCCATTATTTTTTATAACTTTTATCATCAATGATATAAGCTCATTATACGAATCATCCGTTGTGTCATCATCTTTTAATTGTTTATTTGGTAAAAAAGCATATATCTTCCATATACTTAAAATCAAAAATATAACAAAAAATATTAACATCCATGTAGATAAACTTATATCCATAATCAAACCTTTTTAAGAATTTATCTCATCTTTTATAATTTTTGCTATATCACTACACTCTTTTATCTTTTGAGTATAATTTAAATCATCTTTTAAAAGTACATCTATAAAAGCACTTCCAACTATAACTCCATCTGCACCTTTTACTTTATCTTTTGCTGTCTTTTGATTTACTCCAAATCCAACATATATAGGTGTTTGAGTATATTTTTTGATAGAGTTTAAAAATGGTTGTAAATCTTCAGCTTTTCCAGAACCTGTTATACCTGTATATGCAACCATATATATAAATTTTTGTGCACTAGAGACAACCTCTTTTATTCTGTCTTCACTGTCAGTTGGTGCTACAAAACTTATATTTGCCATAGAATTTTCACTAAAAAGAGCATCATAGAGTTTGGCTTCTTCATGTGGCAAATCAGGGATAATAAGACCATTTACACCTATACTCTTAGCTAAAGGGATAAGTTTTTGCATATCTTGTTGATAAAAACTATTGAAATATCCCATCCAAAGAGTATCTAAATTAGATGCTATCTCTTTTGAAACATCCAAAAGATGCTCAAACTTAAAACCTAATTCTAATGCTTTATGATTTGCTTTTTCTATAAGTGGTCCATCTGCAACTGGGTCTGAAAATGGAACTCCCAATTCAAGAGTATCTACTCCATTTTCACCTAAAGCTAAAGCAAGATCTATACTAAAAGATTTTTCTGGATAACTAGTTGTTATATATGCTACTAAATTTTTCATCTGTTTTATTTGTCCAAATCTGGGATTTTAAGTAAAGAAAACTTTATTTTTGAAAGTTCATTATCATTTTGAAGGTCGTCATTCCATTTACTAAACATATCACTTATAAGCAATAACCAGTTTATAACCTCATCTGAGATTGGTCTATCTGTTTTTCTTAAAACATCAAGAGCATCTTCAACAAATGCGGAGAGTTTTGATATGGTTTGCAAACCTAAAAAAGCTGATGACGACTTGATAGTATGAAAAACACGAAAAAGTTCACTTACACTTTTTTCTCTCATATCAAGTTTTGATAAATCAGTTATCATTACTTCCATACTATCAACCATCAAAGAATAGTGATCTAAAAACTCATCTACAATCTCAAAATCGAAGTTAGCTTCAAGGTGACTTTTTATTCCCATAAAGTTTTCTCCTAAATTGTTCAAATTATAGCAATTTTTAGTTAAAATACCTTTATGAATAAAAAAATGACTATAAATTCGATACAAAAGACAAAAGGTATAAGACCTTTAGTGATGATAACAGCTTATGACGCACTTTTTGCAAAACTTTTTGAAGATAGTGTAGATATGATTTTGGTTGGTGATAGTTTAAATATGAGCTTTGCTGGTCGTAAAGATACACTTACAGCAACTATGCAACAGATGATTTACCATACAAATGCAGTATGTAATGGTGCAAAAAATACCTTTGTAGTTTGTGATATGCCATTTGGAACATACACAAATAAAAAAGATGCACTTAAAAATGCTATAAAAGTTTTTCAACAAACAGATGCAGACTGTGTAAAAATAGAAGGTGGAGCAGATAAAGCAGACATAGTTAAACATCTAGTAGACAATGGTATAGCTGTATGTGGGCATATCGGACTACTTCCTCAATCTGTAAGGGGTGAAGGTGGTTACAAAGTAAAAGGGAGAGATCCAAAAGAGCAACAACAACTTATAGAAGATGCAAGAGCTATAGAGGAAGCTGGAGCTTTTTGTATGGTTATAGAGGGTGTTATATCTGAAGTTGCTTCTGAAGTCGCTTCTTGTATAGATATACCTGTTATTGGGATAGGTGCAGGTAGTGATGTCGATGGACAAGTTCTTGTTTTTTCTGATATGTTAGGATTATTTGAAGAGTTTACCCCAAAATTTGTAAAAAAATATATAAATGGAGCAACTCTTGTAAAAGAGTCTGTAAAAAGATACTCAAATGAAGTTAAAACAAGAGAATTTCCAGAGGATATGCACACCTACTAACTTTTAAGTTTCTTTATAATCTCATAAGCTTGATTTATCTCTTGTGTTTTAGATGTTGCTTCTTCTATGTAAGCTTCATCTTTATCTTGAGATTTTATGATATCTGGATGATACTGTCTAACTAATTTTCTATATGCTTTTTTGATGGTATTCATATCATCGTTTTCACTTACACCTAACACCTTATAGGCTTCTTCTGTACTCATACTCTGTTGATGATTTTGCATCATATTTTCAAATTTACTTACTAAAGCATTATAATCATCTAAAGATAATTCCAATTCTAAAACTATCTCTTTTAAAACTTTATCTTCATCTGAACTTATACCACTATCTACAAAAGCTAATTGAATTAAAAACTCGACAAACTGATGCCGTTTTAACTTACTTTTTCCAAGTAGTTTATTTAGAGATTGTGCTATCTCTTTTGTATTGTCAATTTTTTCTTTCTCTTCATTAAATATATCTTTTAAAATAGCTCTGGTTTTTTCTTGATTTGGAAATATTCTTGAAATATCATCAAACATAATTCCGATAAGTTGAGCTTCTAACTCACTTACACGACCATCAGCTTTTGCAACCTTTGCAACAAGAGCTATAAAAAGTCCAAGTTCACTTTCACGAAATAACTCTTTTGAACTAGATATCTTTATCAGTTTTCTTATGTTGTAAAACTTATATATTTTAAAAGCTATATACAAAGATGCAATTATAGATAAAGTTATCAATATATTTGCAATAAATATATAATAAAAAAGTGTTAGTGTTAAGACTAGGTATATGATTCTTTTCATTTATATTCTACTTTAGTTATTAAGATTTGTTGATTTTAACATATTTTGCACACATAATTCAATCATTTCAAAAACTTTTTCAAATCCATCAAACCCATTGAAAAAATATGGATCGGGAACATCCTCAGAGTTATAACCATAATCACCAAGTTTTACAAGGTTTTTTACACCTAGTTTTTTTAAATCATTATAGTTACTACTATCCAATGCAACAACTAAATCATACTTACAAATATCATCTTTTGTAAATTGAGTAGCCTTATACTTAGATATATCTATACCATGAAGTTCACAAACTTTTATGGAGTTAAAACATGGATTTTCCCCTATATGCCACGAACCAGTACCAGCTGAAAAGATATCTATATCTAAACCTTTCTCTTTTACTAACTTTTTTGCACACCCCTCAGCTATAGGTGAGCGACAAATAAGTAAGATAGAGGTAGAACATGAAAATATGTTTAAGATGCTAAAAGAGAGACTTGAAAATGATGCTGAGTTTGTAAGTGAAAATGAGGAAGAAGCTTGGATATGTGAAGTTTGTGGGCATATACACTATGGTAAAAAAGCTTTAAAAGTTTGCCCAGTTTGTAAACATCCACAAGAGTATCAATCAAGACTAAACTCTAAGAAATAATTATATTTCAACCATATTTACTTTTTCATTGCTATAATTCAAGCAATGAAAAAGAAACCAAATTTTAAAGTAATATCCCCATATCAACCAGCAGGTGACCAACCCAAAGCGATAGAAGTTTTAAGTAAATCTATCTTAGATGGTAACCGTTACCAAACACTAGAGGGTGT
>Ga0256836_1001406_pt1 | contig 10520 bp, 9 predicted proteins | sample 4561380metaG_FD_185974 | JGI IMG/M metagenome (GOLD analysis project Ga0256836, IMG submission 185974) | Hydrothermal vent microbial communities from Guaymas Basin, Mexico - 4561-380 | ecosystem: Environmental > Aquatic > Marine > Hydrothermal vents | place: Mexico: Guaymas Basin | collected...
TTAAATTTATTAAAATTTGACTTATTTTATCACGACTCCAAGGCCATTGTCCAAGCACTTTTAAAGATTTTTCATCAATATCTACAATAACTACACTATTTGTAGTATTTATCTCTCCTCTTAATAAGAACATCTCATCTCTTAATTTATTATCAAATATATCAGATGATGAAAAAAGATAAACAAAAACAAAAGAAAAAAAAGTTATTATAAAAAACACAATATATAAAACTATTTTTTTCATATTATTCCTTTTTATGTTATAATAATTATAACTAAAAATTACAAAAGGGTTAGTATGAAAATTATAAGACTTGCACTAATTACCTCAATATCTCTTTTATTACAGGCCGAAGAGATTAGTATTTCTCAAATAAATTCAAATTATGAAGATATAAAAAAAGGAAAAACTTATCTAAAAAACAATAATATAAATTTAGCAATAGCTGCATTTGAAAGAGTGCTAATGTATGATACAGAAAATGATACAGCTAAATTTTATTTAGGAAAAATTTTTGAAAAACAAAATAATATAAAATTAGCAAGACGATATTTTGCTTCTATTAAAAATCCTACCCCTGCTATGCAAAAAGAGATTTCAGAATTTGAAAAAAAATATCCCGAAAGGCATCTTAGATTTGATATATATTTAAAAGTGGGAGCAAAAGTTGATTCAAACATAAATAATACAACAGATAATGAAGAATGGAGTATTATTGAAAATGATAAGAAAAAAACTATCTATAATAACAATGACAAAAAAGTTGGATTTATTGTTAATGGATTAGTGGTATTTTCGCCTGTTTACTACTTAAAAGAAAACAGAATAATAAATACTTTTAGTGTATATGGTAAAAATGTATTAAATAATTCAGATGAAAATATAGCAGTATTTAGTTATATGCCTTCATTTAAACATAAATTCCATAATATAAATTTTCAACATTCATTTAATTATAATTATGTAAGATATGCAAATGAAAGTTACCTAGATAGATTTGAATTAAATGAAAAAATAGATTTTAATTTTTTAAAAGACCATACAAGTGTTAGTAATTTATCTTTATTTATGAATAAATATATTCAAAATGATTCAAATAATTATTATGGTATAGCTTTTGATACATCAGTAACAAAACATTTATTAAAAAACTTTGATATAGGTTTAAAAGTTGGAATAGAAAACACTATCAAAGAAAAAGAAGAAGCACAAAATGTGGAATATACACTATATAAAGCTGGTATCAATTCTAGATTAGAAATTTTTTCAAGAGAATTAAAATTAAGTGCAGATTATAATCTAAAAAAATATAACGATATAAATCCATACTTCCAAGAAAAACAAACAGATAAAAAAATTGATTTAAAATTTTCTATAAGCTCAAAAGGATTTTTTATCTATCAAACAGAAATTGAATATATAAATAATATCTCAAATTTAAAACCTTATTCATATAATAAATGGTTAATCGGGTTTAATATAATAAAAACATTTAAAGGATTATAAAATGAAAATATTAGTAATAATGGGAATGATTATCTCTTTTGTTTTTGGATGGGTAGGAGAGATTACTGCTTTAAAAGGTAAAGCTGATATTATTAGAAAAAATCAAACAATACCTGCAAAAACTGGTCTAAAATTAGAAAAAGAGGATAATATTAAAACTTTTAAAAATACAAAAATGCAAATTATTTTTAAAGATAATACAGTAATAACTATTGGAAAAAATTCATTAGTAAAAATTGCTGATTACCTATTTGATAATGAAAATTCTACTGCAAAATTTAGACTTTCTCACGGTATTATGAAAACTTTAACAGGAAAAATAGGAAAATTTGCCCCTAAAAGATTTAAAATCAGAACTAAAAATGCTTCTATTGGGATTAGAGGAACTTATTTTGTAGTAGAATCATATGAAGATGTTATAAAAGTAGGAATGATATCAGGGGTTACTGAATTTAAAAATTTAGATAATATGAAAACATATGAAGTAAAAGCAGGAGAACAATTAGTTTTTAATCTAAAAGAGCCTAATAATGTAATTATTAAAAAAGGATTTATTGAGCCAGATAGTGTAAAAGTAATAAAAAATTCTGATGACACTACGGAGGAAATATCTACTCACATAAAAAATATAGCAGATGATATAGAAGAGAAAGAAAAAGAAGATAATCAAGCAATTATAAAAGAAAGTTCTAAAACATTTACTAAGTTTATAGAAGGGTTAAAAGATTTATTTTAACTCAAATTGATAGTTTGTAATTATACCCAATTCCATAAAATAGGTAAAAGGAAAACTTGTCTCGAATGAGAATAATATTTTACCTATTTTAAATAGCGATTTGGATTATTCTAACTTTTCTCAACTTTCTATTAAAAAATTAGGGTGTTTTAGCTATTCCTCTTTTAAATTTAACGGCTCACTAAAATAATAACCTTGAAATAAATCTATTCCTAAATGAATACAAATATCAAATATCTCTTTTGAATGAATAAATTCAGCAACTGTTTTTATGTTTGCTTCTTTGGCAAAATTAACTAAATTTTTAACAATTAAATATGAATAACTATCTTTATCAATATTTTTAATTAAACTTCCATCAAATTTAATATAATCTGGATTTATAGCCATAATTCTTTTAAAATTACTATACCCACTACCAAAATCATCAATAGCTATTTTAACATTATATTTTCTAAAATAGTTTATAAATTCTTCTATTACTTGATAATCTTGAATCCCTTCATTTTCTAATATTTCAAATGTTACTCTATTTTGTGCCTTATAAGTAACAATTAAATGTTCTATCAATTCTTTCATAGATTCATTATTCATATCAATATAACTTAAATTGATACTAAATTCTCCACCATCTTTAAAATAGATAAATGTTTTTTCTATCATCTGTTTTGAAATTGTCAAATATTGTTTTGTTTTTATAGCAACATCTATAAAAAATGGTGATATATATTTAATATCTTTACCATCTGTTTTTTTCATTCTCATAAGAGACTCATATTTTACAATTTTTTTATCTTTATTTACGATTGGCTGAAAAAACGGCTCAATCCTACTCTCTTCAATAGCATATTTAATCTCTTTTTGCCAAGTTTTATTAAATTCTATCTGTTTTTTAAATTTTTCTTCACTTGTAAAAATAACATATTGTAAATTATCATTTTTAGCCATATTAAGTGCTGCAAAAGCATTATGTAAGGCATTTTTACCAAAAGCTACACCAATTGTTACATTAAAATCGATATTATAATCATCAATTACAAGAAATTTAAACATTAAACATTTTCTTATATAAGCTATTTTATCTTCTATACTCATATTCATTTTAGAAGAATCATCTATATATAAACCAAAAACATCTGCACTTAATCTAAATAATGTAGTTTCAGGATTATCTTTTTGTAATTTTTTAGCAATAGTTTGTAAAATTTTATTTCCTATCTCCATTCCATAAAGTTCATTTATTTCACTAAATTCATCTATATCTATTAAAAATAAAACAGAATTTTCTCCTAATTGAAGTTCCTCAAGTTTTTTTCTTGTATAAGCTTTTGTTAAATCATCTATATATAATTTATCTTTCAAAGATTTATTAAGAGAAGTTAGTTCTTTAATAATTATATATCCAATTACAATAAACATAAAAATTAAAAATATAATAAGTCCAAATTCAACTTGTTGATAATATTGATGTTTAAATTTAATCTCTTTTTGTAAATTTAAAAATTCTATTTGAGATTTATAAAATAATCTGTTACTATCTTCTATCATTCTTCTAAATACTGAATCTAAACTTCTTGCAAATCTTACAATTTTCCTTCTTCTTTTTTTAATTTTAGATATATCTATGCTTTTTATACCTATATACATTTTAGATAATATTTCTTGTAATTCTTGTGCTTTTTTTTCTAAAAAATAAATTTTTGGTAATAGAGTAATCACTTCAAGTGATTTTTTATTTTTTATAAATTTATACTCCTCTGTAAAAGAATTTTTATCCACAATATTTAAAGATATAACCTTTTTATATATACCACCATCTCTTAAAATAGAAAGCATTTTTTTTGTTTTTTGTAATTCCTCTTTTAAAAGTTTTATATTATAATTTATTCCCCTTTTATTTGTGCTTAATAACACCGTTTGATAAAAAAGTGATTTAATTTTAATAATCTCATAATTTATATCTGAAGAAATTATCTGTTTTACTCTTAAATTTTCAATTTTATGCTCTGCTTCTTGTAAAGTTTTTAAAAAAGAAAAATGAACTATTAAAAATACTATAAAACCCAAAATAGGAATAGAAATTAAAGCAATGATTTTTTTATTCATCTAAAAACCCATAATTTCTCATTATTCTTTTACCCTCTTTTGAGGAAGCAAAATCTATAAATTTTTTTACAATATCTTTATGTTTTGAAAAAGTAAGCATAGTTAAAACTAATTTTTTCTTTGGAGCATATTTTTCATCTATTTCAATAATACTCATTTTACCTCTATTTTCTGGAAAAAAAGCAGTAGCTTTCCAATTAAGACCTGTATCAATTTTTTTTGCTTTTAACATTTCATTAAAATCTCTTGAATCTGCGGCATACACTATAATATTATCTTCCACATTCTCTAAAAACTCTTCTCCTCCATATCTTTTTAATGTTTGAATACTCGCTACTCCCATACTACAAGTATCAGGATTTCCTAAGGCTACATTTAAATCTTCTCTTAATAAATCTTTTAAAGATTTTATATTTTTAGGATTATTCGGTGCTGCAAAAAGTGCTATTTGATTATAGCCTACATATTTTCTATATCCTAAAAGTCCATCTTTTAAATGTTTTTTTATATAACTATCACTTCCTGGTAAATATAAATCACCTTTTTGTGAAGCCTTTAATGAATCATATAAATCTCCACTTCCTCCTTGAATTATTTTAATTTTTACATTATATTTTTTTTCAATAATTTTTGCTATTTTATGCATCGGCTTTACCATTGTAATACCACAATAAAATAAAAGTTCATCTTGTCCAAATAAACTTGCCACTAAAAAAAGTGATAATATAATTTTTTTCATACCCTATTCCTATTCTTTTATTATAGATTAAATTATACTACAAAACTTCAAATTCCCATATACAAACATCAAAATATTTATGTTTTTTAACACTATAAATAGTTTCAAAATTTAATAATTTAAAATATTCACTATTAAAACTATCTTTTTCAAATCCAAAATGAAAAACATCATCATTACCTTTATCGTGAAAAGTTCCATCTTCTTTATGTAAATCAGCAATAAAAAGTTTTCCATTTTTATTTAATTTTTTACTTAAAATTTGAAGCATAGCTTGAATATCTTTTATATGATGAAAAACCATACTTGATACAATTACATCAAATTTCTTATTCACATTGTTCACATCTTCACATATTGCTTTTGCATTAACTCCTAAAATCTGGGCTTTATAATTAAATTTTTTAACCATTTCACAACTTAAATCCACTCCTAAAATCTCTTTTGCATTAAGTTCTAAACTAACAAGCCCTGTCCCACATCCAAAATCTAAAACACTTTTTTCATAACAATCTTTTTGAGTATATTTAGCTACTGCTTTTGCTAATTCTACTCTTCTTGGTTTTTCATCCCATAACAAAGCTTCTTTATCAAACCTCATCAAATATCCCTTTTATATTCATCAAATCCTAATTTCCAAACTTTCACACCACAAAATCTATCCCCTTCTGGACAATAAGGCTTAATCCCTTCTTTAAATCTTACAGCACAAGGAGGTAAAAAATTATCTATATTTACACCATTTTGTTTTAACTCTTTAATTTGCGAATATACAATATCAAATATCTCTTGTTGAGCATTATAACAAAGTCTCATTTGTGCTTTATGAGTAAATTCATTAAAATCATCTTTTTCAACAATCTCTATATTATGGGCATTTACTAAACTATAAACAGCTTCATCAAATCCTAAAATCTCTTTTTGTAATTCAAAAAACTGATAACTATATTCAATTGCTTCATTATATTCATTTAAAAAATTCTCTTTTATAATAGGTGGAATATAAAAATCTCTTTTATAAATATCTTTTAAAGCTGGACGAATTGCAGGGCTTCTTCTGTGTCTTTGATTTTGTGCATCGGCTGAAAATGAAAGTTTTATATAACTATTAAACCCTCCAAGCAAACTTTCATCAAAGAAAATATTACTTGCTCTTAAAATCCCAGCATAATTTTCATTTATTTCAAAATCATAATTTACAACATCAAAAACATTCACATTTTCACTACTTCTAAACTTATCCATATCAATTTTTGGAAATACCACTTTTTCTTTTTTTGCAAACTCTATAAGAGGTTTTAAATCCTTATCAATTTTTAATATCTCTTTTTCAAGTAATTCTACAAACTCTTTTGCTTCTGTTTTAGATTCAGGTAAAAACGAAGCAACATTTATATATCTTAAAGCTGTAATTACATTTATTGTATGATATAAATGAGCTTTCATACCTACTGGAAGTAAATATCTTGCCATCTCTTGGGCTTTTTTATTTGCTATATGTTTTTGAAATTTAGGTAGTTTTTCTTTCATTATAGGTTCAAGTTTTTCACAAAAAAATTCATAATAAGAAAACATTTTTTGATAATATTCATTCCATTTATTTTTATTTGCTTTTTGTGGAATATAAAAATTTTCAATATTCATTTTTGCATATCGTTGCGAAACTTGCTCACTATTATAAAACATATGAGAATGAAGTAATCTCCAAATAAGATGCCTACTCATCCCCTCTATTAAAATAGTAAAATGGTAATGTTGAAGTGTAGTATGATGTCCTGCTTTAAAAATAGAATCTAAAAGGGAAGTTTTTTTATTCCAATTACTAGCACTTTCAGGAGTTACTATATTTTTACCAAAATAACAACTCCTAGCACTTCCTACTGCTATATCTGTCGGTTTATAATTTGTATCTAAAATTTTTAGTTCCATTTTAATCCTTATTTTTTTTAAAATTATACTTAATTTTTAAATAAGAGTAATTTTATCTATATTGTCATTTTTAATTCATTTTTATTTATTATAATTCCATTGCCCGTAAAAAATAGTTTTTTCATACGACTCCTTTAAAAAATTATTTTTTTCATACGACACTCCCTTTTTCCCCTAACGGGGTATAAATCAAACTCTTTGTGAATGACAAATTGCAACTGCCATAGCATCGGTAATATCTAATGGTTTTATTTCACCTTTAATCCCAAGTATTCTTTTTACCATAAATGCAACACTTTGTTTATCTGCTTTACCATTCCCTGTAACTGCTTTTTTTACTTGAAGAGGGGTATATTCACTAAAATTACCATGCTTTTGAATAACTCTAAGTGATAAAGCTCCACGAAATTGTGCTAATTTTAAAATTCCTTTTGGATTATAAGCAAAAAAGATATCTTCAATTGCTACTTCATCAATATCATCAGTTAATATCATATCAATAGCTTCAATCAATTCAGCTATTTGATATTGTAAAATTCTCTCTTTTATTTTAATTACTCCTGCATCTATCAATTTTAATCTATTTTTCTCTTTTTCAATAATTGCATATCCACATCTAATACTACCTGGGTCTATTCCTAAAATCTTGATATTCACTCCTTTTCACATAATATTCACTATTTATTAACATCTAATTTGTTTTGATATTCTCCTAATTTTTGGTATAATATTCCATATATTAAATTTAATTTCACAAAAGGATGTTTTTTGATATTCAACAAAATAAAATCAGCTCTTCAACATAGTGAAGATGAATTAAATTATAACAGATATCTTAAAAATTTAAAATTAGATAAATCAAATTCTACTTCAAATCTTTTAATAATAGAAGCACCAAATATATATATTGCCACTTATTTAAAAAGACACTATACTCAAAAAATAGCTAATTTATATAAAAGAGAAACAGATATAATCCCTGAAATACAATTTATAACTCCTAATAAAAAATCAAATAAAATCAATTATGAAGAAAGTATAAAAAAAGATATTTCATCTTCAACAGCAACTTTAATACCAGAATTCACATTTAATAGCTTTGTAGAAGGTGCAAGTAATTTATTTGCATACAATACAGCAAAAGCAGTGGCAAAAAGCCCTGGGACTTTATATAATCCTTTATTTATTTATGGAGGTGTCGGACTTGGAAAAACCCATCTTCTTCAAGCAATAGGAAATGCTCTTAAAAATAAAATAAATATTACTTATGTTACAAGTGAGCAATTTATGAATGACTTTACTTATAATATTAGAAATAACACAATGGATGATTTTTATAAAAAATATCGTCAATGTGATTTACTTTTAATAGATGATATCCAATTTTTCGCAGATAGAATAAAAACCCAAGAGGAATTTTTTCATACTTTTAATGAACTAATAGCACATAAAAAGCAAATTTGTGTAACAGCCGATAGACATCCTAAAAACATACTTGGAATTGATAAAAGAATATCTACAAGATTTGAACAAGGTGTAATTAGTGAAATACAACCTCCGGAATTAGCTACAAAAATAGCTATTATTAGAAAAAAATGTGAATTAAATAATATCACTTTACCAGAAGATGTAATTACTTTTATCGCTACAAGCTTAAATAATAATATTCGTGAAATTGAGGGAATGATTACACAAACATATGCAATGGCTAATATGATTGGAACAGAAATTAGTTTAGATTTCACAAAAGAGATATTTAAAGAACAAATTGAAAATAAAGAGATAGATTTAGATACAATAATAAAGTTAATTTCAAAAGAGTTTAATCTTAAACCAAGTGAAATTATACAAAAAAGCAGAAAACCGACTATTGTGTTAGCAAAAAGAACCGGTATCTATTTAGCAAGAGAATTAACAAAACAATCAACTACAAAAATTGCTAAATTTTTTGGATTAAAAGACCATAGTGCAGTAAGTCATGCAATAAAAGCATTTAAGAAAAAAATAGATGAAGATAGTGAATTTAAATCTAAAATAGATGAACTTATAAATAAAGCTAAAACAAGTTTTGGTGAATAATGTGAATTTCTTTTCACAACTTTTTCACTTAGTTTTAGCCTTAAATATAGGGTTTAGTGTAGTTTTTCACTTATTCACATATCCTATTACTATTACTATTTAAATATATAAATATAAGGAGCAAACAATGCATATAAAAATATCAAAATCTATAATAGAAAATATTTTAACAAACAGTATAAATTTTTTAGAAAAAAAAGACAATTCACAAATAACTTCTCATATATTATTAGAAGCAAATGAATATTTAATATTAAAAGCTACTGATAAAGAATTTGGAATTGAATTTGAGGATAAAAGCAGTGAAATTATTCAAAAAGGTAAAAGCACTATAAATGGTAAAAAATTTTATGAAATAATAAAAGCATTAAATGATGATTTCATTGATATAAAAATAGAAAATAATATAGCTATTATTTCTCAAAACCACTCAATATATAAACTACCTACATTTGATGCAAATGAATTTCCAGAATTTCCTAATATTAAAAATCTACAAAAAATAGAATTAAATTCACTAGAATTTATTGATGGATTAAAAAAAATATTACCTGTAATAGATACAAATAACCCAAAATATGAATTAAATGGAACTTTACTAGATATAACTCAAAATTCACTAAACTTAGTAGCAACAGATACTAAAAGATTAGCTTTATATCAAATAAAAGAAAATGCTAAAAAAGAGATACAAATAATTATTCCTAAAAAAGCAATAGCAGAAATTAGAAAATTATTTTTAGATAATTTTAGTATCTATTTTGATGAAACAAATTTAATTATAAAATCAAATAACATTACATTCTTTACACAACTAATAAATGGAAAATTTCCAGATTATAAAAGAATTATTCCAAATGAATATAAATATATAATAAAACTTAACAAAACAATTTTCGTTAAAGCAATTAAACAAATAAATATAATATCTAATGAAATAAAAATAACAATAAATAACAATCAAATGTTTTTTGAATCAATTTCAGATGAAACATTTGAAGCAAAAACAGATATTGAAATAGTATCAGAAATTGAAAACTTTACATTTGCTGTGAATTCTAAATTTATTTTAGATTTTTTAAATGTAATAGATGAAAGTTTTGAAATGTGTTTAAATGAAGAAAATATTCCTTTTACATTAAAAGATAAAAATTTTCAAACAATCATAATGCCTCTTACTATTTGATATAATTAGATAAAAATAATAAGTATTTTTAAAAGGATATAAATGTCTGAATATAGTAGTAGTAATATTAAAGTATTAAAAGGGCTTGAAGCTGTAAGAAAAAGACCAGGAATGTATATAGGTGATACAAATGAAAAAGGGCTTCATCATTTAATTTATGAAGTTATGGATAACTCTATTGATGAAGCGATGGCTGGTTTTTGTAATAAAATAGATGTAAAAATTTATAAAGATGGAA
>Ga0256836_1001407_pt1 | contig 10517 bp, 8 predicted proteins | sample 4561380metaG_FD_185974 | JGI IMG/M metagenome (GOLD analysis project Ga0256836, IMG submission 185974) | Hydrothermal vent microbial communities from Guaymas Basin, Mexico - 4561-380 | ecosystem: Environmental > Aquatic > Marine > Hydrothermal vents | place: Mexico: Guaymas Basin | collected...
TTACAAAGTTTGTGCGCTCTCTGAGCTCCTTTAGGATTTTCACAACTTTTCTAATCTGGTCGAAGTCGAGATTAGCCAAAGGTTCGTCGAGGATTACCAGCCTGGGCTTTCCAATGAACGCCTGTGCTATAGCCAACCTTTTGCGCATTCCGGATGAGTAGTTTCGAATGGTCTCATCCAAGTAATCTATCTCAAAAAGATTGGCAACATGTTCAACTTCGTCTTTTTTGTAACCCCTTGCTCTGGCTATAAACTCGAGCCACTCCCTTCCAGTGATGAGGGATGGCACTGAGGGAGGGTCGAAGGAGACCCCGATTTCCCTCTTTAGCTCCTCGTTGCTCCAAGGGTCTCTACCAAAAACCCTGACGGTTCCGGAAGTAGGCCTATAAACACCGGCAACAATCTTGAGGAATGTACTTTTTCCACCACCATTGGGGCCTAAAATCAATGTCACCCCCTCGTTTATCTCAACGTTAATGCCATCAAGGGCAACTATGCTACCAAAACGCTTAATAAGACCCTCTGCCCTTATCATCTCTTACCCCTCCAGAGAATAGCAAAGAGAAACGAACCAAAGATTCCAGCTATAAGATATGCATCCTGAACTTTTCTTGTTGGATATGGTCTTTTGAACCGAATAAGGCACTGAGTCTCCCCGCTTCCTTTATAGAACACCACATAGTTGCCCTCGTGAGGAACCACGAACTCAGCCGAGAGGGTACCAATGAAGGAGAAGTTGACCAGGGGCTCTTTTTTAAGGGAATCAGCGATGTAAATTTCTCCTGAGCCTGAGGTACATGTTATTTCTGCTAGAGCCTTTGAGGGAAAGTAGAAGTCAATGTAGTTCAGGCTTGTTGAGGTGGAAGGCGTTAGCGAATGGGGACCAATAAAGTGCTCATCCTCCGAAAATTCCCGATAGTTGAGGTATGCCAAGCCCGGAAGGAGCATTAGAAAGAGCGATATAACCAGGGCGAGCCTCACAGAACATCCCTCCTCTCGGAAGCGATTACACCCAGAATTATAAGTAGGAGTGGAAGGAAGATACCTTGAAGGACAACTGATGAATCCAATAGAGAGGGGTTAATCTCCATAGCCCTAATGAAAAGGCTGAAAGGAGGCAATTTACCCCCACCTAAGGCATTAGATATGTGGACGATTAGGTAGCTCCCGATAAGCGTTGGAAACATGCCCCTAAGGACCATAGAAAGAAAAGCCGTCAGTGTTGCAACATAAACTAGTGCAAGGGTTATCAAAATGAGAGTTTTGAGAAAAGCTCCATCGAGAATAAAGGGAATATGTACAGCAACGGTTGCACTTGAAAGGAAGACCGAAAGGAACAGCGGGAAGTAAAACATCATAACTGTGAGAAACAGGAGAGAGACCAGCTTTGCGAGGAATATTTTGGACTTCCTGTAGGGGAGAGTGTAGAGGGTTAGCGCGTAACCGGTGTCCCTGTCGTGTCTGAAAATCAGCGTTCCGAGAAGGATTACCAGGAATGAGTAAACCGAAAAGCCCGCCCTCGGAAGAGATTTAAGCACGTGCCAGAACGCGCTACCGCTGAGAGAGAACGGAGATAACTCAACTGATACAGTGGAGGAGATAACGTGCACAGTGGAGTACGAGCTTAAATAATCTGAATGAACCGAGATAAAGCCCATAACAAGTCCAGCAAAGAACGTCATCACGACAAGTGGTCTGTTGAGCTCCCATGAAATCAAAGCCCTCATCCAGTTCACCCCCTAAGTGAGACCACAATTGCACCGGCAACGGCAAGCAAATACACATAGAGGAGAGGCGAGGTAGAGGGTTCGTAGGGAACAGTATTCCCAACGGCTTCAGCGTTGGTGTCGCTGAGAAGCAGGCCTCCAAGCTTTAGGCCATCATCCCCCGGAAATGCCCTGGTAGAGCCCATAAATGTCAGAAAACCGCAGGCCTGGAAATCCGCCCACCCAACACCCAAGAAAGATAGCAGGAACCCTGTTGATGGGTCGTAAAACGCCATTGCTTTTCCCCCAACTTGGAGGGCATTGCCCATCTTAACGTTGAAGGGAGTCGTCGTGATAATAATCGTTGGGGGTTTAAACGGGCGGTAGAAGGTGAGAAATGTCTCATTTAGAGTTTCAATTCTCGAAACAGTGACATTCAATCCACCGGGGCTCATAAAAAGATAGTCTCCGCTTTTGAGATAGGGATTGTGCCATAGGAGCGTCCTGCCGTATCTCCTTCCCGTTGGGTCATAGACGTAGCCGTCGGTGAGGTTCACTCGGTAGATGCGTCTCAGCTCAAGGCTTTTAAGATAAATCATTGATTGATTCTGAAAAGTGTCCACCATCACAAGCTCGTTCTCGTCCCAGAAGGGTGTAACATTCCCAAGGGTTCTAACCAGTACCCTCTTCCCTGAAACTCCCAGTTCAATCGTAGCCATATTGTTAGTGACATCCAGGATTCGGAAGGTAACCGTAACATTGCCCCTGTAATAAATTCCAACGGGCGCATCACTCACATTGTATATCATGACAAGAACCGAAGGGGCGTGGGGAGCGGTCCAGTTAACGGTTGTGTTTGTAATCGCTGAATACGTAAAATAGACACCTGGCTTGACCCAGTTGGGAGCGTAGTTCCATCCGACTGCTACATTAGAAAAGAGGGCAACCAAAAGCAGAAAAAAGAGGAGAAATTCCTTGCTCACTTGAGAGCACCTCCTGAAGTCTGAAGACAATACAAGGTAATCAAGAATTAAATGTGCTTTGAATTATTTAAGCATTTCTATTGGATAGCCGAATTTTAGAACCTCACTTAATGAAATTTTTAGACCCTCCCATCGCTCAGTTTTTCGATGAGCCGTCTCATGTGCTCGTCTATTGACTCGCTGACCGCCACGAAGACGACACCGTCATTAACTATCGCGTGGTCTCTAACATCGCCGAGGAACTTTAGAACTGCAAGTTTATCGTTGTATAGGAGCAGAAAATCGAGGCAGTCAATCACCACGAGTCCCCTTGAGCCACTTTTCTTGGCCTCAACCAGGTACTGGACTATAATATGCCTAAGCTTTTCAAGGGCCGTTGGAGGGATAGAATTATCAGAGGAAACCGAGGAAACTTTAAAAACGGACCAGTTCTTAGGAAACTCCCCGTCCTTCCGGGTAAGAAGCAGGAGTGGGGCATCACGGTATTTCTCAAGAAGGGACTTTAGCGTTCTATCCTCAACGAGCACGAGCCCCGTCGTTTCGACTTCGGGAACGCGCCCGCCCTTAAATAATCTCAGGCTCATAACCCTAACCGTTGCAATGGCGAACACAGTGATTCCAAAGGCCATCAGAGAAAATCCAAGTGGTGTCCCTGGAAGAACCTTGTAGAACAAAAGAACGGTCCCAATTGGGAGGAGGGACAGGGGTAGGATTACCCTTTTGAAGGTAACGTATGCGATGTAAGCTGTTATGAGGAGCATCATTCCTGAGTCCCCCGCGATTCCACCTACACCGACCGGAAGCTTTACTCCAGCGTATTTGACTACTCGATAAAGGACGTGAGAGAGAGGTATAAGCATGTACATCCACAAGAGCCTCGCGCTTTGGGGGTTGAACTCAACGGCATTTAGAACGATGTATAGAGAAATCGAGAGAGCAAAAAGATACGTCAGCACCTCCCTCAGGGGGGCGGGAACACCTGCAACCCTGAGAATCGCGTGGATGGAGAGAAAAATCCAGCCCGCAGCTGCGAAGGGATAAAACTTCCCAGAATTGCGGCATTTCATGACAAACAGGGCGGAGATTGTGAGGCTCAATGAGGCCATTATAACACCAAGCAGTTCGCTTATGTTCATTTAGCGCACCCCCCATTGGCTTTTATTTAAGGTAAGGGTACAAAACGTTTGTGATTTTGTCCAAACACCATACAAAAACCTTAAATACCCAAAGCCGTTACTCGCACCGATGCCGATGAGGGGGGAGTGTCTTCTCCGCTGGAATCACACCGGTGTCTGATTTTACTGATAACCCCCCTATTCTGGACTCCCGCTCTTTTGGAAAAACCTTGAGGAGGTTTGGACATGAAAGTAGACTTCAAGGCCATTGAGGAGAAGTGGCAGAAGCGCTGGCTTGAGGAGAGGGTTTTCGAGCCCGACAGAAACGCGAAGCCCAAGGAGAAGAAATTCTACATAACGGTAGCGTTTCCCTACCTTTCGGGGCACCTCCACGTCGGCCACGCGAGAACCTACACGATTCCCGACGTCATAGCACGCTTTAAGAGGATGCAGGGCTACAACGTGCTGTTTCCAATGGCGTGGCACATCACGGGAGCTCCAATAGTGGGCATAGCAGAGCGCATAAAGAACCGCGACCCGAAGACCATACACATCTACCGCGACGTCTACAAGGTGCCCGAGGATATTCTCTGGAAGTTCGAAGACCCCAAGGAAATCGTCAAGTACTTCATGAAGGCCGCGAAGGAGACCTTCATCAGGGCCGGCTTTAGCGTGGACTGGACGCGCGAGTTCCACACCACCTCACTCTTCCCGCCCTTCAGCAAGTTCGTGGAGTGGCAGTTCTGGACGCTAAAGGACATGGGGCTGGTCGTTAAGGGTGCCCACCGCGTCCGCTGGGACCCTGTTGTTGGAACTCCCCTCGGCGACCACGACATAATGGAAGGCGAAGACGTCCAGATTCTTGAGTACGTCATAATCAAGTTCATCCTGGAGGAGAACGGCGAGAAAATCTACCTGCCCGCGGCGACGCTCAGGCCCGAGACGGTTTACGGCGTCACCAACATGTGGCTCAACCCCAACGCCACCTACGTCAAGGCGAAGGTCAGGCGCGGTGATAGGGAGGAGACCTGGATAATCAGCAAAGAAGCGGCCTACAAGCTCTCCTTCCAGGACAGAGAGATAGAGGTCATCGAGGAGTTCAAGGGCGAGAAGCTCATCGGCAAGTACGTTAAGAACCCAGTAACGGGGGACGAGGTCATTATCCTGCCCGCAGAGTTCGTTGACCCGGACAACGCGACGGGAGTAGTCATGAGTGTTCCAGCGCATGCCCCCTTTGACCACATAGCCCTCGAAGACCTGAAGAAGGAAACCGAACTGCTCCTCAAGTTCGACATAGACCCGCGCGTTTTGGAGGACATCACCTACATCTCGCTGATAGAGCTTGAGGGCTACGGCGAGTTTCCAGCCGTTGAGGAGGCTGAGAAACTGGGCGTGAAGAGCCAGAGGGACAAGGAGAAGCTCGAAGAGGCCACAAAGAACATCTACAAGGCCGAGTACCACAAGGGAATCTTCAAGATTGAGCCCTACAAAGGCAAGCCCGTCCAGGAGGTCAAAGAGCTCATCGCAAAGGAGCTCCAAGAGAAGGGAATAGCGGAGATAATGTACGAGTTCGCGGAGAAGCCCGTCATCTCGCGCTTCGGCAACCAGGCCGTTATCAAGATAATCCACGACCAGTGGTTCATAGACTACGGGAACCCCGAGTGGAAGGGGAAGGCGAGGGAAGCGCTGGCGAACATGACCATCTACCCTGAGAGCAGGCGCGCGCAGTTCGAGGCTGTTATAGACTGGCTCGACAAGAAGGCCTGTGCCAGAAAGGTCGGCCTCGGAACGCCCCTGCCCTGGGACCCCGAGTGGGTTATCGAGAGCCTGAGCGACTCGACAATCTACATGGCCTACTACACGATAAGCAGGCACATCAACAAGCTCCGCGAGGAGGGCAGGCTCGACCCGGAGAAGCTCACGAGGGAGTTCTTTGACTACATCTTCCGCGAGGACTTCAGCGAGGAGAAGGAGAAAGAGCTTGCCGAAAAAACTGGAATTCCAGCCGAGACAATCCACGACATGAAGGAGGAGTTCGAGTACTGGTACCCGCTCGACTGGCGCTGTTCAGCTAAGGACCTGATACCGAACCACCTGACGTTCTTCATCTTCAACCACGTGGCGATATTCAGGCGCGAACACTGGCCCAAGGGCATAGCTGTGAACGGCTTCGGAACGCTTGAGGGCCAGAAGATGAGCAAGAGCAAGGGCAACGTGCTGAACTTCATAGATGCAATCGAGGAGAACGGGGCAGATGTTGTGAGGCTCTACATAATGGGTCTTGCCGAACACGACAGCGACTTCGACTGGCGCAGGAAGGAGGTCGGAAAGCTCCGCAGGCAGGTCGAGCGCTTCTACGAGCTGATAAGTGAGTTCTCAAGCTATGAAGCCAAAGAGGGCGTCGAGCTCAAAGCCATTGACCGCTGGATGCTCCACCGCCTTAACAAGGCCATCGAGGGAACCACCAAGGCCCTTGAGGAGTTCAGGACGAGGACTGCCGTCCAGTGGGCGTTCTACACGGTTCTCAACGACCTGCGCTGGTACATGCGCAGAACCGAGGGCAGGGACGACGAGGCAAAGCGCTTCGTCCTTAGAAAGCTCGCCGACGTCTGGGTCAGGCTGATGGCACCGTTCACACCGCACATCAGCGAGGAGCTCTGGGAGAAGCTGGGCGGAGAGGGCTTCGTGAGCCTGGCGAAGTGGCCAGAGCCAGTCCCCGAGTGGTGGGACGAGACTGTTGAAGCGGAGGAAGAGTTCGTCAAGGCCTTCATCGAGGACGTCAAGGAGATAATCCGCGTTGCGAAGATAGAGAACCCGAGCAGGGTTTACGTCTACACCGCCCCGGAGTGGAAGTGGAGAGTCATTGAGGTCGTTGCCGAGAAGAGGGACTTCAAGTCGGCGATGGCCGAGCTCATGAAGGACCCGGAGATGAGGAAGCACGGCAAGGAGATAAGCAAGCTGATACAGCGCCTTATAAAGGAGAGGGCCTTCGAGGTCAAGAGGATAGACGAGGAAAAGGCGCTGAGGGAAGCCAAGGACTTCATAGAGAAAGAACTCAGCGTCGAGCTGATAATCAACCCCGAGGAGGACAGGGGAGGAAAGAAGAAACAGGCAATGCCGCTGAAGCCCGCTGTGTTTGTTGAGTAAGTCTGTTTTTTATTTCTTTTTAAAGCCATTGTAACCCACGCACCAATGGGATAAACCGGCAGGAGGACAATCAGAGACGCCACTTTCAGGAGTTGGGTTTCCGTGACGGTGGGAGTTACCGCTATGACCAAGCTGAGAGTGTAGACTATGAGGGGAGGCACGAGTTCTTCCAAATAGGAGGAATGAATGCGGCCGCCGATCAAACCCAAGACCAGCCAGTAAAGCGCTATGACCGTCCAGAGATAGATGTTCAGCTGGAGGGGAATTATAAGAGGAGGAAGCATTAGAGCTGAAATAATCAACGCCTTAAATGGTGTTCTCGACAGCCTGAGCAGTGAGCCGAGGTAATAAGAGGGTAGCACCATAAAAATGATGACCCAGTACCATGTTTTTCCCAACGTCAATGTGACGAGGGGTAGAGAGAGAACCAAAACAAAGCCCCCAATCGTTAGTTTCCACCGTAGCGAAGATTTGAAAGTGTATCCAACCCCAACGATTCCCATTAAAGAGACGAGTTCCAGCCAGTAGGCTTTTTTTAGCCACGAAGAAAACCATAGGATTAAAAAGAAAATCAAAAGAGCACACTCTAAGAGTTTTTTACGCATTAGAACCACCTCTGTTAATAATCGTTTTCAGCGTCTTCTCTTGTTCCTTCTTTGGTTGGATAGTCCCCTGGTCTCCACACCTTCTTACTCAAATCGGGATTCGAATCCACCTGAGCACTCATGGCATGGTTCCACGTGTTGATATATATAGCTTTGTAGCTTGCTTTTCATCTTCTTTTTGAGCCATTTAAGTCCTAACCACTATATGAAGAGTTTTCCGCTATCTTGATAACTACCAGCCCATCCTCGGAAATCGATATCATCTGTAAGTGATTAGTGAACTCGCAGGAGACCTGATACCCTATAACCAGGCGTGTAGTGTTTTGCTCAGGAAAAAGAGCAAATTTAAAGACATTTTTATCCGTTATGACTTTCTTCTTGGTACAAGAAGGAGACACCGTGGCATTCATAGGATTTATACAGACTTCACAAGTTCCGTTGAGCTTTGAAACTATAATTACATCTAACTCAACTTCTCCATGACATGAGCTAACATGAGTCACATTATAGAGAGGATTACCGTCTATAAAAATCTCTGTTTTGATAGTATTTTCGGCTGTAGGTTCTTGTGATATCGCAAGCATAATAAGAGCTATGAGGATAAAAAAGAAAACAACAATCTTTTTCATCCAACTCACCTATTGAGAGCTCCCTCCGGGTCTATTTCAAACGTTATGTAATCCGACTTTTTCCATTTGCCTCCTAAGCGTGTTTGGTAACTAACTTGGACGTATTTATACCCAACAGTAATGCTAAGAGTTCCTCGTATTCCGTAAGTATGAACATACGTCATGGACACCCTTGTCCATCTACCTGACACTGATGGGGTTTTTGGTACGAAATACAGTCTAACGTATCCAGAATGAAGACTATCTGGGGTGTAATATGCAATTGCCCCTAGAGCAGAGCCTGCTCGTCTCATTTCTGGAGACGCATATACATCTCTGAATAATACTAAATCATCTGCCTCGTCCCAGATATAGTAAACGACATCATCAGAGCCCTCATAGAGCGGATTCTCGGTTTCCTTCCACAGGTAATTTCCCCACACCATCACATAATAAGGTATTTCTGGGTCATTCTGATAGAAATGTACACCTCCAACGTCTAGTAGCAAATCGTTATAATCTCCACTCAGGGGTTTAACTGGAGAGCTTTTAATAAACACGACGTGATCCCCTAGAAATCTAGCCAGCTTTATGATAACTTCTGGATTTCCTCCACCCTTGGAAGCAATGAACTCCATTAACTGTATCTTCTTTATGAGTTTTAGTATACTAACTTCTGAAGCTGTCAGCCCTGAAGCTTTTAATTCTCTGGCTTGTTTGATATCCTCAGGTGTTATTCGTTGAATTGAAATGAGGTCTTGATAGCTCACGGATACACTAAGATTGTTTTTGAGAAAGTTATATAACTTTGCTGTTGATATTTGATTTCCATAATCAATGACAACGGGGGCATTTGTGGGAGTTCCTTTCAGTTCCGTTGAAGAAGTATCCCCTGCAACCATCCCAATCATCAGCAGTCCCAACAGGACTGCGAACAGCGGCTTCCACCGCATAGGGGTCACCTCCGTAAAGTTGTCTGCAATGTCAACTGTAAAACTTATCCTTATAAGCTTTTCTTTTTATTATTAATAAATTATCTTCCTTTTTTTTCAAGTACAAAATTATTCCAACGTGGGTTTTCCTTATCGAACTTTCCAAAAGAAGCCTGAGTAAGAGATTTGCATGGTGATGCAACCAAGCAACATATCGCCAACAAAATACATCATTAACAAAAAACCAACCAGAGAAGAATTTCAACCCTGCTATCAATTCACCCCCAACTTATAAAACCTTTTCTCCGAAAACGCCTTAAAGAGAACGCCTTTGGCTTTTTCCGGTGTCTTCTATGCTCTTTGGCGAGGAAGCCTTTAAGAGAGAAGTTCTTTCAAAAATTTCGCCCCGGAATGAGCCACTCTTACTTTCTGATGGGCTCCACGTTGAAATGCTCGAACGCTTCCGCGTCCTCCAGTTTGCACCAATTAAAGCGGGAATGAACGTCCTTGAAATTGGTTGCGGGGCGCATGCCCTAACCACCGTTCCCCTCGCCTATCTCGTCGGCGACACCGGCCGTGTCGTTGCGGTTGACCGCTCCCGCTGGCGCTTCTTTGAGGAAGTTACCTCATCGGCCGGCGTAAAGCACAGGATAATCCCGCTCAAGCTCGACGCGCGGGAGTTGCCGTTCCCGTTCAGAGCCTTCGACCTGGCGGTTCTCGTCCACGGAGTCAGAAGCCTGAAGAGCGAGGAAACGATGGTTAAGGTCATCTCGGAGATGCTCCGGGTCTCGGAGCGGGTATTCATCGCGGAGAGCCTCCCTGTGGCAAACACCGAGCGACAGAGGGCGCACCTCGAACTCTACAACCTGCGTGAGGAAATCTTTGAGGCGCTGTTCGGCGAGAAGGACGACCTGCACTACCCGACGCTTGAGAGGCTCAAGGAGCTCGTTGAGCGGGCCGGTGGAAGGGTGGCCAAGAGCGGGACCTTCGAGCCCAAGTTGCCACACTACCTCGCTTACATTCCCCGCGAGTACGTGGAGAGGATAGAAGACGAGGAAAAGCGCGCCGAGCTTTTGAGAAGGTGGGAAGAAGCCCACGAAAAGTGGAAGGCCGGGGCGGAGCATCCTCCGGCCGGGTGGCTGATTGCAAAGCGCTGAAAAGAGAAACCCAGAAACATCAGGTCGAGAGGTTGCCATCCCACCTCCACAGGGAAAGTTCAAAAAGACTCCCCAGAAGGCCCAGCAGAATGGACGGTAGCAGGAGAAAGAGCAGAACTATCATAAATCCATCGCCCTCGGTGGGGCCAGATGCCGACGCTTCAACGAAGGAAGCCACGAGCCTTATTAGCCCCAACACGGCAGCGAGAACGACCGGAACCGCAATTAGAGAAGTCTTTGCGAGCTCTCTCGGCCCAACGCCGA
>Ga0256836_1001408_pt1 | contig 10517 bp, 10 predicted proteins | sample 4561380metaG_FD_185974 | JGI IMG/M metagenome (GOLD analysis project Ga0256836, IMG submission 185974) | Hydrothermal vent microbial communities from Guaymas Basin, Mexico - 4561-380 | ecosystem: Environmental > Aquatic > Marine > Hydrothermal vents | place: Mexico: Guaymas Basin | collected...
ATAAATACCAATGATTTAGAAAAATTTTGGGAGAATGTAATATGAAAAGAATAATTACTTTCGATGAATTAAAAAAGTATTCTAATTACGAAATATCTTCTGAATCAGCAGAACATTTACTAAAAGATGCAATGGAGTCAGCTCACTATGCTAATGTGTTTTTATCTCATTCTTCAAAAGATAAAGATAAGTTAGTTGATGTTATTAGTTTTTTAGAATCATATGGAGCTGGAATATATATAGATAAAAATGATGAAGAATTACCAAATATTACAAATCATACCACTGCAAAAATTTTAAAAGAAAGAATTCATTCAATTCCAAAATTTATTTTATTTGTTACTCCTAATTCAAAAGACAGTAGATGGATTCCTTGGGAGCTCGGGCTTGCAGATGGAATGGAAAAGTATAAAAACATAGCAATTTTGCCAGCCTCTGAATATAAATATAACACCGAATGGACTGAACAAGAATATCTTGGACTTTATCAGCAAATTATCTGGGGAAAAGCAAATAATAGTGATATAGAAGATTGGGTGGTTTTTGATAAATTTGAAAATAAAAAAGTTTATTTGAGGGAGTGGCTATTCTATGAAAGATGATATTAGAAAATTAAAACAAATAAAACTTTATTATCCTTTTTGTAAAAAATTTTTTTCTATATCTTCTAATAAACAGATTGATTTGATATTAATTTATAGTTTTTTTGTTGATAAAATTATTATACCTCCGAGAGATTTGAATAATTGCCTATATATTTTTAATAGCAATCTTATAAAAGAGTTAATTTATAATGATATAATAATTACTACTTCAAGTTACGGTTATATAAGGGATTTTAAAGATTTAAGCAAAATTTATAATATTAAAATTAAAAACAAACAAATTGGAAATCTTGTAATTTTTAAAAGAGATTCTAATTATCAAAAAAAGATATATTATGAAACTTTTATAGATAAAACAAAAATCTTAAGTGATAATATTGATTTATCATTTATAAAAAAAGATATATCTCATGAGGAAGTTATAAAAAATATTCATAAAATGAATTTTAAGTCAGATTTAAAATTATATCTTAGAGAAATTGCTTATTTTGCTTATCATTATGGAGGAAAAGAAGGAAATAAAGCGTTGATGCCTTATCCTTATTCTAATTATATATTTTTTAATAGTGATTTATATGATATATTTTGTTCTCCATATTATATTATCTCTTTTTATAGAATAGCTAATAAAAAGTTGGGTCTATCTTTTAAAGATGTACTATATAATACACCTAAGATTGTATCTTTTAAATATAATTATTATAGAATATTTTGCAAAAAATTAAATGAATTTCTAAAAAATTATAGTTATGAGAATGTTAATGAATATATAAATTTAAATTTAGATAATAAAAACATTTTTGATGAAGTAATTTATAAAATTAAATATTTAAAAATTTATAAAGAATGGATTTTTTTGAAATTTGTGAATTATATTGTTTCAAAAATATTTGATAATTATTCAATTTTGTTAGAAGATTTATTTGAGAAATTTTTTTCTGATAAAGCAAAAGAGTTTTTTTTACAAAAAAATATTTTTTATTTTTTAGATAAAGAATTATTTGATAAGGTAAAAAATGAATGAATTATTAAGTTTTTTTCATTTAGGAATAGAAATAAAGTATTTAGATGGAGTGTTGCTAGGAGTTATTTGTATTTTATATCTAATAATTGTTTCATGGACAACAACTCAAACTATTTGTGAAAGATTAAAAGAAAAATCAATTGATAAAGGATTGTTTTTATTTTTTATCATAACTGCAATAAGTTTTTTTATAAAAAATACACAACTTTATTTATACATTGTAAATAAATATCCAGTATTTTTAACTTATTTAGAGATATTAAGATTTGGAGAAATTTTTTTAATAGTAATATTGGTTATTTTTTTTTTAGTAATAGGTGGCTATATTTTATTCATTCAAATTGCTTTGAGTGGTTTAATAGCAATATTAATTGGTTATTTAATCTTTTTTGGGTTACAAAATATAATTATTAATATTTTCCATAGTAAATTTTTTATTAATGGGGATATTTTTATAGGAGGTTTTGTTATTTTTTGGTGGTATTTATTATTTAAAAGCCCCGTTATTGAATTTAATAGGCATTTAGTTTTTTTTTCAAAAAATCTTTATAAAAATGTAACTTGCTTTTTTGAAAAGGAGAAAAGATGAAGTGGAAAAAATGGCTTGAAAATTGGAATATGACTTCATTGATAGTAAAAGTTCCTTTTATGGAAATGGAGTGGAATTCAAGTGAGCCGGATAAAGATGTGGCTTGGGAAATGTATGTAGAACTTGTAACAAGAATTACAACTCAAAACTATAGTGAAGGTATAGAAATAAAAGCGTTAGAATCAGTTTATAATATATTTCCTCTAACAAGAGAGATTTTAAAAAAATATGGAAGAGACGCAGAAGGATTTGCAAAGTTGTCAATTTTAATACTTAATCAAATTATCCAATCATTCACTGCTAAATGGCATAAAATTTCAGAAGAACAAGATTTTGAAAATGAAAAAATAAAAAACGAGGTTAGAAAAGAGCTTGGAGAATTGCAAAAGGAATTAAAAATTTATACAAGAATGCTTGCTGATATGGCTGGAGTTAAAAATATGATTAATTTATAATTTTAGAGGATATTAAATGAAATATAATGTTGCTATAAGTTTTAGAGGAAAAGAAAGAAGAGAGTATGCTAGAAAATTAGCACAAGTTTTAATAGATAAATACAAGTTATCGGTTTGGATAGATGAAATAGATGAAAAATTACCTTATAATTTTAATAGCACAAATCATCTTGCATCAGTTTTTCAAAAATCTCAATATATTGTAGTTTTATACTCAAAAGAATATGGTGAAACTTTTTTTACTAATTTTGAAAACTTAAATCTTTTTTATGGAACAAAAAACCTTTTTATAATAATAGAAGACAAGTTTAAAAAAGATTTAGAAAATAGATTTCCACAATATATTTATGAACCTTATGGGAATATAGAAGACAATGCCTATAATTTTATTAATAAATTTACACCTAAATTTTTTAATTATAAAATTGAATTAAAAAAAGATTTTTTTGAAAACAAATTATATAACTCAAATTATACTCTAAATGATATTTACATCAACTTAAGATTTGATATTTATTCTAAAAATATAAAAGATTTTACAAATTTTAAAAGTGAAAAAAAAAGATTTTTATCAAATGAAAAATTAAATTTTCTATTTTTAACTCATCAAACAAAAACTATAGAAGAGTTTTTAATAGAAGTTTTTGATAATAAAAATAACGAAATAAATGAAACTAATCTCATATTGCTTTTTGGTCATCCAGGAGCGGGAAAAAGCTCTTTACTAAAAAAGTTATATCTACAATATAAAAATAAAGATATTATCTTCATTCGATTAAGAGACATAATTTCAGTTGAAGATGGTTTAAATACATTTAATGTAAATCCAACAGGAATAATCAAAAAATATTTAGAACAAATTGAATATTATCAAGATTTATCTAACAAAATTATATTATTAGATGGATTAGATGAATATATCATGTTAAGTAAAGATACACTAAACAGTTTGCATAATTATACTTTCCATATTTTAAATGATTTATTATATTTTGCATATAACAATAATACACTATTTGTAGTGTCTACAAGATTTGGATATTTTGATTTTAATGGTATTGAAGAATTTTTAAATAGTAATAAAATATATAAAAATAAATTGTCAATTTTTAAATTAAAAGAATTTAATTCAAAACAGATATCTAAATTTTTAGATAAAATGAAAGTTAAAAAAAGTAAAAAAAATAGAATTTTTCAATTGATAAAAAAAGATTATAAAATAAAAGAGTTGCTTCAACAACCTATATTATTATTTTTAATTATAACTTTTAATTTATCGTTTCAAAAATCCCTTAAAAGAGCAGAAATTTATCAAAAGATTTTTAATGAAATAATAAAAAGAAAGTGGGATAAATCAGATTTTTCATTATATGTATCAGAAATACTAAATAAAATTGGCTATGAAAATATATTAAAGTTAATTGCTTCAAACCTTGAATTTAATAAAAAACTCCTATTAAAAGAAAAAGAAATAATCGCTTTATTAAATAACTATTTGAATAAAAAATATAATTTTTCCGAAAGCGAATTAAAAGAGCTTTTCTCAGATATATTAGTTGCATTTTACTTTAAAGAAACCCATCAAAACAAAGAAATGGCATTAGAGTTTTTACATAGATCTTTTCAAGAATTTTTTAGTGCGAAATATTTAGTTGAAAATCTCATACAAATAATCAAAAATAAAGATAAACAAAGGTTGATTAATTTTGTGAATAAAAATTTAAGATTTATATTATCCTATGATGTAAGAAGTTTTATAAAAGAAATGTTTAGTAGCTCAAATATTAATAATAAATTTTTACTAAAAAGCTTTTCTGAAATTTTAAAAAATGATTTTTTTACAACTGATAATATTAGTAATACTATTGCAAAATTTTATAATTTATATTGGCTTTTCCATTTAAAAAATGATGTTTCTTTAATAAATAAAAAAGATATTAGCCAAAAATTTGGCTTTTATTTTAATATTTTTAACATTCATATTCAAAATAATTTTTTTGAAAAAGAAAATCTTTTTTTTAATAAAAATATTATAAAAATTTTAAATGAAAGCTTTATAGAAGCAGAAATGATAAATATTTATAAAAATATAATTTTCAAAAATTGTCATTTTGATAAAGTATTTTTTAGTGGGCAAATTCATAATAGTATTTTTATTAAATGTAAATTTGATTATATAAATAGTATGGAATTAAATATTAAATTCTCAAATTTTGAAGATATAGATTTTAACTATATTAATTTAAATACTACTTATTTTCGCAAGTGTAAATTTAAAAATTGTAAATTTGTAGGCTCATTACTTTTTCAAGTAAGTTTTGTAGATTGTGTTTTTGAAAATGTAGAATTTGATGAAATTTGTTCATTAGAACAAATTTTATTTAAAAGATGCAAAGGCAATATAAATACCAATAGACATAATGCAAAATTTATACAATGTAATTTAAAGAGGCAAAATGAATGTACATTTTAAAAATATTTTAATAATGGCAAGTGCGGCTATTCCTGGGATAGGTAGTCCACTAAGTGTTTTTTTAGATAAATATTTACCTGAAAATTTAGAAAATAGAAAAATAAATTTTATTACAACTCTAATTCAAGATTTTGAAAATCATTCAGATTATGTCAAAAAAGAATTAATAAATAATGATGAATTTATAAATACATTTTTAGTAATTTTAGAAAAAGCAATAAAAGAAAGTAGAAAAGAAAAGTTAATGGCATTTAGAAATATTTTGTTAAATAAAGTTCATAAAAAAGAAAATTTTGATGAAGAAAGTTTTTTTATAAGATTGGTTGATGAATTTAATATTGACCAAATTAAAATACTTAATTATTTCTATCATAATGAGTTAAATGGCCATTGTAATTATAGATATAGAAATAGTATTCAAAAAGAATTATTAAAAAAATGGCCAAATATTGATTATGATTATTTATTGGTTTGCACAACTGAGCTAATTAGATATAGAATTATAATTTCATCTAAAAAAGATTTAAAAAATGGAGAAAATTCTGTTTTTAGTAGTTTTGGTAAAAGATTTGTTGAATATATTTTTAGTCCCATAGATATTAAGGATAATGAATGAACTGTGACTATGATGTAGCACTCTCATTTGCAGGAAAACAAAGAAATTATGTTAGAGAGGTAGCAAAAGTCTTAGCAGAAGAATATGGATTAAAAGTATTTTTTGATGAGTTTGAAGAAGATAAATTGTGGGGTAAAAACTTATATGATTATTTATATGAAATTTATTCTCAAAAAAGCAAATATGTAATTATTTTTGTATCAAAAGAATACAAAGAAAAAATATGGACAAATCATGAAAGACAAGCGGCACAAGAAAGAGCATTGCAATTAAAAAACAACGAATACATTCTACCTGTAAAGTTTGATGATACAAATATTCCTGGATTATATTCCACGATAAAATTTTTAGATGCAAATCAATTATCTCCTTATCAAATTGCTTTATTTTTTGTTAAAAAATTTGGTTTAAAACCAAAGCATAGATGGTTTGGTGTATGGGAAAGAGAAAGAATAAAAAGGGCTCTAAGAGGAAACATAGAAATATATAAAGTTACAAAAAATGGATTTTATTTTAACATTTATATATATCATGGCTTACATATAGGCGAATTTGAAAATCAATTTGCAAAGTTTATAAACCTATATGAAGCAGTAAGTAAAATAGATGAATGTGAAAAATGCACATTAAAATTTATTATGTTAAATCAAAATTTATATATTCAAGAGGAAAATTGCTTTATGTGTCATGGAATAAAAGCATATTTTGATGGAAAATATATCTTAAAAAAAGATTCTTTTTATGGATTTGAAAAATTAAATGATAATGCATTGAGCAAACTATATGAATTATTGAATTATGATGGATTTTATAATTTTGAAATGTGCTTTTCAGATTATTTCGAAGAAAAAGAAGATAATAGATATCTGCTTTATGGAAAAGTTCCGGGAATGTTTGAATGGTATAATGGATGTTTGATTTTAGAAGATAATGAAATTAAAGGTTTTTTTGTTAATTATGATGTGGAAGAAAATACAATTTTTTGGTTTGCAAGTGATAATAAAAAAGATAAAGCTATTGATAAATTTATTAAAGATAATGAACAATTCAAAGATTATAAAATAAAAAAATATGAAAGGACTAATAACTAAAAATGCCTGGTATTACTAAAAGAAAATATGTTGGAGAAATGATGAGGTTTGCTAAATCATTAAAAGGTCCTTTAAATAAAATATATGAAGTTCTTCCTTGTGAATATGATGGCGAAATATTATTTAAGTATTTTAAAATTTTATATCCACATTTATGGAAAGATATAAAAGAAAGGTATCAACTTTATCAAAATAAAGATAAGTTTTTAGTTAAAAACAAAAAGAAAAGAAGATATAAGCCGTTACCTCCCAAAAAATATTTTTTTAGCTTACCAAAAGTTAAACATATTTTGTCTGATAGACAAAAATTAAAGCATAAAAATAATTGTCAAAATGAAGTCCAAAAACAAAAATTTTTAAAATTAAAACAAATACGAGATAATAAAAGAAAAATAAGAGAAGAAAAAATAAAAAAATATAAAGAAACTCTCCAAGAAATTGAACCTATGTTTATCGATATTCTTATTAATTTTTATTATAAAAAAGGAAATAGTGTTCATGAAAAAATGGAAATAGTAAAAGAAATGCAAAAATATGATAGCAAAAAAGTGATAGAATTTTTTTATAAGCTTAATGATAGTGAAAGAAATAACCAAATAAGAAAAATAGCTTTTAAGCATTTACAAAAACTCGGGTATTATGTGAAATTAAGAAAAAATTTTAAAGGTAAGAAAAAAAGTTATATGCTTGAAAAAACCAAGTTTCAAGTTACGCCAAAAGAATTATTTGAAAAAATATACAACAAAGAAACAATACAGCATTTAAAAAAATATGATTTTTTTATCTCTCATAATTATTTAGATTATGAGTTAATAATTGAACTCAAAAATAAGTTAAATAAAAAAGGATATAGACTTTATATTGATTGGAGCAGTGATAATGATTTTTTAAAAAGAAATTTATCAGAAGAATATAAAAAATTTGTGATTTATGTCTTACAAAAAAGAATAGAACAATCTAAGAAAGTCCTTTTTGTTTTTACTAACAATTCAAAAAATAAATCATGGTGGATTGAACAAGAGCTTAATTATGCTAAAATAGGTAAAGAAATTTTATGTGTAAATTATTTAAATGAATTATGTGGATTTAAAGAATATAAGGAACTAAAATGAAACTAAACATATACTACTCAAAAAAATTAGAAAACAAACAAAAATACGAAAAATTTTTCATAAATAATTATCTCTTTAAAGATAAAAGCAGTTATTTAGCAGGTGAATTGATTGACGTAAGGTTTTATGATATAAAAAATTTTGAAATTAAATGTGATTTTTGTGTGATTTTGGTAGATGATTATTTGATAGATGAAATTTATAGAAATCAAAATTTAAATAATAAATTAAAAGAAAAATGGAAATATAATAATAAAAGTATTGTTTTTATAGCTCTTAGTGAAAATTTTCATCAACTTGAAATCGCAAAAGAGGTAAATTTTGTAAGGGCTTTTGATAAAGATGATTTGTTTGAGTTTTTATTTACTGAAATAACTCATGATATTTTAAGGTTTTTATTAAAAGAAGAAAGACTAAATATATTCATATCTCATGCAAAAAGTGATGGAAGGAATATTGCAAAAGCAATTAAGGAGTTTATTGATAGTGACTTAAAGCTTAGTAATTTTTTCGATGAAGTCGATATTCAAAACTCTCAAAAGTGGGATGATAAATTAGAAGAAAGCATTAAAAAATCGCTATTTTTGTATATCCTCTCAGATAGTTATGCCCAAACTCTCTGGACAAAAAAAGAGCTCATTTATGCAAAAGAACATAAAAGACCAATAGTTGGAATTGATGTATTAGCAAATAAAAATGAGATTTCAACATTTATGGGTAATACCCCTATTTTAAAACTAAAACAAAACATTCAAGAAATAGAAGTAAATTGCAAAGATAGTTATCTTCTACATACAAAATCAAACATAAGAAAAATTATAAATTTACTTTTAAAAGAAGCATTAATATTTGAATTAGAAAAAGATAGAACCGATTTACCTAAAAAACCAGATTTATTTGATTTGTGTAAAATTTCTTCATCAACTGTAATCTATCCAGACCCTCCTATGTTTAATATAGAAAAAGAAGCATTAGAAAATTGTTCAAATCAAGAACTTTTTACTCCATTAGTTGCAGAAATTAAAAAATTAGGATTTCTAAATAAATCTTTAAATAAAAAAATTGCAATTTCCATAAGCGAACCTGATGATTTAGAAGAAAAAGGAATGAGAATTGAGCATTTAAATTTACTTATGATAGAAATTGCAAGATATTTGATTGTTTTGGGAGCGGAATTAATTTATGGAGGAGACTTGGGATATAAAAAAGAATTCAACTTTACTTCAATCCTTGCTGAAACTTTTAGAGCATACAACAAGTTTAGCGAAAAAGAACAAAAAAAACTTATAAATTATTCTGCTTATCCATTTTGTGAAAAAATTGATGTCCATTTAAAAACTCAAAATATAGATGTTATAGAATTTAAAGATTGTATAGGTGAAAAATGTAGTTTTGATGACATTGAAACAATTGCTAAGAACTTAACTAAAATGAGAGAAATCATTACAAAAGAGATGGATATCAAAATTGCAGTTGGAGGTAAAATAACTGGATTTACAGGTTTTTATCCAGGAGTTTTGGAAGAAGTATACTTAGCTTTAAAAGAAAATAAACCAGTGATTTTAATTAAAGGCTTTGGTGGAATAGTAGATAAAATTGCTGAGTTTATTAATAGGAAAAAAGTAGAAGAATTAACATTTGAATATCAAAGTAAAATAAACTCAAAACTAAAACAATTTTTAGATGAAAATCCAAAAATTAAAGGAAAAATAAAATCTAAATATAATGAATTTTTAAATATTTTGAACTTACAAAAAGAAAAGATAATTATTTTAGAATTCAACAATTATCATCAAATAATAGCTGATATATTAAAAATATTTCATAAAATTTTTAATGGAACTGTTGGAAATTCCGTGTCAGTGTAGATTAAAAAAGAAAGAACTGACAAGGAGAAATTTAACTTTGAAAAAGCAGTTAAAGAGTTATTAACAGATAAGAAGATAGGAGGTAAAGATGGAGTATTAGCTCCATTGATTAAAGAACTTGTAGAAGCTGCACTTGAAGCAGAGATTGAATCCCATATAGCAGATGAAATTTTGCAGGGCAAAAGAAACAAAAGAAACGGATACAACAGAAAAACAGTTAAATCTTCAAGTGGAGAATTTGAACTTGCTACTCCAAGAGATAGAGTTTGAAGTTTCGAGCCTCAAATAGTAAAAAAACATCAGACTACAATCAGTAATGAAATAGAAGAGAAAGTTATAATGCCCCAAAAGATTAAAGATATATCAAGCAGTATCAAAAGAGCAGACCGAGATTGAACTTAATAGGCTTGAAGAAAAATGGGGAGACAAATATCCAATCATTGTTAAATCTTGAAAAAATAAGTGGGATAATTTATCCAATTATTTTAAATACCCAGAATCTATCAGAAAAGTAATTTATACCACCAATATTATTGAATTGGTTCATAGACAGTTTAGAAAGTTTACTAATACCAATTCTCATATATTCATAGCCTTTATGATATAGTTATAAGAAACCAAAGATTTGATTTGCTTTTTTGTATATGAAAAAAGAATTTCTGTAACTTTTTTTTCTAATTCTTC
>Ga0256836_1001409_pt1 | contig 10513 bp, 9 predicted proteins | sample 4561380metaG_FD_185974 | JGI IMG/M metagenome (GOLD analysis project Ga0256836, IMG submission 185974) | Hydrothermal vent microbial communities from Guaymas Basin, Mexico - 4561-380 | ecosystem: Environmental > Aquatic > Marine > Hydrothermal vents | place: Mexico: Guaymas Basin | collected...
ATCTGAGGGCGCTTCTTCTTCTAAATTTGTTGGTTTATTTTGAGTTCTATCTTCTGTATCACGAACTGCTGTGCTAAGAGTCTCTTTATCTATTGTAATTGTTTCAAAACTAGAGACTAAATCACTGTCTAAACTATCACTATGTTCTATACCGGCTGCTGTTTCTATCTCATCAACAGCATTCTCTGTAGTTGCACTATCTTGCAATAGTGCTTGAAGTGACTCCTCTTCTGTTACAGTTTCATCTGCAGCAAATTCCACATCACCAAGAGAAGCATCAAATAACTGTTGCTGGTTCCCTAAAACAACAACATCACTGCCATCATTCATAGTCAATAGCAGGCTGTTTATAGGAGTGTTTGTATCGGCTCCAACAACAATTTCACCCTCATATATCTTGTCACCATCAGATAGTTCACGAAGTGAGCCATCCTCCGCTTTAGCATAAAATTTTCCGTCAATATCTCTTACAGTAGCTATCTGATTTGGCATAACAAACTCCTAATTTATATATAATTGGAGTAATTGTATGGAAATTAAAAATTATTTCCTATTGTACCTGAGTACAATGCTTAGTTTTTTACATTTCTATGAGCCAAAGAGAGGGGATAGTTTCTCTCTTTGCAAAGTTGCTCCGCATAGTATGAGATAGCTTCTTCATCAAGCTTTTGTAAATGAAAAAAATCTCTCTTTTGTTTATACGGAGCTTTTAAAAAGTTTAATTTTACAAGTTGTTTTACGATATCGTCCGCCATACTCAAAACAGAAGAGGCTTTTACAATCTCACATCTTGCATACCTATCACCTGAGAAAGAGACATCTGAAGCACGCAGGCTGGCATCTTCTCCGGGAATTTGCTGAGCACCGTAGAGCGGTTTTGAAGCAACTTTGCTTTTTTCAAATCGTGGTATAAACCTGGCAACATGCTCTATTGCACGTTCACTTCTCTCTTTTATATCTGAGAATTTCCATGATTTATCAATCTTTTGAATAAATTTCTTATCGAGTTGTGGCTGAGAACTTTGCGCAGGAGTTTTTACAAGTCCATCCTCAAAGAGTGTTATGGTATTTGTCATTCCATGAAGTTGAAAATAACCATCAGGATAAGGAGTGAACTGTGCCATACCTTGCGGTGTTCCACGCTTTCCATGAAAAATCACCTCCGGCCAGAGCGTATCGCACCCCTCCCACTGAGTAACATAAGCAGCTTTAAATTCTACAAGCCGCTCACGTTTTACACCGAGCATATCATCAATCTCTCCACTTTTAAAACCTGCTGCGTTTATAAGAAAATCAAACTTTTGCGTTTGTCTCTCTCCATCTCTTTCATATCTAAGTTCAAAACTGTTTTTTATTTTATGAATATCCACAATCTGCATTTGCGTAAGTATATTGACATTGGGAATCTTCTCAAGTGCCAAAGAGAGTGAAGCGGCTATACGAAAAATATTGAGTCCATACTCCTGAACCATCACAAGTGGAAACTTTACTTTATCCAAATCTATATTTTTTGCAACCGGAATCATCCATTCAGAAAGTGTTTTAGGCCTTTTAAGTGGTGTTTTCTCTTTAAGCGCTTCTACCTCTTCTTTTGAAAATGTTTGAAAATAGTCTGAAACCTCTCCGAGAACTTTGTTCGTACTGTCACTCTTAATGAGCTTTTCATACTCATTTTGTAACAGATGCAGACGATGACATAAATCCTGTGGTTTCCCCTCATCATCAAGCGGAACAGCAATAACAGTCGGTCTGTAATCCACAGCAAAAGGCAAGAAACGCAGCAAATCAACGGAGTGTTTTAGGAGTGTCACACACTGCTCATCCGAAATCTCTCGGTAGAGATTTCCTCCCGCATGAAGATGACAGATAGGAGGGCCGTTCACAAGACTTTTCCCTTTTTCAAACAGCGTAACATCCAAGCCCATTTCACTGAGATAAAGCCCTATGGAAGAGCCTGCAACACCACCACCGATTATCGCGATTTTTTTATCCATTTATAAAAAACTCTCTAAAATATCTGCAAAATCATTTACTATAACATCAGGCTCATACAAAGAGATATCTTCTCCATAATTGTAACCGTAACTTACCGCAATACTCTGCATATCCGCTGCGTTTGCCGCTAAAATATCGTTTTTAGAATCCCCTACCATAACTGCTCGCTCTACACTCGTCCCCATCTCTTTGCACACATGCAAAAGAGGTGCCGGATGCGGTTTTTTCTGCTCAAGTGTATCGCCACCCAAATAGAGTGAAAAAAAGGTTTCCAACTCTAAAGTGCTAAGAATCGGCTCGACAAAAACATAGGGCTTATTTGTCACAATAGCCATCTTGCAGCCCTTCTCTTTCAATGCTTGTAACGTAGTGTGAACATTTGGATAGACTTGCGTTTTTACACAGACATTCTCTTTATAAGCAGCTAAAAATATCTTAAGAGCTTTTTGAAAAAATATCTCGTCAATATTTTTATCTATCTCTACATTTGCACTTAAAGCACGTTTAACAAGTATTTGCGCACCATTTCCAACCCAGGAACGCACTAATTTCTCTTCAAACACCTTTCGTTTAAGAGCACTCTGCATCTGATTTACCGCTGTTACAAGATCTGGGACACTGTCAATCAATGTACCATCCAAGTCAAATATTATCAGCTCTTTTTCATCAAGTTTCACAAGATACCTTCAGCATAAAAATAGCAATAATTATAACATAAAGGGATAAAGAGATTTTTAGAAGAAACCCCAATAAAAGAGAGTTAAGCAGGTTTAAAAAAAGTGAAAAACATCTGTCAGATAATAAAAAAAAACAAAGAATATGAATTTATAATTTAAGTGTTCTTTTAAAAGCTGAAAGGTATAATGTCAATATATAAATAAAAGGCTGTTGAGAGCATTATGATATCTACTATTTTTACAAGACAGAGTGTTACAGATGAATCATTGCAATCCTTAAAAGCAGATATTTTAAAAGGAGTCGGAGAGTGTGACTTTTTGCTCTTTACTATCTCCCCGGATATAGAGATGGAATTTATCTCAAAAACTATAAAAAATATTTTTCAAACAGATGACTTTGTAGTTTACCATGCTATAGAACACTTTTACAATACGCAAATAATTAAAAACGCTCTCAGTGTTTGTTGCTTTGAGTTTGAGAAAAAAGCAGCTATAGAGACATTTTATATTGAAGATATTCAGACGAAATCAGCACTAGATAAGACAATTAATTATTTTAATGACAATCAAGATAAATTTCACATCATCATAGCTGGTTTATGCAATGGTAAGATTGGTAATGTCATCGAACAAATATCGGAAAATTTAAACTACTCTCCAATGGACAACATAGTGGGAGGTGTCTCTTCCGGGATAATGATAGAAGATGAAATGCATACTTATCAGTATATTGACAATAGAGTAATAAAAAATGGATTTGTCATCTTATCTTTTAAAGGTGTAGATGCAGAGATAGATATCTCACTCGGTTTTCAACCATATGGCATTACCTATGAAGTCACAAAAGCAGATGGCAAAAAACTCTACACCGTTGATGATGGTAAAAGCTTTGCGTACATAGCAAAAAAAATGTTGTGTAACACAACACAAGAGCTAGATGTTAGAAATCTATGGTATTGTCCACTAAGTATTTTAACGAGTAAAGATGGCTATACATCGACGCTAAGAACGATTGAAAATATTACAAATAGTTATGTAGAGTTTTTTGCACCTATAAAAAAAGGGGAGCATTTCAAACTCTCTTTTGCTACTCCTGAGGATCTGATACAGAGTGACAAAAAAATTGCGAAAAGACTTATAAAAAAATTAAAAGAGCCGGAACTCTCGTTCAATTTTTCATGTATCGCCCGTCAATATGTACTTGAGGATATGCAACATAAAGAGATAGAAACTTATGTAGAAAATTTCCAAACAAATCTTTTTGGATTTTTTACTTTTGGAGAAATTGGTCCAGATAAGCTCTATAAAAAATTGAAGTTTTACAATGAAACTTCATTAGTTGTTGTAATGAGAGAACAATGAGAGAAAAAATTAAAATTAAAATTTTGCAAAATATGCTTGAAGAAGTTACTAAGAAATATGACTATTTTATATCTCAGCAAAATGAGAAGATGAGAGTAACTTTTGAAATGGCAACAAAAGATAAACTCACGGGTTTGTATAACAGACAATATCTTGAAGAGTATTCCGCACAGGCATTGGGAAGGGTCAAACGCCACAATACCGTACTTATCTCTATCTTTATTGATTTGGATAACTTTAAATATGTAAATGACTATTTTGGGCATCTAGAAGGTGATAGAGTCCTCAAAAAAGTGGCTGAAATCTTTAAACAAACATTCCGTGATTATGACATCATAATCCGATATGGTGGCGATGAGTTTATAGTTCTTGTCGAAGATAAACAATATAGTCAAGAAAGTATAAAAACACTCATGGAACTCTTTGTAAAACGGATTGAAGATTCACTTGCAAAATTTAAAATCTCAGCCTCATATGGTTATGCTGTTGCACCATATGATACACTAAACATGGAAAAACTTATAGAGATAGCAGATGAGAGAATGTATCTTCAAAAGCAAGAAAAAAAATGTAAGCATTGTTAAGTTTGATTGTAGTAAAATCATCTCATTATGACCGAACAAGATAAACAATTACTCAAACAAAACATAGAAACTGAAATATCTTCCCTTGAAGTTGAAATAAATAAGCTCCAAACAAAACTCAAACCTATCAAAAAAGATTGTTCACTTGACAATGTTGCACACCAAACACTCAAACAAGAGCAAAATGTTAATATCCAACGCTATGAAGAAGCAAAAAAAAGGCTCAACAGACTCAAACATGCTTATCTCAATGTTAATTCAAAAGAGTACGGAATATGTAAAGAGTGCGAAGATGAAATAATACTCGAACGTTTAAAACTTGTACCGGAGTCACAGTACTGCGTTTCATGTATGAATGAATTAGGATTATAAGATATAGGGGATAAATCTTCAAGTGGTGGACGAGGAGAGATTCGAACTCTCGGTACAGTTACCCATACGCATCCTTAGCAGGGATGTGGTTTCAGCCACTCACCCACTCGTCCATTTGAAGAGCGATATTATAATGAGAGTTAGATAATATGTAGCTTAAATTTGTGCTAAAATTTTCGCTACGACCTCTGAAGGATTTTGAGCCTGATATATAGGACGTCCAACAACGATAAAATCTACCTTTTGCTCTTTTGCAAATGCCACATCCGCTACACGTTTTTGATCTCCTGCATCTTCACCAAAAGGGCGAATTCCCGGTGTCAATGTCATAAACGCATCATTGGTGATTTTTTTAATGGATGCTGACTCATAAGCAGAACATACTACACCGTCAAGTCCACTCTCCTGAGCATCTTTTGCAAACTGGTCTGCTTTTGTTGCAATATCTTTTTCATATACTGCCCTAAATTCATCTTCACTAAAAGAAGTAAGAGCAGTTACAGCTAAAACAAGTGGACGCTTTTCATACTTCTCAAGACGTTGCATTACAGTTTGCATCGCACGTTTTCCTGCACTTGCATGAACATTAAACATATCAACACCAAGTCCCATGATAGACTCAGCAGCATCTGCCATTGTATTTGGAATGTCATAAAGCTTTAAATCTAAAAATATTTTAAAATCAGGGTTAATTTGTTTGATGGCTTTCAAAAAATCTTCACCATCACGAATGTAGGTACGTAGTCCGACTTTAAGCCAAACATTATGATCTTTAATTTTTTTTATAAGAGCTAAGTTCTCTTCTTTTGTAGATAAATCAAGGGCAACACATAATTCCATAAGTATCTCTTTTTAGTAATTTAATTATCGAATTATAGCATTTTTAGCGATATATTCTTCTTCTTGGATATCTTCTACCATAATTTCTATATGGCATTGTGTTATAGTATCTTTGTTTGTCATCACCTGAATCTTTCAATATAATTACAGGATCCAAACTATTTTTCTTATTTATTGTTTTGTTTGATACAGCAGATCCATCTTTATTTGTTGCTGTTAGAGTGATTGGACCTCGATTATACTCATCTTTTGTCACCACGACTTTACCTGTTGTATCTACTTTTCCAAAAAAAGTCATCATTACATCTGAAGCATTAACTGTTTCCCATGATATTTCATAAAATGCAGCATTGTTTTTTACAATACTTACTGCCTTAAAAACAATAATTTCAGGTTTGTTACTCTCATTGAGATTTACCTTAGGAAGCTCATAGCTGTATAACGAGCTTACAAGTATAAGTAAAAAACTTATACTCGCAAGTAGTTTGTGTGGTTTTGAGTTATTCTTCAAATTATTTAGACTTAACCATTGTTTCAATTTTTGCAACGATAGAAGGATCCTCAAGAGTTGAAATATCTTGAGTAATTGCTTCACCTTTAGCGATTGAGCGTAAAATACGACGCATAATTTTTCCTGAACGTGTTTTTGGCAGTCCCGGAGCAAAGACGATATCATCACATAAAGCGATATTTCCTATCTCTTTTTTGATAACATTATTGATAGCTTTTACCTCTTCAACCTCATCTGCCACACCATCATCAGATTTTAAAACGACATAAGCAAAGATTCCTTCACCTTTTATCTCATGTGGTTTACCGACAACTGCAACCTCAGCAACATTTGGATGTTTTTTAATGGCAGCTTCAACCTCAGCAGTACCCATTCTGTGTCCACTTACATTGATAACATCATCAGTTCTACCTGTAATTGTAATGTAACCATCTTCATCATACATAGCACCATCACCTGTAAAATAAACCGGTTTGCCATCTTTTTTTACATCACCAAAATATGATTTGATAAATCTCTCTTCATCGCCCCAAACACCACGAATCATTGATGGCCAAGGGCGTGTTACACACATGTAACCTGTCTCACCAGCTTCTACTCTCTCACCTGTTGCAGGATCAAGTATCTCACCCATAATTCCAGGTAATGAGAGTGTTGCACATGCAGGCTTAATTGGTGTAGCACCAGGAAGTGGTGAAACTATGTGTCCACCAGTTTCAGTTTGCCAGTATGTATCAACAATAGCACATTTGCTATCACCTACCTCTTCATAGTACCATTTCCATGCAGGTGGATCGATCGGTTCGCCAACAGTTCCAAGTACTTTTAATGAACTCAAGTCATATTTTTTAGGTTCATCTTCACCCATTTTATGTAGAACTCTAATGGCAGTAGGTGCTGTATAGAATTGATTGATCTTATACTCTTCTACCATTTTCCAAGGACGACCGGCATCTGGATATGTTGGAACACCTTCAAACATTACAGTCGTTGCACCCATTGCAAGTGGACCATAAACAATGTACGTATGCCCTGTAATCCAGCCAATATCAGCTGTACACCAGTAAGTGTCATTCTCTTTTACATCAAATACCCACTCCATAGTCATCTGTGCCCAAAGGATATATCCTGCTTGATTGTGTTGAACACCTTTAGGTTTTCCTGTTGAACCTGATGTATAGAGTAAGAAGAGTGGATCTTCTGCATCCATCACTTCAGGATCACAATGTACATCTTGCGTTTGAATAAGTTCATTGTATGAGTAGTCACGCCCTGCAACCCACTCAACATCTTCACCATTGCGCTCAACAACTAAAACTTTTTTAACTGGCGTATCTCCTTGAAGTGCTACATCAACAACAGGTTTGAGCATGTATGGTTTGTCTTTTCTAAAAGCACCATCAGCAGTAAGCACTACTTTTGCATCTGCATCTTCTATTCTATCACGAAGGGCTTCAGCACTAAATCCACCAAATACTATAGAGTGAATAGCACCAATTCTCGCACATGCCAGCATTGCATAGGCAGCTTCAGGGATCATTGGCATATAGATAACAACACGATCCCCTTTTTTTACACCAAACTCATTTTTTAAAAGGTTTGCAAATCTGTTTACATTATAGTAAAGCTCAAGATAGGTAATAATCTGCTTATCTCCACGATCCCCTTCAAAAATAATTGCCGCTTTATTCTTGCGCGTATCTAAATGACGATCAATACACTGCGTGGCAACATTGAGTTTTCCACCTTTAAACCACTTAACAAATGGAAAGTTAGACTCATCAAGAACTTCATTAAAAGGCTCTATCCAGTCAAGCTTTTCTTTTGCAAATCTTCCCCAGAATCCTTCATAATCTTCAGTCGCTTCATCTTGAAGAGCCTGATACTCACACATATTTTTTATTCTAGCAGTCGCTGCAAACTCTTTGTTTGGTTTATATACTGGTTTTAACATTATTACTCTCCTGTGTTAATTTTAGATATATCATAGCTGTCATAATTGCATCATTAACAGCATTGTGAGTTCCCATATCTGGCACCCCACATTTTTTTAAGATTGTATCGAATCGTAAATCAATATTTCCTTGAGGAATCAACGGCATCATTTTATCAAAATAAATTTCAGAAACCTCTATCATTTCATTTGGTAACTGTATACCCAGACTCTCTTTTATATATTTGTTTACCATCGCTACATCAAACTCCAAATAGTACCCTATCAGTGTTCGTGAACCTATAAAGTGTAAAAATTTATCAATTCCCTCCTTCGCATCAATTGCATTTTCTAAATCACAAGGTCTTATGTGATGAATCTCTATACTTTTTGAGCTTATCTCTGCTGAGTTTTTGAGATATATTTCAAAAGTTTGTGATGTTAAGATCTTGTTATCTTTTATCTTTACAGCTCCAATAGAGAGTATCTCATCTTTTTTTACATCAAGCCCTGTTGTTTCTGTATCAAAGACGACATACTCTCCACTGCTATCTTCTTCAAACAAGAAGCGAAACTTTTCATCTTTGAGTTTTGCAAGGTTTCGCTTCTTTATAAAATCTGAAAAAAGTTTCTTAAACATTACACAACCATATTAAGATGAAAATGAAAACTCATAAATTTTTTAAACTTATTGACCACTTTAAAACTGTCTTTTAAAAGATCTCTTTGATTTTTTGAGAGTTTTTGTGGGTTAATATAGTTCTCTTCATCCAAGTTTTTTGCCTCCAAAAGAGCAATCAAGCGTATTGAAGAAATTGTATCAAAACTCTCTATAAGCTCCTCTGCAAAGTTTTTATCAATAACGCCTCTATTGTTAAGCTCTTTAATACGCTCAATCGTATTTGTCTCATCTATTTTATACTGTAAAGCCAATACTCTTACACCGTGAACTATGGCAAAAAGCCCGCCTTTTTTCAGATCAAGCTTGTTGTTATGCTCTTTTTGTAAAACAAAACCACTAAAGAGTGAGAGCGGCGTTTCAAAATATAAAACCGCTTTTGCCAAGTGAGCAAGTACATCTTCACGGTGAGCAAAATTTTCATAAAGATAATTTCGCAATGTTATAAGATAACTCTCTTCTCCTGCTACTGATTTTGCATCTAAGAAGATGCTTAGATTTTGCAACTCTTTTTCATCTAATGAACTTAGCCACTCTTTGATCTGAAGTTGAAAATCATGCAGCGTTTTTCTCCAAAACGGGTTATTTACCATTACATTACCCTTACATTTTGGAAAACCAAGTTCTAAAAGATAGCTGTTTAACTGCTCCATAGGGGTAACAAAGAGTGCTTCATCTACATCATCACTTATAATAAGTGCATTGTCCTGATCTGTTTTAATGGTCTGTTCTGCTCTCCCTTCACTTCCCATAACCAACAAAGAGCATTTATCCTGCAGCTCTTTTGGAACAGACATATCAAAGACTTTTTTATATATCTTTTCATTGAGTGCTGAGACAAGTTTTGTGATGTAGCGTGCCTTTACCCCTTTGGCTTTCAAAGTCACTATAAGATTTTTAATATCTTCAGTGACAAATTGCAACTCCTCTATTGAAGTAGCTTTTTGAATCTGAACAGCTACAAGGTGTGAATGGTTTGCGAAAAAACTAAGCAGATCAAGTTGTTCTAAAACACCTACAATTTTTTCATCTTCTGTAACGATGAGTCGCTTGATGCCTTTATGTGTCATAATCAAAAGTGCATTAAATAAAAAGTCATTACTTTGTATTGTAATGATTTCATTGTTAGCTACTTGTATAATATTCTCATCGGTAGAGAGTCTCTCTAGCAGAACCCTCTGGCGTAAATCAGTGTCGGTAACGATGTAGTAGCTGTTATCTTTTTGAACAATAATAACTTTTGCCTGTAATTTTTTTTGCTCTTTAAGTGCCTCATAAATGGAGATATCAGCATCAACAATACAAGCTTTATGCAAATATATCTCTGATACTCTTGCCATAAGAAAGGGTGTAAAATCACTCTGTGCATCAAACTCTTTAAGATGCTTGTGACGTGAGATAAAATCTTGTAAAAAATAGCTCTGTATCTCTTTGTTCTGCATCAAATCAAGAAAGTCCTCTTTTTTGATCTCATAGCAAATCAAATCTTCATCTACAACAAATTTACTTTCAGTTTTTCCATAAATGAGTGCATCTGCATCAAAGCTGTCACCATGTGAA
>Ga0256836_1001410_pt1 | contig 10513 bp, 6 predicted proteins | sample 4561380metaG_FD_185974 | JGI IMG/M metagenome (GOLD analysis project Ga0256836, IMG submission 185974) | Hydrothermal vent microbial communities from Guaymas Basin, Mexico - 4561-380 | ecosystem: Environmental > Aquatic > Marine > Hydrothermal vents | place: Mexico: Guaymas Basin | collected...
TGAAAACCTGTTTGATAAGCAGTACTATATGATGCCTCGTGTTACCGGTGATAGAAATGATGATGGCTTGTATGATGTAAGAGACATGGGTCTAACAGTCAATCCGGGTCGAACATTTTTAGCCGGTTTATCTGCAAAATTTTAAGAAGAAAAAAAGGATTTAAAAATGGTAAAATATATAAAACGTCAAAAAAATGACATATACGGCATGCCGATACTTGGATTTTTATTTAAAAATCAAAAGTTTCTTACTGTTTTTAAAGTTCTCATTACAGCACTATTTTTCTATGCTCTGTATTTTGGCTTTACACATACAGGCAAAGATAACACCTTTACTCCGGCACTTTTTTGGGGAATTTTCTGGTCATTCTTTATAGTTTTGACACTCCCGACTTTTGGAAGAATCTTTTGCGGTATCTGCCCTCATGGCTTTATGGGAAAATATATAACAAAATTCGGTCTTAAAAAGAAAATGCCTAAATGGATGCAAAACAGATACATAGGTATTATGCTGCTTCTTTTTGGATTTTGGGGTGTTTATTATATATTTCCGGGAGTTTATAAAACTCCTCTGGGAACTGCTTTACTATTTAGTATTATGACGCTTGTGGCATTTATAGTCTATTTTTTCTATCGTGATATGAGCTACTGTAAATTTATCTGTCCCATTGGAACGCTTACCAGGGCGTATTCGAAACTCTCTTTTACTTGGCTTGGAACATACCAAAGTGCCTGTAGTGAATGTAAAACTTTTGAGTGTGCAACGGCTTGTGAATATAATTTAAAGCCTTTTACATTTGACAAACGCAATTCAATGACAGACTGCACACTTTGTATGGATTGCAGTAGTGCCTGTGAAGCGGTTAGCTTTAAAATAACTAAACCCTCAGAAACACTCTTTAAAAAATTTCAAGTTTTACCTGCAGAAGTTTGGACCTATATACTGATATTGGCAGCCATTCCCATTACTATGAGTTTTCATCATGGCATTAACAGAAGTAATGCAGCTAATGATATGATATGGACAAAAACAGCACACTACTTTGAGCAGTTTATTCAGATTGGTTCTCTAGATATGGTTGGACTTTTTGCTTTTTTATATGCTTTAATTTTTACAATTACAGCTGCAGTCGCAGGAATGTTTATTGCAGCACGTATACTCAAGCAGGATTTCAAGAGTATATTTTATAATTTAGGCTACTCCTATGCACCTCTTTTTATACTTGGTTCGCTTGCTCACACATTAGAAACATTTTTTGTGCGAGGATATGATAGAATTGTAGAAGGATTTGCTTTAGGCTTTGGCTTTGGTGTCATTAATATTACATCACTTGCAAAACATGGAGATAACTGGCTTATGATATTTACTCTTTTAAAATGGATAGCTATCATCTGGGCTCTTATTATTTTGTACAAAAGAATGAAATTAATTAATGCTCCAAAATACAAAAAGATGCTTGCTTTTCCTTTTGCAGCCTCTCTTATAATCTTTTTTTTGTCAGTGAATATTTACAGAGCACATATACTCGACACATATGGAAGAGCTAAAAGTTCACACGGTATGCACACAAACCATAAAAGTGCTCTGGTACACAATACTAAAAACGCAGGATAGATATGTTTGATAAGATACTAAGATTTTTTTTAGAAAATTATAAAATAAACTATACTCTGTTTTTTTTACTTTTTGCTCTTGGTATCTACTCTTACTCAAAAATTCCAAAAGAGATATCTCCTGTTATTGAACCCAACTCTATTTCCATTCGAGGCAGCTATAATGGTACTTCTGTTGATACACTTAATAATATGGCGGTTGTTGAAATTGAAAATGAAGTCAAAAATATTGTTGACGTAAAAAATGTTACTTCCATTGTCTCTCCCGGAAAATTCAGTATAATTTTAGAATTAGAAGAAGGTGCAGACAAAACAAAAGTGACGGATGCTGTACAAGATGCTTTAGCACTCGTAGAAATGAACTTTCCTGCCGACATGAATGAACCTACCATTCGGAGTGTTGCTCATTCCAGAAGTATAATGCATCTCTCTATTGTATCCTCTAAAATTTCTCGTGCCAAACTCAAAACACTGGCAAAAGAGATAAAAGGAAAAATCACCTCCATCAAAGATGTTTCTGATGTTACTATTTTTGGCAACTCTGAACTTTTTTATGAAGTTCTGATTGATGAAAAAAAAGTAGAGGCTTATGGACTCTCTCTTGATGAAGTCATAAAAATATTTTCTGAACTCTCATATATATACCCTCTTGGCAAAATCGACAATAAAAAAGAGCAATACTTCATTTCAACACAAAACAACACCAATCTCTCTAAAAAACTTGAAGATACCATTATAAATATTAACAATCAACAAATTTCACTCAAAAATATAGCTAAAATAGAAAAAAAATATGAAGATTCATCAACGCTCGCCAGTGTCAATGCTCAAAATTCCATTACTCTTGCAATATCACAAAATCCAAAGGGAGATGCAATTTCGATTGCAAATGAAATTAAAAACTTCGTCGCAAAATTAAATATTAAAAATGTCGACTTTAACATCAAAATGGACAAATCCACACTTATAAAAGAGAGACTTAACACTGTAATATCAAATATTTTACTTGGGATTTTACTAATAACTCTTTTGACTGCCATACTTATAAATATACACATTGCCTTGGTGATTGCATTAGGTATTCCAACCTCTTTTATTTTAGGTGCCATCTATTTTTATTTTACAGGTAACAGTATAAATATAAATTCACTCGTCGGTGTCCTCATTGCCATAGGCATCATTGTAGATGATGCTATTGTTGTGAGTGAAAATATACAACAATACATTGAAAAAGGCTATTCAGCAAAAAAGGCTGCATTTCTTGGCACAAAAGAAGTTGCAAAGCCTGTCACAATCGCCTCGATAACGACAATATTTTCTTTTATACCGCTTTTAATGCTTAGTGGAAAACTGGGTCAGATTATAGAGTTGATTCCCATTGCTTTTTCAGCACTTGTAATTGCTTCACTTTTAGAATCATTCATATTTTTACCTATTCATGCATCACATATCCTCCATGCAAACTCAAAAACACTTTCATGGCATAAAGCACAAGGACTATATTCCAAACTTTTACATATTATTTTAGCACATCAAAAAAGCTTTTTAACCATTTTTATTATTGTTGTGCCCTTGCTTATATTTTATTTTATGCAACATGCAAGGTTTCAACTCTTTCAATCTTTTGACAGTCCTGCTGTCAATATTACATTTAAAGCAGAGCCAAATACTACGCTTGAAGATTCACTCAAAATTATACAAACAATAGAAAGAGACATACTTCAAAACAAAGAGAAGCTTTTTGTAAAAGATATAAGTTCAACAGCAGGATACAGAAGAAGTGCAACCGGAACTGCAGAGATGTATCCTTATGTCGGATATATTTCACTCGAACTTTACAAAATAAAACCACAGAACTTTGTAGAAAAATATATCACACCGTATTTAAGTTTTTATTATGATGAAAAAGGGCGCATCCGCGATACGTCATCAAAAGAGATATCCAAAAGATTACGGTTGTTTTTAAAAAAGAAAAAATATAAAAAACGTTTTGCCCTCACTAATCTTATGGTGGTTGAAAACGGCATGGGACACACAAAAGCAGATATTAACATAGGCGTTATAAGCAATAAACACAAAAAAGCACTTCAGGCAATACGAGAAATAGAAACTGCATTCGCCAAACTTAATGGTATAAAATATTTTGGGGACAATGTAAAAGTAGGTGCCGATGAAATTAAACTTGCAGTAAATAGTTACGGAGAAGAGTTGGGTATAACACAAAAATATCTTGGAAACTATATAGCGAACCTATACCTTAGTAAAAAAGTCGGTACTCTATTTGAAGATAATGAACTTTTAGAGATAAAAATCAAATCTATTAACCATAAAGATAGCTTAGAAAATTTTAAAAATTTGGAAATTCCACTCAAAAACAGCAATAGTATTGTCCGATTAAAAGATATATGTTGTTTTACGAAAGTAGAATCTTTAGAGCGTTTAGTAAAAGATAACGGAGAAACAACTTTTTACGTTTTTGCCAATGTAAATGCTTCTGTTTTAACCGCAAGTGAAGCACTCAATAAAATTACACCTATTTTAGAAAGAATTAAACAAAAATATGGCGTAAAATTTAAGTTTAAAGGCGAGAGAGAGCAAAAAAGAACGATGCAGACAGAAATGATTTTTGCATCCCTTCTGGCAATAATATTAATTTTTATAGCCATTTTATATCTGTTTAACTCATTTAAAGAGACCCTCATTGTTATGAGCGTTATTCCTTTCTCTTTGCTTGGTGTTTATTTGGGACATTTTTTTATGGGTCTTAATATTTCTCTGCCATCACTTATTGGAGCACTCGGGCTCGCGGGAGTTATTGTCAATGATGGTATTATTATGATGGACACTATAAACAAAGCCAAATCTAAAAATGATATATTTTTACTTGCAGCTCGCAGATTAAGACCAATTATTCTTACCTCAGTCACTACTATTGTCGGATTGTCATCTCTCATATTTTTTTCAACTGGCGAAGCTGCTGTATTTCAGCCTTTAGCAGTGAGCATGGGCTTTGGATTACTGTGGGGAACTATTTTAAATCTCTTTTACCTTCCAGCTATATACACATTTTTATCAGGTAAAAAATTTAATCCTTAGTCTTTTCTAAACTTTATCATTTTAAAGCGTTCACCTAAAAAGTTAGGCATGATGAGCATTTTTGCTTTTTCAAGTTCCTGCTTATAAATTTTTTCATCGGCATGTTCTTTTAACATTTCTAAAAGCTCCAAAATACCCATATCTACAAGCGCAACCATTTGCGCTTTAAACTCTACAAATTTCACGCCTGCCTCTTCGTAAGCATCTTTTACATGTGCAAATGTAACATCATAGGTAATGTCACTTTTTGCAAAAAGTTCTGCTCTGTTTAAGCCCTCTTCAAAAAACGGATGTACTTCATGCTTTGTATAAATTCTCAGTGAAAAATCTGGACGTGCCTGCATCTCACCGTAATCAAAACTCATAAATTCAAATTTTTTAGCAGCACTAGCCATTTCCTGTGCAAATTCCTCATACCCGACAGCAATTTCACCTCTGTCTTTATGATATTTTTCTGCTTTTTTTTTCACCCAATCATCTTGCTCATCAAACATTACTTCATGATTTTCAACTCGCGCACTTTTACCTTTAAAATAAAGTTCACAAGGAAATGCATCAAATATTTCATTGGCGATAAAAAAAGCATTGTTACATGTAAGTTCTTTTAAAGATTTGTAATGTGTCAGCTTAAGCACATCGCCAAAACTCTCAGAAAAATACTCTCTTTGATGTTTTTGTAAATCATCAAATCTTTCTATGATTACAAAAGAAAAGCTCGATAAAAGTTCCGGTCTCAGTGTATAAATGAATTCGCACACATCTGCCAAAAAATACCCATGGTGTGCACCTATTTCACAAATTACTGCATCTTTTTGCAAAAACCCTTCATCTACAAGAGAAATAATATGCTTTGCAATCGTCCCGCCAAAAAATTTGCTTGTGCTGACTGCCGTATAAAAATCACCGCTTTTTCCTATGTTTTTATATGTTGCGTAGTAGCCGTTTTTACCATAAAGCCACTCCATCATATATTCACTAAATTTCATTTATTCTCCATTGGTATACATTTCATAAAGATTTAAAAGTTCCAACTGTTTATCTATTTCATATATTTTTGTATCTATATTTTGTATCTGCAAAGAATTTTCAAGTGTTTTGACATCATACTCCGTCTTGTAGCCAACACTGTAAAGTTCTTTTGTATCTTCTAGAAGTTTAGAATACAGGTCAATATTTTCATTGCTGAGTGATATTTTTTTATTAAAATTTTCTATATTGTGCATTACCTGTTCATATAAAGAATTTAATTCTCTTTGTTTGTCTTTTTGCACAACTTTTGCTTTTAAATAATCAACTTTTGCCGATTCAATATCTCTGAATGTGTTAATATCTAATGGAATTGAAGCAGAAATACCATAATCATAATAATCTAACTCATTTGAATTGCTTTGTATGGAAGAACCAAATTGAAAAGATTGATTTTTTGTGAGTTTCCAGTTGTACCCTGCTGTCAGGTTCACTTTTGGAAGGTACTTTGCAATCGTAACATTTTTATTGTATCTATTTTTCTGTGTTTGGGATTTATTCATTTGCAACACAATGTTGTGCTTCAAAAATTCTTCATTGCTTAAAAGTTCTAAATAGGGAATTTTTGCTTTTTTATAATCCAAATCACTTAATGCATGAAAAGAGCTGATAAGTTTCTCTTTAGCAGTTTGGATATCATATAAAGCAGACATAGCATTGTTTTTTTGAATAATCGCGTCATCTAAAAAACCGGAATCAAGCTGCCCACTGAAATACTCTTCTTTTTTCTGTTCTAAATTTATTTGGGCATTTTTAATCTGTAAATTTTGTTTTTGCTCTTTTAGCTGAGTCTGTTTTATCTGCATTAAAATAGCGATTGCATCTTTAATCATTTTACGCTTTGCAACATCTATAGAGTATGCTGTATAATATTTATTTGCATTGGCAAATTTAATACCATAATAGATGCCGCCACTTTGAAAAATAGGCTGGTTTACCCGAATAGCCGCATTTTGATTAGATTGCTCGTTATCATAAGGATTACTTTTAGAGTAGCTGTAATTTATTTGAACAGGGGCAATCCATGAATCACGCAATTTAGAACTCTCGGCTTCATTTTTCTCATAATCATACTGAAACTGCAGTTGTTTATAAGAAGAGATAAACTTCTCTAAAGTGCTGTTATGTTCATCTGCAAAAAGAGTAGAACTATAATTGAGACACAGCAGAGTTAAGAGCGCTAAAGCCTTCATCAATTTCCTCTTTTGTTATTGTAAGCGGCGGTAAGAATCTAAGAGTGTTTCTTCCTGCTTTAAGTACCATTACACCGTTTTTTCTTGCAAGGTTTATAATACTTGTCAATGTGTCTGCGTCCTTAACGCGAAGCCCACACATCATTCCAATGCCTACCTTTTGCGTAAATATATCCTGATTGGCATTGTAAAATTTTTCCAATGCCTGGTTAAACATCAAAGAAGTTATTTCCAAATCACCATTTTCCTTTTTTTCATTGAGTATATCTACAACTTCACACACGGCACGGCTACTTAAATAGTTTCCACCGAAAGTAGAACCGTGATCCCCAGCACTCAATACATTTTTAAGCGTTGTCATCACTATGCCTACGGGAACACCGCCGCCGACACCTTTTGCCAATGTAATTATTTCAGGCTCAATTTCATAGACTTGGCTCGCTGTAAACTCACCGATTCTATACGCGCCTGTCTGCACTTCATCAACAATCAAAGGAATTTCACGCTCTTTTAAAAGTTTTGCCAGCTTTTGCACTTTTTGCTTATCTTGCGGTTCTACTCCACCCTCACCCTGAATAAGTTCGATCATTACACCTGCCGTATGATCATCAAGCAAAGATTCAATTTCATCAATACCTTCCGCATATACAAAACCGTCAGGAAACGGCCCAAAATAATTATGCATCGACTCCTGACCTGTTGCTTTAACGGTTGTTATAGTACGTCCATGAAAAGAGTGATTGAGTGTAATAATTTTATATCTTTTGATCTCTCCATCACGTTCCCCGTGTTTTCTGGCAATTTTTATAGCCCCTTCATTGGCTTCAGCACCGCTGTTTCCAAAAAAACACTGCATATCATAACCACTTGCCTCTACAACTTTTTGTGCCGCAAGCGCTTGAGGAGCGATATAATAGAGATTTGAGGTATGCGTTAAACTTGCTACCTGTTCACATAGCGCTTTGGCAACTCTTTCATTGGCATGGCCTACTGATACAACTCCAATTCCCGAAGTAAAATCTATATATTTTTTTCCTTCATTGTCAAATAGTCTCGCATTCTTACCACGCACAAACTCAACATCAGCTCTTGCGTATGTCGGCAAAACATATTTATTATCTATTTCTTTAATGTTCATTTTTATATACTCTCTTTACTTTTTAGTAATTTTAACTTTATTTTCTTGAAAAACAGCACTTTTCCCTTCATAAGAATGTTTTGATGATGTCAAATTATTCACACCGGGCGTTCCGCTGTATATTAAAAGCGTGTCATCACGTAGTCGATTATCATTTTTTACTCTCAAAACAACACTACCGTTTTCGGAAGTGATCTCCAGCCGTTGTGTGTCATTATACCCATGAGAAGGGTTTATGTAAACATATTTATCTCGCTTGAACTGCGAATTCAAACTTGTATGACTTTTAGGCGTTATAAGATTAAATTCATCTTCACCTTCACTTTGCTGTGTTTCAAATTCTTCAAGAAAAACAAATTCTGAATCACTTGTGTCAAAACCCTCTTTATACGGAATTGCTTCTCTGTTTTCAACTTCAAAGCATCCGTTTATTTTTTTAATACCGAAATTTTTAAAATGTTGTAAATATTCCTGTTCTGATTTGAGTTCTATATTAAATTCTTTACATAAATAAGCAGCCAAATCATACTCGCTGATACCTATATCACTCACAATTTGTTTATTCATTACCATTAATCCGTTATGCGAATATGAAGTTCTTATATCATCCTTTTCCAAGAAAGTTTTTGCAGGAATAACCAAATCTGCCATTGCACCTGTTTCATTCTCATATAAACCGAAATAAACTACATTCTGTGTTTTTTCCAGTGCGTTTTTGACTCTCAAGCTATCAGGCATTTGCGCAAGAGGATTCGCCCCTTGTATAAAAACAGTCTCAAATTCATCAAACTTTGTGTTTACTTTAGAAACACGTTTTGCTTTTGTTTTAAAAGGTGACTCAATTGCTTCTTTGGAATTTCCAAGATAAGCCACTCCACATCCTTCTTTGCCAAAAAGGCCCAAAGAAACGGCAAAAGCATCAATACTACGTATAATATCAGCACCATCTCTGTATTTCTGTAACCCCACACCACAAACTATTGCAACTTTTTTGTCAATAGTAAAATGTAAAATATCACCAATATCGCCCAATGTCACTCCGATATTCTCAAGTGTTACCTTAATGCGAACGCCTTGCGTAAGCTCATAATATTCTTCAAATTCACTTGCATATTTCTCAATAAATGTTTCATTTAAACTGTCATTAATATAGACAAATCTTGTAAGGAGTAATGCCAAATATATATCAGTATGAGGTTTTATTTGTATATATACATCAGCAATCTCGGCTATTTTTGTCTCAACCGGGTCAATGACTATAATAGTTTTATCTTTTATGAGTGGGAGTATATGTGAAGATGTCGTATGTGGATTTCTTCCCCAAAAAATAATAACGTCAGATTTCTCAATCTCACTCAAAGGCATATTCTTATTACTTCCTCGGCCTTCTATAATCCCCGCTTCTCCCGCACCGTCACATAAAGTTCCATCTGTCAGCGTTGCACCCAATTTAGCAAAGAAATGATCAGTGACTTCTTGCATTAAAGCAAAATTACCACTTCCGCGATAATGTAAAATATCGCTTTTAAGTCCAGATTCAAGAAGCTCTTTGAGTTTTAAAAGAGCCTCCTGCATTGTAATTTCCTCTCCTTTGTATCTTGGCTTTATTATTCTTTCAAATTTGTCATAATGATTTAAATGAGGACATAAAAAACCATTTGTATGCCCGTTTTTAAAAGGTTTTAATCTATTTTCATCATAAATTATACCACAGGCATCATAGCAGTCAAGTGGACATGCTGTTATACTACTTTTTTTCATTACTCTCTCTTTCTTGTAATTCAATTTTTTCTAATTTTGAAAATACTTTTGGACTCTTAACTATAATCTGTGCCTTATATTTTGATATATTTTTTTCATCAGCTATATAAGAAATCCTTGCTATTTTATAATCTGTTTTTTTACCATCAATAAATATTATTTTTTTTTCTAAGCCTGCTAAATCATCTTCATCCAAATAGATTGTAAGCAGTGCTTTAGAAGTATCTGCCACCTTTGCCAAAGGCGTTGAAAGATTTACAGTCTGCCCTGCTTTAACAGATATATCATACAATACAAAGTTTTGGGCACTTATGTTTTTATCATTTATAGTTTTTATGAGTTGTTGCTTTCTTAACTCTAAATCAGCAATATTTGTTTTTAGATTATTTATCTCTTTTTGAGTTGAAAGATAGGAATTTTCACTGCTTACTACATCATAAAATTCTTTGTCTTTTTCTATACGGGATTTAATTTTTAAATTTTTTATTTTTGTATAGTTTTCTTTTTTTCTTTTTAGCATCTGCTTCAAATTTTTCAATACTTTTTCATTCAAAAGCAAAGTACTTTTTTGATAAATCAGTTTTTTATTAACAGCATTAAGTTCATCTTCATCAAGCTCAGAATCAATTTTTATAAACACTTTTTTTGAAAGCTTTTTACCAATCATATTATCATCAGTAAAGAG
>Ga0256836_1001411_pt1 | contig 10511 bp, 9 predicted proteins | sample 4561380metaG_FD_185974 | JGI IMG/M metagenome (GOLD analysis project Ga0256836, IMG submission 185974) | Hydrothermal vent microbial communities from Guaymas Basin, Mexico - 4561-380 | ecosystem: Environmental > Aquatic > Marine > Hydrothermal vents | place: Mexico: Guaymas Basin | collected...
AACTTCAAACAAAAATAATCTAAATCATGTTACTATTAACTTAAGAATTACAAGGAAATAATTATGAGAAATTTTAAAACTGCTTTTACGATGATTGAGCTTATTTTTGTTATTGTTATATTAGGTATTTTATCGGCTGTGGCCATCCCAAAGTTTGCACAGTCCAAAACACAGGCAGATATTGCAAAGGGGCGCTCAGATGTGGCTACAATTCGTACAGCTATCATGAATGAGCGACAAAAGAGACTCTTAACAGGAGACAACAGTTATATTGCAGGAACTACATTAAACAGTGGTGGGCTTTTTGGTGGGGTATTAACATATTCTGAAGCAGACAGAACGACAGACGGACATTGGCATAAAGTAAATGAGACAAATGCAACAGTGACGTATAACTTTAAGGTCAATGGTACCAATGTACTCTTTACCTACACAAGATCTACAGGAAAATTTACCTGTGATGCTGACAAAGATGGAAACCAATCGCAAAAATATTGCTATCAGTTAACACAGTAGCAAAGTGAAGTTTTACTCTTTATCTATTATAGGCTCACCGCTTGAGCCTTTTAGCTACCATTCACAAGAGCTTTTTGAAGTTGCTGCGTGTGTTTGTGTTGTTTTTAACAACAGAGAGAAAAAAGCGGTCGTTTTACAAGAGATAGAGAAACCCTCATTTCAAACACTAGAAGTTCTCTCATCTACAGATGAGCACTTTTCCCAAAAACAACTCCAACTTGCCAACTTTATAAGCTCTTACTACATCTGCTCTTTAGGTGATGCTTTTGCTCTGCTTACTCCTTTTCAAAAAGATACGATAGTAGAACATTCTTTAAACAAGGAGCTGCTTACAAACAACATAAAACTCTCAAAAAGACAACAAGAGGCATTTGCTTTTTTACAAAAGCATCCGGTATCTCTTCTCTTTGGAGATACAGGAAGTGGGAAGACTGAGATATATATGGAGTATTTTCACAAGGTGTTGCGTGAGGGGAAACGTGCTATCTTTTTAATGCCGGAGATCTCTTTGACACCGCAGATGTCCAAACGCTTAGAAGAGCACTTTGGAGAGCACTTTGTAATGTGGCACTCCAAGCTTACCCCTCTTCAGAAGAAAAAAGCGCTTCAAAAGGTACGCAATGGCAGTGCCAAGATCATAGCAGGTGCTCGCTCAAGTCTTTTTTTACCGGTAGATGATATTGGGCTTATCGTTGTTGATGAGGAGCATGATGACAGTTACAAGTCAGCTTCCCGTCCGCGCTACAATGCCCGTGATATTGCCATCTATATGGGTAAACTCTATGGGGCTAATGTTGTACTTGGTTCTGCGACACCATCGCTCTCATCCTATGTGAAATTTCCACATTTTCGCCTAAAAGGCGGGCATATTACTGCAAAAAAAGAGTTTGTCTTTTTGCGTGAGAGTGAAGGTGTGAGCGAGAGTGTGTTGCGTGAGTTAAAAGAGCGGGTAGAGAAAAAAGAGCAGTCTATTTTGTTTGTACCAACAAGAGCGAACTTTAAGCACCTTCTGTGTGCTTCTTGTGGACACACTTTTACCTGTGCCTACTGTAGCGTAGGGATGAGTCTGCATCTCAAACACAATGCACTCAAGTGCCACTACTGTAACTTCACAGAGGCAATTCCAAAAGAGTGCCCGGAGTGTAAGGGGAATGAACTTGTCAGCTCACGCGTTGGTACGGCAGAAGCACTCAAAGTGGTACAGGAGTATATTCCCGAGGCAAAAGTAGAGCAGTTTGACCGTGATGCTATAACAACAGCAAAGAAGTTGCGTGAGGCACTCGAGCGTTTTAACAACAAAGAGATAGACATACTTGTAGGAACGCAGATGCTCTCAAAAGGGCATGACTACCATGATGTCACCTTTGCGGCAATACTAGGGATGGATAATCTGCTGAGTCAAGGGGATTACAGAGCGCGTGAGAAGGCGCTCTCACTGCTTATTCAAGTTGCAGGACGCAGTGGTCGTGCAAAAGATGCAAAGGTACTTGTACAGAGTTTTAACGAGGAGTTCTTTTTACCTTACATAGAGAACTATGAGGCTTTTTTAGAAGAGGAGAAGCTATTTCGTGAGGATCTCTATCCACCTTTTAAGAAACTTTGTCGTATTTTGTTTGCTCACAAATATGAGCAAAAAGCTCAAGAGGAGATGCGCCGGATGGAAGCAGCTTTGCGAGCATTTGGTGATGTTGAGATAGTGGGAGCCAAGAAGTGTGCCATTGAGCGAGTTGCCGGAAAGTATCGCTTTGAGATACTGCTTAGAGCAGATAAAAGCACATCCCTCATAAAGGCTGTGAGGTCCTGCAAGACAAAACTTGCAGAGGTCGATATGGATCCGCTAGATTTTGTCTAGCTTATTCTCGAAGAACCAGTAAAAAGCAAGCGATACTCCCGTTGTCTTTTGATACTGCTCATCAAACATAAACTTTTTTGCCTCATCTAAGGGAATGGTGATAACTTCTATGAGTTCTTCTTCAATGCCACCACCCTCATCTATCTTCATACTCTCATCAAGTTCGGCGTAGTAGAGTGTTTGGTGTGTACCTGATATGCCCACAGAGGTATAAAAAGAGCTGATTTTCTCTAGATTTTCAACAGGGACATCATAGCCACACTCTTCAAGAATCTCCTCTTTGGCAATTTGTGCCAAAGAGCACTCTTTATCAACTATGCCGGCACACAGCTCATACATATAGCCATCATTTGGGTTTTTGTTGAGCACTGTAGCACGGAGCTGTTTTACCAGAATGAAGGCTCTTTTTTCTTTGTGGTAGAGGAGTATGGCAACACTGTCATGGCTGATGACTGCTTCCCATTTTTTAAGCACTCCTTCTTGTTCATAGTTTATCTCTATGGGTTTTATGAACTTTGGCTCACGCAGCTCTTTTATGGCAACTATTTTAGCCATCGCTTTTCTTTGGCAGGAAGTGAATATAGCTCATATTCTCAAAGGAACCATATTTTTTTGGTTTACTTTGGTTGTTGAGATGCAACTCTATGCTCTCATCATAATTTTTCTTCAGACGCATAAAGGCCTTTTTTGCTTTGCCATGGAGTTTTTTCGTTGTTACCTGAACGACTCGAAGAGGGTTTATGGCACGGCCATGTTTACGAAGTTCAAAGTGCAGGTGTGGGCCTGTTGAGCGGCCGGTTGTCCCAACATAGGCGATGACCTGACCTTTTTTGACATACTTTCCTCTGTGGATACCTCTTCGAAAAGACTTCAAGTGTGCATAGCGTGTCTCATAGCCGTCATCATGACGGATTTTAATGAGGTTTCCATAGCTTCCCATGCGTGCTGCATAGATGATGCGACCACTTCCTGCAGCACGCACAGGTGTACCACGGCGGGCAGCATAGTCAACACCTAAGTGTGCTTTCCATTTATGCAGTACCGGATGCCAACGGCGCTTTGTAAAGTAAGATGATATACGTGCACCTCGTACAGGACGTGCGAGTAAAAAGCCCTCGACCTCATGCCCCTTTTCATCGTAGTAACGGCCATCGTCATTGAGGTAGATATAGTGGCGTTTTTTGCCCATTTCTATCATGGCTGCTTTGAGTGTTGGCATAGAGAAAGGGTGCCCAAGACGATATTTTTGGTCATATATCATAACGAGCTCATCACCTTTTCGAATGTCGTTTTTAAAGTTGAGTGAGTTTTTAAAGCTTGCTACAAAGATCTGTGCAAGTTTTTTGCTGCCCGTATCTTTTAAGATATTGTACATCGGAGAGCTAGTGATGGTTGTGTGAAAAGCCTCTGTTTTTGTCTCACTTATGATGGGAATAGCTTCAAATTTGTACTGTTTGTTTTTATCTTGAAAGATATGAATCTGAAGCTCATCATTAAGCGGAAGCAAAACCTGCTCAATCGTGCCATTGTCATCTTTTAAGATCTGGTAATGAATACCTGCACGAATCTCTTCCGTGAGACGCTGGTCATCTTTGTCCAAGTCATAATAGAGCTTTTTGAGTGGGAGAGCGTTTTTTTCTAAAAAGATGAGATAAGTCTCTCCGCTTTTGACCCTGTTGCGCTCTACAGTGGAAGCGAAAATGGTAGTTGTAAGTAGAAGAAGTATGAAAATTCGTATCATAAAATCATGCCTAAAGAAAATATTTTGCGAAAGATTAGCAAATTTTTGATTAATATGAGGTTTGTTTGATATAATCGCACTATATTAAAAGAAAGAAGTCTCATGAAATATACAATTTTACTCATATTAACAGCTGTTCACTTGATGGCAGGGCTTATCAAAGCACCTGTTATCAGTGTTGATGAAGAAGCACAAAAGATTCAGATAACTCTCCCGCAACTTCAAAAAGGAATGAGTGGTTATGTGGTTCATCACATCACACCAGAGCATAGTGCAATACTCAAGAGTGTTGTGGTAGAGGCGTATGACCCAAGTACAAAAACAGCAACACTGAAGATGAATGACTTTGATGCACTGAAAAACAACTCCTTGCCATATGGAAAGTGGAAAGTCGCCAAAGGTGATACAGTTGAGCTTGCATTTGGCTATTCCCGTGCACTGCTTATAGCTCCAAATGAAGCACTTTATCACAGAATATCAAAAAGTGTTCATGTCCAGTGGATACACCCAGATCTTTTTGCAACAGTGCTTTCTTTTAATGGTCATCCTACTCCTTTGAAAGAAGATTTTGTAAAGTTTGCAAATGCTGCAAGTGTAGGCCTTGTTTTTATCTATTTAGATCAAAAACTCTATACGGTCGATAGTAAAAGTTTTGTAATTTTAAGTATTACAGATGCGCCCTTGGAGCAAAAAAGTCAACAGAGACCTTTTTACACGCGTGTTGAAAAGATAGATGCCGCTTGGTGGGGTGAAGGAAGCAGCGAGATGGATGCTTATGCACCACACTATTATGAGCTTTTGGTAGAAAACAACAAAAAGAACAAAGCGCTCTATGAGATAGTAAAAAATGCCAAAGAAGCAGAAGTGCGTGAGCTGACTTCTGAGTTTGAAATAGGGAAATAGTGATGATAGAACAAAAACATTTAGACCATTTTAAATCTATTGTAGGTGATGAGAATATCTACAGTGACAAAGCCCACTTGATTGCATACTCATATGATGCTACACGTGAGCACTTTGAGCCTGATGCAGTACTCTTCCCAAGAGATGAGAATGATGTAAGTGAGATTTTAAAGTACTGCAACGAGCATAAGATTGTTATCGTTCCAAGAGGTGCAGGAAGCGGTTTTACCGGTGGTGCACTACCTAGCAAAGGTGGCATTGTACTGGCTATGGAAAAACATATGAACAAAATCTTAGAAATAGATATGAAAAATATGGTAGCCGTTGTACAACCCGGTGTTATCAACATGGATCTTCAACGTGCAGTAGAAGAGGTGGGGCTTTTCTATCCGCCAGATCCGGCAAGTCAAGACTACTCGACAATCGGTGGTAATGTCAGTGAAAATGCAGGTGGTATGCGTGCGGCGAAGTATGGCATAACCAAAGACTATGTTATGGCTACACGTGCGGTACTGCCAAATGGTGAGATCATTCGTGCAGGGAAGCGTACTATCAAGGATGTTGCAGGGTATAATATCTCAGGAATCCTTATCGCTTCTGAGGGAACACTTGCAGTTTTGACCGAGATAACTCTCAAGCTCATCCCAAAACCAAAGATGACAAAAACTGCGATGGGAATCTTTCCTACTGTAAATGATGCGATGGAAGCGGTCTATAAGACAATGGCAAGTGGTATCACACCTGTTGCGATGGAGTTTTTGGATAACTTGACTATTCGTGCGGTTGAGCAGACATTTCATAAAGGCTTGCCGGTAGATGCAGGAGCACTTTTAGTTACTGATGTTGATGGAAACTTGGAAGATGACCTGAACTTCCAGCTCGATCAGATTGAGAAGGTCTTTAAAGAGAATGGCTGTAGTGAGTTTCGCCGTGCAAAAGATGAGAAAGAGGCAGCTGACATTTGGTTTGCCCGTCGTAATGCATCTCCGGCACTCTCAGTCTATGGAAGTAAGAAACTAAACGAAGATGTAACAGTTCCTCGTGCGGTACTGCCTGAGCTTTTAGAGAAGTTTTATGCCATAGCAGACAAGTATAATGTCAAGATTCCGTGTTTTGGGCACACAGGTGATGGAAATGTGCATACAAATGTAATGGTTGACGGCAGTGACCCCGAGCAGGTAAAGATTGCCTATAAAGCCATAGAAGAGGTTTTTCAGGCGACAGTTGACCTTGGTGGTACACTCTCAGGTGAGCATGGCATCGGTCTTGCAAAAGCACCATATATGAAGATGGCCTTTACAGATGCAGAGATGGAACTTTTTAAATCTATTAAGAAGGCCTTTGATCCAAACAACATCTTAAACCCTGCGAAGATGGGGCTTGAGTAGGCTATGCAAAAAAAGAGACCTTTATACAGAATTTACAGAGAAGTAAAACAGTTTGTAAAGGCGTTTATAGACAAAGAGTTAACCCTCTTTGCTGCAAGTCTTAGTTTCTATACCATCTTTACCATTATTCCACTTCTTTTGATTGTTTTGACCCTGATTACCTCTATGCCGAGCTTTGCAGAGCATTATGAGAAGATAAAGGGCTTTATATTTTCAAACCTTATGCCGGTTCAGTCAGAACTTATTATGACAAATATAGACAGCTTTGTAGCAAATTCTGCAAAGATGGGGGCTTTTGGTCTTTTGATGATCCTTATTGCTTCACTGCTCTTTTTTAGAAACTTTGAGTTTATTGCAAATAAGATCTTTCATGTAAAGTCTCGCTCTCTGTGGGACAGTATAACAACCTACTGGACGATGCTCACACTCACACCAATAGGTCTTGGTATCTCCTTTTATATTACAGGCTATATCGCTACACTAATGGCCTCAAACAGCATAACATCCGGTTTTAATATCTTGCCGCTTGTGCCTTATCTTATTATTTGGGGGCTCTTTTTTCTTATATTTCAAATTGCACCCAATGCAAAGATCAACCCTAAGGCTTCAGCAATTAGTTCACTTATGGTCTCCATAGTCTTTAGTGCAAGTAAAAATGCCTTTATCTATTATGTCTTTTTGAATAAATCCTACACAACTATGTATGGCTCTTTTGCTATAGTAATGTTTCTTTTTTTGTGGATATATGTCTCTTGGATCATCTTTATCTACGGACTAAAACTCTGCTACATAATAAACCGCATATACAGAAGCAGAGAACGCCTCAAACAGCAACAACAGCAGTAGCTCTTTTTTGTAAAGACTTAGTAGCGAGAGAACAATATGCCCATAGAAGCACTCTTTTGCAAGGCTTAGCTTCGCTGCGTGAGCATCAATACTTAAAAACATTTTCAGTACTTCATCTAAAATATTTCCAAGGCCAATAGCATGTAAAAAGAGTGTCAGTGGATAAAAGAGACTAAAGAGCGTTGTCCATAAAATGGAGAGCGGATGCAGTAGTGAAAAGTTTCCAAAAAGATATAAAGAGTACGGTAACATCATAAGGTAAACCCAAAATGGAAGTAGTACAAACTGTAACACTTTAGAGTAATTAGAAAAGTAGTGCAAAAATAAAAAAATATAAAAAACGCCACTGATACTGAGAAAAAATCCTACACTAAAAAGCAATCTTGGAAACAAAATGACAAGAATTATACTGCTTACAAAGAGTGTCTGCATCGAGAGTAGCTTCACACCTCTGTCATAAAGAACAAAAACAACAACAAGCATGGCATAGGCTCTTAAAAGTGAGGGAGGCATTGCTACAAAGAGAAGATATAATCCCAATAAAAAAGCAATAATGAAAAAGAGGTCTCTGTTTTTACTGCGGTAGGGAAAGTAGTGTGATTGTAGCAGCGTATAGGGATATTTTAGAAGAAAAAAGAGTATGCCAAAGAGCACACTCAGATGAAAGCCACTCAGTGCTACAAGATGGCTGATGCCAAGATTGGCAAAGGTTTGTTGGAGATGACTAGGTAGCGGTATGGCAAGAAAAAGAGCTTTGTATATGGTTGCAATATCTTCATCTTTATGCTCTAAAGAGAGGTCTGTAAGAAGTTTTTCTTTATTGGTGAGCTCTTTTGGTATAGCTACTATTTTACTAAAAGCAAAAAAGTTTTTTAGATAGGCAAGAAAGTCTATTTTGTCAGTATAAAACTCTACTGTTATCTCTTTTGCAAGAAGCTGAGGTGTATTTTTGGAGGCTATGGTATAAAATGTAAAACCCTCATCACTTTTGAGTTTGAGTACCTGATAGCTTTTCTCTTTGCCATTTGGCTTTATTTTTGTTTTTGTATACTGTTTAAGAACTGTTGCGTGAGTGATATAGCTGTTAAACTCATGAAGTTTTGTGTAGTTGTAGTACTCATAAAGAAGAGAGAAGCAAAAAAGCAAAGAAGAGAGGATGAAAAATTTCAGATACTCCTTAGAGTTGCTAAAGAGTTGAACCCTCTCTATTTTGTGCATTAGATTGAGGGCATCTCAACTTGTGGGATGTCAATTTGAGCACTTTTCGTATCGACATTTTCATAGACTGTCTCAACTGCATTTGAAAAACTAGGCGCATCGACAAAGCGCGTGAGCTTTTTCTGAAAGATAAGTTTTACATGTCCTGTTGGACCATTACGCTGTTTACCGATGATAATCTCAGCCTCTTCCTGCTCTTTTTCCACATAACTTGAAGTGTACTCTTTACCTTCGGCTTTGGCTGCTTTTTCACGCTCTTTTTCCTCTTTGTAGAGGTAGACATCATCGCGGTAAACAAAGAGGATAATGTCGGCATCCTGTTCAATTGAACCCGATTCACGGATATCGCTTAGCATCGGGCGTTTGTCATTACGAGACTCTAGTCCACGGTTTAACTGTGAGAGTGCAACGATAGGGATCTCAAGCTCACGTGCGAGCATTTTGAGTCCACGAGAAATCTCTGAAACTTGGAGGTGACGGTCTTGATTACCGATACCTGACATAATCTGGAGGTAGTCGATAACGGCTATCTCAATCTCTGGATGCTGATTTTTGAGTTTTCTGAGTTTACTTCGCAGCTGGTTAATGTTGACACTACCCTGGTCATCTACAAAGAGCTTTGCTGTTGTCATTCTGTCAACTGCACCGTTTAAACTTTGCCACTGTTCATCACTCATATCTCCCACACGCAGTTTTTGCAGTGGTATAGAGGTCTGAATGGAGAGAAGTCTTAGCATCAACTGCTCAGCCGGCATCTCTAGAGAGAAAAAGGCAACCCCTTTTCCTTTTAAGATGAGGTTGTTGACGGTGTTTAGAATAAAAGAGGTCTTACCCATAGCCGGCCGCGCTGCGATAATGACAAGGTCACCCTTACCAAAACCGGTAGTCATTCGGTTTAGCTCTTTAAAGCCGGTATCTACTCCAACAAGTTCAGAGTTTCCGCGAGCTTTCATCTCTTTGATATACTCCATGGTATCAAAGGTCATCTTTGCAGAGTCCTTGAAGTCACTTGTCTGGTTCTCCTGAGTGATCTCATAGAGCTTTTTCTCTACGATGTCCACAACTTCAGCAGATGGAAGCTCCTCTTCTACTGTTACACGTTTTATCTCTGTTGTAAGGGTTAAGAGATGGCGTTTAAGGGCTTTGTCTTTGATCTCATCAACATAGGCTTTTGTATTTGAGATAGGGTTTGCGGCAAGTATCTCTAAGAGTACCTGCTCATCAAACTTTTTCATCTTCATCAGCTCTTTTTTGATGAACTCCTCATCGATAGGCAGATCTTTTTGAAAGAGTGTCAGCATCGCTTTGAAGATATCTTGATGTGCAGGAAGATAGAAATCTTCTACTTTTAGAATGACACTCAGCTCATCGAACTGACTTGGTTCAAAGATGATAGAACTAAGAACTGATCGCTCAAAAGCGAGGTTGTAAAGATTATCCTGCACTATTCTGCCTCCTCTTTAGCCATCTTCTCAACTTCAAATACGAAGCGTTCAACAAGCTCTTTCTCATCAAGGTTGGCTACCACTTCGCCTTTTACCATTACAAGCCCTTTGCCTTTGCCGTAAGCGATGGCTACATCTGCGTGAGCGGCCTCTCCGATGGCATTGACCACACATCCCATTACACTTACATCAAGCGGTGTTTTTATATGTTTTGTACGTTTTTCTATCTCAGCTACCGCACTGACAAGATCTGCTTCTATGCGTCCACAGGTCGGACAAGAGATAATGTTAAGACCCTCTTTTGCTACACCACTGTCTTTGAGGATTGCCTTGCCGACTTTTATCTCCTCTTCAAGTTCTCCGGTGATGCTCACGCGCATTGTGTCGCCTATGCCATCAAGTAAGAGTGCCCCCAAACCAATGGCACTTTTTACTGTTGCGTGAAAGATAGTTCCAGCTTCCGTAACACCGAGGTGAAATGGATAGTTGTTACGAGGGCGCAGCATTCTGTATGCATCTACGGTACGCTCAACATCACTTGCTTTGAGGCTTACTTTGATGTCATCAAAGCCAAGATCTTCTAAAAACTTGATGTTATACTC
>Ga0256836_1001413_pt1 | contig 10482 bp, 5 predicted proteins | sample 4561380metaG_FD_185974 | JGI IMG/M metagenome (GOLD analysis project Ga0256836, IMG submission 185974) | Hydrothermal vent microbial communities from Guaymas Basin, Mexico - 4561-380 | ecosystem: Environmental > Aquatic > Marine > Hydrothermal vents | place: Mexico: Guaymas Basin | collected...
ATGAAATTATTAATGAATTTCTAGATTATTATGTGAAATGAGGTTAATAATGACTCTAAATGATTTAAAAAATTATTTTAAAAATAATTTTTTTGATAAATCAGGTAGAGTAAAAGGAAAATCAATTAAAGTTTTAAAAAACAGACATAAAGATTTTTTTGATTTTCTTTTTAAAATAGAGCCAAAATTGAATCAAGAAAATTTAAAATTGAAACATATTGAATTGTTTTTATTTAAAGATTATGAATACAAAGAACTTAAATGTAATTTTTGCAGCAAATTAAAAAAAATAAATAAAAAGAAAAATAGAATTCTAGCTTTATCATGTGAAGATCATACAAAAGAAGCAAAAAAATTACAATACAAAATAGTTTCCGAGTATCAAAAAAATTTAAGTAAAAATGAATTCCAAAAAAGATACAAAAAAGCTCAAAAGAATTGGAAAGAAAAATATAATGTAGATAATCCAATGAAATTTGAAAAATTTAAAGAAAAAATGATAAGAACCCAAAAAGAAAAATACGGAGATATAATTTTAAAAGCTAAACGTGATTTTATCTTGCAAGTTTGGAAAGAAAAATACAATGGTAATCCAATGTGTTCAGAAGAGATTCGAAATAAAAGAAAAGAAACATGTTTAAAAAAATTTGGAGTAGATAATCCTTTAAAAAACAAAGAAATTCAAGATAAAATAAAAAAGATTAATCTTGAAAAATATGGAGTAGAATATCCATTACAATCTAAAGAGATCAGAGATAGAATTAGAAAAAATAATTTAAAAAAATACGGAGTAGAATATCCTTTTAATTCTAAAATTATTTTAGATAAAGCAAGAAAAACTTTAATAGAAAAATTTGGAGTCGAATATCCACTGCAGTCTAAAGAAATTCATGATAAAATTAAATTTAAAAATCAAATTAATTATGGAGTTAGATATCCATTGCAGTCTAAAGAAATTCAAGAAAAAATTAAAATTAATAATTATATTAAACATGGTATGTGGGTATCTCAAATACATTTAAAAAATTTTGATAAACTCAATAAAGAATACATAGAGCAAAATTTTTTAGATGAAAATAGAAATTTTAAATTGTATCAATTTATGACTTTTTTTAATTGTAATCAAAGTACTGCTCATAAATACTTAAAAAAATTTAATATTAAATATAATAAAAGATCAGGAACATCATCATTTGAAAACGAAATTGTCGATTTTATTAAAAGTATATACTCAGGAGAAATCATAAGAAATTCTCGTAATATTATTAGTCCTTACGAGTTAGATATTTATATTCCTGAAAAAAATTTAGCTATAGAATTCAATGGATTGCTATGGCATTCTTATGGTAAAAGAATACTAGATCAAAAGCAAGAAGATTTATACTATCAAAAATGGAGACATCTAAAAAAGACTCAAGCCTGCGAAGATAAAAATATAAATTTACTTCATATTTTTGAGAATGAATGGCTAGATCCAAGAAAACAAGAGATTTGGAAATCCGTAATCTCTTATAAACTTAGGGTTATTAATAAAAAATACTATGCAAGAAAACTTCGTATAGTTGAGATTGATTCTAAAATAGCTTCTCAATTTTTTGAAGAAAATCATTTACAAGGAAATACTTTTGCTAAAATAAATTTAGCTTTAATAGATAATGATGATATTATCTCGGTTATGACTTTTAGTAAACCGAGGTATTCTAAAATAGCTCAATATGAGCTTATAAGATTTGCTTCTAAAAAGTTTACAGCTTGCGTTGGATGTGCTCAGAAATTGTTTAAACATTTCATTGAGAAATACCAACCGGAATCTGTAGTTTCTTATGCAAATCGTAGATGGGCTTTTAAAAATAATAAAAACATCATTTATCAAAAGTTAGGTTTTGAATTTATAAAAGAAAGTGAACCTAATTACTTTTATTTCAAAACTAATGATATTTTAAATCTTTATCCAAGAGTTAAATTTCAGAAGCATAAACTAAAAAATTATTCTGATGTATCATATGATCCTTCTTTAACGGAAACAGAAATTATGTTTAATTCCGGTTATAGAAGAATCTATGATGCCGGAAATTTAGTATATTTATGGAGAGCTTAAAAGAGAGCTCTCCATTTTTTTGTCGTTAAAAAAAAGCTTTTGAAGAAAACTTTTTTTTCTCAATAATAACAATAAAATAAGCCAAGATCATAATTTGATCTTGATTATAACAATTTAATAAAGCTGAGAGCATTAATGGCTTCAGTGTATTTAACAAAAAACTGAAAATGATCACCACTGATCATTGTTGATCATTTTTTAGCGCTATTAAAAAAAATTTAAATTTTACAAAAGGAGATTCAATGGCTAAAGTTGTTGACAATCTAATTCTAGAGAATTATGATGCGTTCGTTACAGAACATAGAGATACACTTTTCGCAGATCCAGCAGCAACTGCTGATGTATTAACTGATGATGCATATTTTGAAATGTATACTGAAAGACTTATGGAAGGTCTAGAAGAAAGCGAAGTTAAAAAAATTAGACCAATCCTCGAAAGACAAAGAAGAATGCTACTTGAAGAAGCAAATGCTCTTATGAGTTCACCTGAAGCAATTGCTTACGCTGTAGCAAGTTTTCCAATGTTGGTAAATATTTATGCTGATCCAATTCTTCAAAAAATTGTAACAGTTTATCCAACTGATAAACCAGTAATGTCTATTCCAAGACTAAGATGGACAGCGAAGATAATCGACGAAAAAGGTAATGTACAGGAATACATGTTCCCAACTGCAACTAGAATGATCAGACCTGATTTCAAACAATTCAAAGTTGCAACTAGTGCAAATCTTTATGCAGAACTTGGTGTAGCGAAAGGTGACTTTAGAATTTCTAAGAGAAACTTTAAAGTTGTAAGTATTGATGTTAAAGTTGATGATGGTTCTACAACTGAAATCGTTAACATTCCTATTATTGCACTTGCTGATGCAAGAGGAAACTTTGCATATGATAATCTTGTAGTTCCAGGTGTAGAAGGTGGTGTATATAAAGTTCAAGGTAGCGTTGATTTTGATACTGGTACAATCACATGGTCACTTGTAACAATTGAACCAGGTGACAAAACTGTAACTCCTGATAAACTTGAAGTTAAATTCAGAATTTTCGGTAATGGAAATGGTAGAGGAGTTGTAAGAGCGTATCCAAGACAAGATATTATTGATGTAAACGCTGATATCGAAGATAGCTTCGAAGTAGAAAACATTGAAGAAGTAATCCAAGATTGGAAATCACTATTCAATGTAAATATTATTGCTGAACTTAAAAACTTCGTAAAACATCAAATTAAACTAAACAGAGACTTTGAAATCGCTGAAATTCTTGAAAGTAATATTCCATATCTACAAACTATTAATCAATATAGAGAAGTAGATCTAAGTCAATTCCTTGGAGATAACTTCAAAGCTGCAAATGTTCTTGATGTATTTAAAAATATTATTCCAGCAATTAATGCGCTCGTTGAGCAAATGAGAAGAACTAACAATATGGAAGTTCAATATCTAGCTTGTGGTATTGATGTTGCAGCAATTCTTAAATCACTTCAAGAATATGTAGTTAAATTTGATAAATTTGAAGGTACTGCTGGTATGAAATCAGGTGGTACTCCAGATTTCGCTAAACTTGAAATTGTTGAAAGTTATGCGATTAGTCCAGATCTAATTCACTTGTTAATTACTAATCCAACACTATCTCAATCAACGCTTCTAATGGTAACGTATAAACCGTTGTATATCTTGCTAAGTGTTGATAACTCAATAAGAAGAACCTTCATTAAGGCTCGTACATGGATCGGGCTAGTAAGACCAGAAGGTCATGGAGTAATTAGACTTAAAAACTATGAAGATTTATTAAGCATGGGAGTATAATCCGCTAAGGATTAGCTCTCTTTTTCTTTTTTTGTCGTTAGAAAAAAGATCATATAAAGCTTTTCATTGAAAAAAAATAATGATAATTAAAATACAATAACATTTAAATAATATTTAAAATATTGAGAAAATTCTAAGAAAACATTTGAAATTATGATATAATTATTAAAAAAATGGAGGAGTCAATGTCGAGTACACAATCAAATATACAAAATCTTAAATTTAAGAAAGAAGAAATTGTTAAAAACTTTATGAATGAATGTCAAAAAGTTAAAGAAGATCTTTTAAAATATTCTGAAGTTTTTATTGATAAAAATGGCAATATAAAAAAATTCAAAACAAAACATTCTTTATATCCAGAGCTAAAAGAGAAACTTTATCAATATCAAAATCAATTTTTTAATAAAATTATTTTCGAATCCAATCAAGAACTTTTTTATTTTTTATTATATATTTTTAAACAGGATTGTGAATTTAAATGTAGATTTCCTGGATGCAATAAATTAAGAGTTCTTGGTAAAAATACCGCAGGGATAAGAATATTTAAATTTTGCGAAGAACATTTAAAACCAGAGTATATTAATTTTTATAAAAGCTATATTCAAAAAAATACCGAAGTTGATTCAGAAATTATCGAAAAAAGAAAATTGACTAATCTCAAAAAATACGGAGTTGAAGTTCCAACTCAAAATTCAGAAATTAAAAATAAAATTAAAAAAACTTGGAAAGAAAAAAATAAAAATGAAATAAAGAAAATTGTAGCTAAAAGAGAGCAAGCTTTTTTAGAAAAATATAATGTTAAAAATCCAATGCAAGCTAAAGAAATTCAAGATAAAGTCAAATTAACATTTTTTGAAAAATATAACGATTACTGGATTAAATCAGATGAATATAAATTAAGAAAAGAAGAAATTCAAAATAAAATAAAAAAGACAAATACAGAAAAATACGGTGTTGAATATCCATTGCAATCCAAAGAAATTCAAGATAAAATAAAGAAAAAAAATCTAGAAAAATATGGAACAGTTGTTCCAAGTAAAAATCCAGATATTAAAAATAAAATAAAAGAATCAATTCAAAAAAGTATTCCTCAAATAAAATTAGATAAAAGCAAACATCTTTTTAAGATCTTAGATATTAATCCAGAAATAAAAGATAAATTTAATTCTATTCAATCTTCTGAAGAAAAATATAAATTCTTAGTGAATGAAAATATTAAATTTATAACGGAATCATTTTTAGATCAAAATAATATATTTAAAATAAAAGAATTTTGTGAATTGTATAAAGTTCATCCAAGTAACGCATATAAAATTTTGCATCAATTAAATATTGATTATAATAAATCTGCTGGATATTCTAATTCAGAAAAAGAAATTGTAGATTTTATTAAAAGTATATACTCAGGAGAAATAATTGAAAATTCTCGTAATATCATTAGTCCTTACGAGTTAGACATTTATATTCCTGAAAAGAATTTAGCTATAGAATTCGATGGACTTTTTTGGCATTCTTTTAATTCTAAAAGTCAAGTAAAAGAATATAAATTTAAGCATCTAAAAAAGACTCAATTATGCGAAAAGAAAGGAATTAATCTTTTACATATATTTGAAAATGAATGGTTAGATCCAATTAAAAGAGAAGTTTGGAAATCAGTTCTAGCATACAAACTTGGTGTTATCAATAGAAAATATTATGCTAGAAAATTAAGAATTGTAGAAATTGATTCTAAATTAGCTTCAGCTTTTTTTGAAGAAAATCATCTACAAGGTGGGAATGCTAATGCTAAAATTAAATTAGCTTTAGTTGATAAAAACAATATCATCTCGGTTATGACTTTTAGTAAACCAAGATATTCAAAAGTTGCTCAGTATGAGCTTATAAGATTTGCTTCACTAAAATATACAGCGTGCGTTGGATGTGCTCAGAAATTGTTTAAATACTTTATTGAGAAATACCACCCTGAATCTGTAGTTTCTTATGCAAACAGAAGATGGGCTTTTAAAAATAAAAATATTTATCAAAAGTTAGGTTTTGAATTTATAACTGAAGCTGAGCCTAATTATTATTATTTTCATCCAAGTGATCCATTTAAATTATATCATAGATCTCAATTTCAAAAACATAAACTTAGAAATCATAAAGAAACAAAAGACTTTTTTGATCCTTCTTTAACGGAAACAGAAATTATGTTTAATTCCGGTTATAGAAGAATCTATGATGCCGGTAACTTAGTATATATGTGGAGAGCTAAAAAGAGCTAAAAAAGAAAACTCTAAAAAAGCTCTTTTTAATTTTTTTGTCTTTAAAAAAATATATTAAAAAATTCAAAGGATTAAAATGTCTCAGATAATTCAAGACATTATTAATATTCTTAACGCTGAGCCAGATAAAAAATTAAGAGATATAAAAATTAACACTTTTAAAAAATGTTTAACAGAAAAAAATAAAATTTCAAGTAAAAACATTAAACAAGAAATTAAAAATCTTTTAAACGAATCTTATTTTGTAAATTTTTTTAAAGAAAATAATATTATTATTGATGATTTTAATGAAAAAATGTTATTCTTTATTTGGCTTTTGAATATAAAAAATCCGTATTGTAAAACATGTAATAAACCGGTAAAAGGTTTTCGTCCTGGTTCATATTTTTTAAGAGAATATTGTTCGATTGCTTGTAGGAATAAAAATAAAGAATTAATCGAAAAAACTAAAAAAACTTTTCTAAAAAAATATGGAGTGGATTCTTATGTTAAAACTCAAGAATTTAAAAATAAACAAGAATTGTTTTTAAAAGATAAATCAAAAAGAGAAAAAAGAAAATTAAAAATAAAACAAACTTTTTTAAAAAAGTATGGCGTTGATAATCCTATGAAAATCAAAGAGATCAAAGAAAAAGCTTTGAATACTTTTTTGAGAAAATATAATGTCGATAATCCTATGAAACATGAAAAAATTAAAGAAAAGATTATAAAAAATGAATTGTATAAATACGGTGTTTATAATCCTATGCAGCGACATCTTAAAAATCTTGATAAATTAAATAAAAAATACATAGAAGAAAATTTTATTGATCAAAATAAAAAATTTTTATTAAATAAATTTATGAAATTTTACAATTGTAGTCAAACATTTGCTCACGGTAAACTTAAAGAGTTTAATATTTTTTTTAAATCTGCTGGATATTCTAATTCAGAAAAAGAAATTGTAGATTTTATTAAAAGTATATACTCAGGAGAAATAATTGAAAATTCTCGTAATATCATTAGTCCTTACGAGTTAGACATTTATATTCCTGAAAAGAATCTAGCTATAGAATTCAATGGGCTTTTTTGGCATTCAATAGATTCTAAAGAATTAATTAATGAATATAAATTCAAGCATCTAAAAAAGACTCAAGCCTGCGAAGATAAAAATATAAATTTACTTCATATTTTTGAGAATGAATGGATTGATCCAAGAAAACAAGAGATTTGGAAATCAGTAATCTCTTATAAACTTGGAGTTATTAATAAAAAATACTATGCTAGAAAACTTCGTATAGTTGAGATTGATTCTAAAATAGCTTCTCAATTTTTTGAAGAAAATCATTTACAAGGAAATACTTTTGCTAAAATAAATTTAGCTTTAATAGACAATAATGATATCATCTCGGTTATGACTTTTAGTAAACCGAGATATTCTAAAATAGCTCAATATGAGCTTATAAGATTTGCTTCTAAGAAATTTACAGCGTGTGTTGGATGTGCTCAGAAATTGTTTAAACATTTCATTGAAAAATACCAACCGGAATCTGTAGTTTCTTATGCTAACAGAAGATGGGCTTTTAAAAATAACATTTATCAAAAGTTAGGTTTTGAATTTATAAAAGAAAGTGAACCTAATTACTTTTATTTCAAAACTAATGATATTTTAAATCTTTATCCAAGAGTTAAATTTCAGAAGCATAAATTAAAAAATTATTCTGATGTATCATATGATCCTTCTTTAACGGAAACTGAAATTATGTTTAATTCCGGTTATAGAAGAATTTATGATGCTGGTAACTTAGTATATTTATGGAGAGCTTAAGAGAGCTTTTTTTGAGCTTTCTTTTTTTGCTCTCTTTAAACTTTTTTGTCATTAAAGAAAAATTAAATTAAGTAAAAAATTTTTTAAAGGATAAAAATGTCTAAAAACGATATACTAACTCAAAAAATGATAAAGAAATATGCTCCATTTCTTTCAGTTCAAGGAGCGTATGTTCAACAACCGAGACCTGCGATCTATGGGATCGACGATCACGAAGTTATCGCGAGTAATGATGCCACTTCGCTCTATCCAAACATTGAAATTCTTTCGAACATTGGCTACGAAACTTTACAAGGAAGAGTATATGATACAGGAATTCTTGATAACTTAATCGATCTCTTATTTAAAATTGAAAAAAATAAAGAGCAAAAAGAGATCATTAAAAAACAAGCAAGAATGGCTTTCGAGAACGCTATTAAATCAATAATTAAAAATTACTTTACAAGATATAGCGTTCAAAATAAGAAGGAATTCACTGAAGTTAATTTAAATCTTTTATTAACATTTTTTGATAATATATTAAAAGCAATTTTAGATAAAAATATCTCTCTTGAAAATATTTTTAAACCAACTGATGATTATACTTATTATTTATTAAGATCAAATTTATTTCCTTTATTTGAATCAATAAATTGGCTTCATCATAAAAATAAAAGATTTTCTGAAGTTTTTATCGATTGGGCTTATTCTGAAAATGAAAAAGAATTTGATTATATTTATCAAAATAAAAAATTCTTTGTATTCGATAAAGTCAATTCAACTAAAATTAATTTTTTAATTTTAAATTTAAATGAATTTAAAAATTATATTAAAAATTATCTATTTAACCCATATGGTACTTTTTATAAAAAACATAAAGATAAACTTGCTTATTCAGTTATTGAAAATATTGAAGGTTTAAAAAGAAGAAAAAAAATTAAAAATACAATGCTCTGTATCGAAGGTTTAATTGCTGGATGGGATAAACTATCTTCTGAAGATATTCAAATATTTTTAAATAAACCTGAAAAATTTAAATTAACAGAAGAAGAAATTAAAAAATTATTTGAAGAAATAGATTTACATGATGAAAATAAAATCAAATGGAGAATTTCTTCTTTAAAAGATTTTGAATTTGAAAAAAATTATTCAGATGAAAAGAGCTTAAAAAGATATCTTGAGATTCGTGCATCGCAACTTAATAACTTTCAGCTTGCAATTAAAGTATCGCTTAACTCAGGTTATGGAATTACAGGATTAATTACTTATCAATATAGCTCACCATTGATTGCAAATAGCATCACAACAGGTGGTAAAATTCTTGGAATCAAAACATTTCAACAAATTGCAGTTAATACTATAGATGAATCAAAAGAGATTTTTAAATTCAATAAAAAATGGGTTGAGACAGTTGATCATGATTGGCATACATTGTATTCAGATACAGACTCTGCTTATCTTAGATATAAATTACCTTTCAATAAATTTGAAGATGTGAAAAGAACTGTTGATTATGTTCAAGATTATGCTCTTAAGATTAACGAAAATTATTTAGAATTATTAAATACAAAAATGCGTCAAAGAGTTAATTTAGATCCTGATTATAATTTAATGAATTTTAAAAGTGAAGTTGTTGCTTATCGTGGATTTTTTAGAAGTAAAAAATATTACGCATTAGCAAAAATTTGGGATGAAGGTAACTTTTTTGATAAACCAAAAATGAAAAAAACTGGTGGACAGATTGTTAAATCTGATACAACCAGAATAACTTATGATTTATTAAATGATGTTTATTATCAATTAGTATTAAATTTTGATATTAAAGAGGAAAAAATTCTTTATAAATCTATTTTCTTTGATTTAAAAAATCAATATACTCAAAAATTAAAAGATGATATCCATAATTTTAATATTTTATCATTTGGTATTCCTAAAAAATGGGGATTAGGAGAATTTAAAAATATCCCTAAGCAAGTTCTTGGTGGATTACTTTATAATACTATTTTTGAAAATATATTAAGACCTGGTGAAAGTATGTATTTAATTCAAATCAAAATAAAAAATCTAAAAAAACTTTATGATTTATATGATCAATTAAAATCAAAAAATGAAATTAATGAATATCCAAATGGATATCAATTGAGAAAAGATCTAATTAATAATAAACTCAATGTAATCTCAATTCCAACTGAAGTTGCTCAAAATAAAAATAAATTAGAAAAATTAATAAAAACATTCAAAGAATATGAAATTGAATTAGATCTTGATACAATAGTTAATTTTAATATAGATATGAAATTAGAACAATTTAAAGTATTATTTAGCGAAGAAATTAGACTAAAAAGTATAGCGTAAGAGAGCATGTGCTCTCTTTTTTTGTCTTAAGAAAAAGAGCTTTTTTAGATAGCTCTAAAAAAGCTTCAAAAAGATTTTTAAAGAAAAATCTTTTAGCTAAACTTTATTTTTCTTAAAAGAGCTTTTTTAGATAGCTCTAAAAAAGCTCTAAAAAGATTTTTAAAGAAAAATCTTTTA
>Ga0256836_1001414_pt1 | contig 10482 bp, 13 predicted proteins | sample 4561380metaG_FD_185974 | JGI IMG/M metagenome (GOLD analysis project Ga0256836, IMG submission 185974) | Hydrothermal vent microbial communities from Guaymas Basin, Mexico - 4561-380 | ecosystem: Environmental > Aquatic > Marine > Hydrothermal vents | place: Mexico: Guaymas Basin | collected...
AAGCTGGTCTTTTATCTTGTCTAAACCAATCATAGACATAAACATATTTTTAACAGATATACCACCACAACCTACAGTTATACCACCTGCTTGTGAAGCATTAAACCAAGGTGCATAGCTATTACCACCATTAAAGGTAAATTGGTATGAGCCTGAGTAAAAAAACTTTTCACCTGTTGCTGGTGAAGTCCAACTTGAAGCTTTTGTTGTTGCTGTTCCAAATAAGCTACTTAACTCACTTGCACCAACCTCGGAAGCTAAAAGCACTACTGATAATGTAACTGCTACTGTTTTATTTATTAGATTGTTTTTCATTTATAAACTCTATTATTTTAGTGTCAATTTTAGTTCTTCTGACATCATTTGTTGCTTTTCTAACTATAACATTCTTAGAACTGCTATTTTTTTCTAACTCTTTTACTTTATCTATGAGTTTTACAACAGCTTTTTTAGTATTTACATCTATTTTATATACTAAAACCTCTTTTTGTTTAACCTTTGGTTCTGAAGTAGCACACCCTGTAAACAGTAAAGCTGCTACTGTAGTTGTAGCTATTGTTTTAAAAACCATCTCTTAACTCCTAATTTAATTTCAAACATTTTTATCATCCTGCATTTTTTACCTTTTGAGATATAAGTTTTAACCATCTTTCTTTTTCTTTAGATTTTCTGTTGTGATACATCCCTATAGTATCCCAAGAATAACCATATCTTTTAATCAAATCTTCTAGTATGTTACAAGTCTTTTTATAACTCTTTTTTAAAGAAAAGTAGTTACTCATATCTTCATATTTAAAATATCTATAACATTGCTGAAAAGCACCTAAATCTAAATTTACTTGATTAAAAGATATAAGTTTTTTTGTAATATTTATACAATTACTCTCACTCTTACAATCTATAGTTCTACTATCTAATCTTTCATATTTAAAACCTTTTAAAATCTCCTGTATATCTTTGTTTTTACTATTAAAAGAGATAAGATATGGATAACCTATATCTCTTTTTATATGTCTCTCAGCTACTGCTACTAAACGGATAGTTTCATAGGGTACACTACAATCATACAGATACGAAACTTCATCTTTTGCTATAGCACTACTAATCATTAACATAGCTACTAATACTACATTCATTCTTTTGTCTAGGCTTATTAGCATTTGGTTTATTGTTTACAACTAAATTAGGGTCACTAAAACACTTATCTAATAATGGCTTTGTAGCATAAGGACTATTACAAGCTGAATTTATATATTTTGTGGCTAAAGATTTTTGATTATCTAAAAACAGCAGTTGAGCAACTGTATAATCAAGTGCTGGATTTTCATTTGTAGCATTGGCTATTGGTAGTATTAAACTTAAAGCTTTACTGACAAATCTATCTTTTTTATAGAACTGAGATAACACTATCTCTGCATACCTTATCGCTAAAACTTCTCTAATAGATTGTTGAGTTGTATTTGCTTTTATATTCTCTTCTAATAAGATTAAAGCATCTTGTTTATTTTCTAGCAACATAGATAAGTAAAAACTACACATTGGTATTTTATTTCTAACACCATAACTAAACACATCTTTTGCTTTTGCTAAATTTGGCTTTATCACACTACCATCATCAAGTTTAAAACTGTTCATATATAAAGTACCAAGTATAAGACTTTTATTAATAGCACCTCTTGAGATTATCTCTCTTAAAAGAGATTCTAGTTCTATATAGTCTTGTTTAGTTTTTATAGTTCTTTGCTCATTAGATGTTTGTTTGTTTTGCATTATAGGGTTTTGAGTTGGTATTTGTATATCACTTACTTCAGCAAAAATACAAGTTGCACTTATAGCAGATACTAATAATATTTTTTTTATCATTTTATCACCTTATTTATATCTATGTTAAATTCTCTCTCAAAATACTTCTGTTTGAAATCTACATCTTTATCCCACATATTGTAGTTATACAATTTTTCATGGTCTATTTTGTCATTAAACTCTAAGTATCTATAAGCAGCTCTCTCAAATGCACTTACTTTTAATGCTCCAGTATAAATAATATGTGGTTTATCATTATCATTAACAAGTATTGCAGGTGTTGTATAAACATTTAGTTCTTTAGATAAAGATGAATCTATCATTATTTTACTTCCATAAAATAACTCTTTAGATTTTTTAGTTCCATATACTCCCTCGATAACACTATCAAAAAGTTCTTTTGAGTGTTCATTCTCAAACACTATAGTAATATCTAGGTTTTTATACTTTTTAATCAACTCTTTTAAATTAACAATACTTACTAAATCTAGGTCTTTGTTTAAACCAAAAAATATAAAGATAGGTATTTTTTTAAACTGCTCAATCATAAGTTTATTTTTTGCTTGTTTTACTGGGGAATAACCAAATAGGTCTATATAGCCACCATCATTAACCAACAGAGGATAAGCCTTAGAACCCTGCTCTGCTATTGCCATAGGGAAAGAATCACCCCTTTTAAAGACTTCTGTTAAGAACTTACTTTGCCATCTTAGATATGTTACAGTATTTTCAATAGATGGATTTTCCATCCAAGCTTTTAAAGCAGGCGTTTTTTTAGCTTCTGATGTAATAGGCATCTTAAAGCACTCTACACTAGAGTTCTCTATACACTTCTTACCATTAACTGTTATGATTTTAGGTTTGGGGTCAATTTCATTGCTTATTAAATCTAATATCTTTTGTTGTATTTTAGTTTGCTTTTTACTCTCTTTTAGCATCTTATTAATGGTTTCCATAATATGATTACAGTCACATTTTTTGTTTTTATGTTTTTTCTTAGTATCTTGCTTATCTGTTTTATCATCTTGATAAAAAGCAAAACCACTCTCATCTTCATATCCGTTATCTATCTCATTGTATGTTTTAGCATTAGAATTGTCTATTACTACTGTAGATGTAGCACTTAAAGTGTTTATAAGTAAGAGATTTGCACTTAAAAGGCTTATATATTTTAGTTTCAATACTTATATCCTGAGTTAATTTATGTAATTCTACTTATTTTATACTTAAGATAATATATTTAACAAGTAAAAGTAAATTAATTTCACTATAATTATAAAATATATTATTTTTGGAGAAAAATAGATGCTTAAAACAATTACTACATCTTTTAAATTAACACCTGAGTTGAAAAAGATGACAAATGATATAAAAGCTTTACAAAAATTACCTACATTACAAAAGGTTTTAGAACTATGTATTACTACCTACCATAATTCTAAATTTAAAGATGATGAGATAGATATAAGAAAGATTGAAGATGAACATTTAGATGAATATATGCTAGTTCCTCTAAGTCTATATATTAAACAACACAGTATATCTTTAACACAAGCAAAACAGATGCTATCAACAGAAGAATTGAAGAGTGCAGTAATAGGTGGTAGTATCTTTATCATAGTGGAATTTAATGATAGATTATTTCATAATATCGAGTTGGGCTTATTAAAAAGAGATATTTTAGAGATAAAAAGAGAATTACGAAAAAAATGAGTGAAGAACAAATTAAAGCTATAAATGAAAAGATTATCTTAGCTACAAACGAACTAGAAGATAGACTTATTGAGAGAGAGGAGTTAATAAAGCTAGTAATATTAGCCATATTCTCTAAATCTCATATGTTTCTTATAGGTGAAAGGGGTGTAGGTAAATCACTTGCTATAAGACTTTTTGGTGAACTTGTTGATAAAGCTAAATATTGGGAACTTCAAGTAGGTAATGATACAAAGAGCAAACAAATCTTTGGTAAGATAAAAGAAGCTAAAAATGGAACTTATTACTATCAAGGGGTAAATACTATTTTAGATGCACACTTTGCATTTTTAGATGAGATGTTTAAAGCTAAATCTGAAGTTTTAAATATGCTATTACAACTTATGGCAGATAGATATTACACTACTGGTGATGGTAGAATGATAGATGTACCTCTTATCTCTCTTTTTGGGGCTTCTAATGAATACCCTACTGGTAAACTTGCTGAACCTTACCTCGATAGACTTTTGTTTTGGTATGATGTAAAAAGAATTGAGAATGAAGAAAATAGGTTAAAATATTTTGCAGGAGATTTTAATCAAGAACCTATAAAAGAACCTATTTTTAATGTAGATGAGATACTAGCTGTAAATGCAGAATCTAAAAAGATTGTTATAGAAGATGATGTATTAAGAGCATTTAATAACATAGTAAACCAACTGATACTACAAGGTGTAAAAACAAGTGATAGAAAGTATTTTAATACTATAAAAGCTATGAAGACAAGTGCTTTACTTAATAACAGAAAGAAAGTAAATTTTTCAGAATTATTTCTATTTACTTATACATCTTGGCATGATGATATTGAAAAGAGAAAAACTGAAGAAGTGATATATACTGAGTTGTTTTCAAATACGGTTAATCTAAAATCTAAGATAGAAGATATTACTAAACAAGTCGAAAGCATAGAGACTGAAAAGAACTCAGCTTTTAGTAATTTTTTTAAATATAAAACTATCTTTGAGGGTATAAATGCAAGTGAACAATATGAACGATATATACAAGCTTGTTATATCGTTGTATTGAACTACAATACTGAACTAAAAAAAGTGGAACATCTAGCAAATACTATAGAAAACATATATTCAAATGAGAAATTAATAGAAAATAATATATTTCTTATGAATATAAAAAACAATTCACTTACTCCTGAGATAATACAATCTGTTTCAACAATAGGTATGAATATCAGAAATAAAACCTCAGAGATAGAAGAATTTATTTTAGAAAATCGTGAACTTTTAGATTATAGAGAGAATTGTTTATCAAGATAAAACTTAAGTAAAATAATCTTTATCAGAAAATTTATATTTTCCCCATAGTTCAAATGTTCTATCTGGTATAAACCATTTAGAATCTTTATCAATTATCTCATCTTTAAATAAAGAGTTAAAAGCTGATAGTAGAGCTTGTTTTGAGATACTATATTTATTTAAAATATCTTGTTTAAAATAATCATTATAATTAGTAAGAATCTTGAAAGCTTTCTTTTTACTAAGAGTAAAACTATCATATACCATAGAGTATGATACATCTTTGGAAAGAATAATCTCTTTTAATGTGTTATCTATATCTAACTTTGTAATATTTTTTTTCTTATGTGAAATATATAAAATATGTGATATATGTTGAATCAATTTAGTTTCACATTTAGCTATATCAATAAGATATAGTATTAAACTCTCACTAATTAATAAATGTTTTTGTATATAGTTTATAAAATCTTCATTTTTTATACAGCCTAATTCTAAATGTGTTGCCATCTCATATAATGGAGATTTATACTTAAAGAGTTCTGTTAAGGTATGTCTTTTACTTCCTAGAAATATATAAGATATATTATAATTTTCTTGCATATATTTTCTAAGAATAGCATCTATTTTTACATTCTTTATAAGGGATATTTGTTGAAACTCATCCATAACTAAAATAATCTTTTGTTTTTTACTCATCTCAAAAAGTGCATTAAATAAATCATCTATAGCACTCTCAAAATCAATATCTTTTATAGTAGGCGAGATTTTACTTTTTCCACTTGTAGCATCAAAAACAATCTCAAAAGTTGCTCTAGTAAACATTTTGGATAATCGTTTTATAATTTGTGTGATAGAACCAGATTGTGCTTGTGTGATAGCTTTAAGTAAGATATTAGCAAAATCTTTTTCAGATGTAATATTATATATATCAGTATAGATAGACAAAGTATCACTATTTTGTCTTATAAACTCTTTTATTAATGAGCTTTTACCAAATCTTCTTTTTGAGTAGATTAGTAAGTTATTAGATGTGTTTGTAATGCTTTTTATTTTTTCTAATTCATCTTTTCTTCCAAAAAACTGTTTATCTGTGGCTAAAGTTTCATATAAAAATGGTGTATTCAAATTTTCTCCTAAAGTAAACTATAAAGTTTACTTAAATAATAAGAATAATTATAACTAAAACATTTACTTTAGTAAAGTAAATAATTTACTAAAATAAAAAATATTTATTTAATTTTATCAAAAATGAAACCACCCTATCTGTATTTAATTTTTAAATAGTTTTTCTATTTTTGTTATTTTTCCCTCATCATCATATAATTCTTTTGATTTCAGATAAGCCAATACATCATTAGCATTATATGTCATTATATCTGCTGGTTGTTCTTTATAAGTAGTAATTGTCATTATACCCCATCTTCTATTATTATGAGGGTGTAACCCACAAGGATCTAAATCGTGTATCAAAACTTTTTTTAATGTAGTTTCACATTTTTCTATATATTCTTTTGCTGTATTAGATAATACACCATTGAGATTTGATATTGTAGATGGTTCTATAATTGCAAAATAATTTTTATTTTGTTTTAATGTAGCTTCAGCTGCTGCTTGTAGTGCTGCTACTGTAGAGTTTGTAAAATCTAAATGTGTCAGACTATAAGAACTTAGATTCGATCCAGCTTTTATAACTATCAAGTCTCTTTTTACATTACATACATTTTCAGGTTTTTTCAATCTTGTAGTGCAAAGTGCTTTCCAACCTTTTGTTTTTGTAGTAACAAGTGTAGCCTTACTTAATACAGTACATCCAGAGAATAATACACTAGATAAGCCTATCAATACACTTGTTCGTAAAATTGTTTTTTTCATCACTTCTTCCTTAAAATAAATTTGAAATTTGTCTTGAAATTTTTGCTTCTAGTATTGGTAAAGCTTCATCTGTTTTTAAATCCATTTTAGTAGCTTCTACAAATGCTCTAGTTTTAAATTCTTCATAGTTTTTCATTGTAGTTGTTGATGTAACTTCTGTTGTATTATCTGTCATATCACCTGCACCATTTTTATCTCCTAGTTTACCTGCAAATCTATTTAGTTCACCTGCTCGTGTAGTGTTGTATATATTACTATTTCCACCACTTGTTACTTTATTTGTCTCAACTAAAGTATCTTTATAATCTCTAATTCTTATATCTACTACAGCTCGAAAAACTTCATCTTCTAAAGCTTTACCTATAGTTGCTCCTGCTAGTGCAGCCCCTGCTCCGATTAAAAGTGAATCACTACCATTACCACCTATTGCAGCCATAGTTCCAGCTAATACACCTGAATTAACTCCTGCTTTAATCGCATTTGCTTCTTTTAGATTATTTGCGAATAAAACATTCACAAATAAGCCATATCCTGCGATAGAAGACTTGCTTACTACATTGTAACCTTTAGCTTCTAGGTTTTCTTTTAGATGCTTGTATAGTTGCATATTTTCCCCTCCACTACCTGCAGTGTTGGTTACTTGTAAATATATGTTTTTGTTTTCTTTAACACTATGGTCAATTAAAATCGTTCTTGTTAATTTTGCTTTTGTTTGTAGTTCGGTAGTTGCACATCCTGTTAATAAATTACCTGCTAGTAATGCACTCATAGCTAAACTAAATACTTGTTGTTTTTTCATTTCTGAACCTCTAATAATTGTTATTAATGTAATTATATCGAAATCAGTAGCAAAAGATTTTTAGTACACATAAACTATTGTAAAGAGAGAACGAAAGAGATATAATTCACAAGTTTTAAAAAGGAGTGTTATTGGATTTTATAATGTCCCCCTTTTGTCATACTCAAACTTTTTAGTAAAATAATTAGCTACTATTGGATTATCTACACCACAAGATACAGAATCAGATAATCCAAGCTCATCAAAATCTAAATTATTATCCAACATATAAGCAATACAATCATATATATCAAATTTATCCCACTCTAATGAGCATCCACTTACAAGCATTAAATAAGTAGCTACATCACATGAAAGGCTTTGTAATTCATATTCATTCCATAAATCTAATTCTGGTAGATTTATTCTTGCATACTGTAATACATCCTCATCAAAATATAGTTCAATCATTTTTATATCTTTATAACACTTCGGCACATTTAATTTAGTAGTATTAAATGATGATTTTGTTTCTTCTATTGCTTTTGCATACTTCAAAACAAGTTCATCTACTTCAAAGTAATTTATATCTTCTAAACGATTCTTATATTTAGCAAAGAGTTTACACAATTCTTTACCACCATTTGATAAAAGAAATTGAATATCTTCCATCTTTAACACTTCTTCTGAGTTATTTAATAATATTTCAAAATTGTTGAAAAAAGAAATTTCAAATTTAAAAAAAGGGTCATCTTTGTTTTTATTTATAAATCTTAATTTTGCACACTCTAAGATTATTTTTATATCCTTTAAGTCTAATATATTTGGTAGTTTTGAGATTTTATTATTCATTTTATTTCCTCGTAGTTTTTTTTAATTTCTTCATTACTTATAAAGCCATTATCATATAGCTTTGAAGCTAAACTTAAAAGCAAGTTTTTATTCTTATATAAAATAGATTTTACATCTTTCTCTTGCAATAGCAATAATTTCTTACTCTCTTTATCGTTTAACTTTAGATTATTTTTTGCATAAGTGAACCATCTTGATATATCGTTATTAATTTCATTATTTCCTCTAATAATAAGATAATTATATGAGTAATTATCTCCTAAAAACATTTTACTTGCTATTTGACCAGCAATAAGCATTTTCATTCTTAAAAGTATCTCTTGTTTTGTAAAAAGTATATTAGGTTCATAACTATGAACACGAGCAGAACTATTTCCTATAATCTTTATCTCTGCACTAAGAGAGTTTAATATCTTTTTACTATAACCATAATTCAGATTAGTAATTTCTCTATATAGCACCAAATGACCAGCTTCATGTAATGCATTAGAAACTCTAAAATTTATATCTGATAAAGCAAAAAAACCAATTCTTTTACTAAAAGTATCAGTAGCCATAAAATCTTTTAGCACCTCTTCTGGAATATCGTGAGGATTATTGAAGTGCTCTTTTAGTGCAGCTACAATAATTGGTGATATATAATATAGATTTGTCATAAACTTACAAGAGAGACCATCTTTAGGCAATTTTTCAATATATAACTTAGTTTCATTTTCTAAACTCATAGTATATAAAATATCATTAAATTTTACTTCTGCTTTTAGTAAAGATACCGATAAGATAATGAAAAATAATATTTTCATTAATTTTTTACCTTTTTTAACCAATTTAGTAGCTTTTCATAGTCAGTTATTTCTTTTGTAATATATCCAATTTGTTTATCTTTTCTTTTTGCATATTCAACATTATCAAGGTTGCTATTCTTCTTTCTAATAAGCTCTTTTTTATATGCAATTTTTAACTCTCTTTGCTCTAATAAATACTCTTTTACTTCGCTCTTTGTTTGAAGATTAGGTATTTTATCTATTGTTGATTTTTTAATATTAGGCTCATCAGTATATATTGTTTTAAAAAATGGTGCTGTTTTCTGAATTACATAGTTTTCTTTTGAGTGATCTATTAGTTTGCGAACTCTAAAACAGAACTCTTTAGATGAAGTGTTATGCCCTACTTTTACAACAGCATAGTAATCTTTTTCATTATATTCAAAATCATCATTTTCAATCTGAAAATTAAATTTATTTCTTCTAAGAAATTTCAAAGTATTTTTTACATAATCATTATAGGTAAAATCTTTATTTTTAGATATTACTTTAGACTTTTTATCACTAATTATCAGTAATGTTTTTTTCTTATTTTGAGGAGAATAAACACCACCACCATTTTGTAAATCAAGAAGTGTTTTTTCTAATATTTTACAGTATTTATCAAAGTCTATATTTTTATTTAGATATGTTAAACCTTTTGATGTCTCAAGTTTTATCGTTTCTTTATAAAGCTTTTCATCTTTATCATGCAGCCATCTCATAGCTTCTTTTAATGCAAAGCAATATCCATAACTAGCAATGTTAAATGATTTTTCTTCACCTCTTATAAAATTTGCTCTTACAAATGGATTCCTTCCATCATCATATTTTGAGATAGATATATGATGGTAACCTGTATTTGACATTACTTGTTTTGGATCAATGTTATCTCTTAATCTTATGGCTTCTTTTAAAGATAAATATGGATTATTATTATAATCCTCATCTGAAAAAGTTTCTGATATTTTTTTACCATCTCTAGCTATTCTTACCCACCATCCATCTTTTACTCTATCGTTACCTATTCTTGTTATATTTTTTAGATTTATATCGGTATGTATTCCTAGTGATTTTAGTAGATTATTTTGCTTCATTTTTAATTACCTTTATCTAAATTTTATTTTAAAATCTTTATCAAACTGATACCCATCACAACTATAAGAGATAGGAACAGTAGTAAAATTCTTCTTAATTTTATAATCTCTCCATATATCAACACTTTCCAAGTTCCACATATCTATGCACTTCTTGCAACTATCGCATAGCCCTACTTTCTTTTTTTCTAATAAGCAACCTATGATATATTGTCTTGTATTATTGTTCATTATCAACTCCATATTTTCTCAGATTCAGATTCTACTAA
>Ga0256836_1001415_pt1 | contig 10481 bp, 12 predicted proteins | sample 4561380metaG_FD_185974 | JGI IMG/M metagenome (GOLD analysis project Ga0256836, IMG submission 185974) | Hydrothermal vent microbial communities from Guaymas Basin, Mexico - 4561-380 | ecosystem: Environmental > Aquatic > Marine > Hydrothermal vents | place: Mexico: Guaymas Basin | collected...
CTGCTTTGGTGCTAGGCGGTGCGGATTTAAGGGTGGTACAGGAGCTTTTGGGACATGCGTCTTTAAATACTACACAAATATATACGCATATACAAAAAGAGAATTTGAAAGATACCGTTTTGAAATATCATCCGCTTGAAACAATGGAAAATCAATGAAAGTGAAAAGTTAAAAGTGAAAAATGAAAAGTTAAATGGGAATTTTAAGGAATTAATCGAATTATTGAGAAAAAACAATATTATTTGTAAAAAACTCAATGAAATTAAACTTAATACAAGAAAAAAGGTCAGGGCTTATTTAGGTGTTAATTTAAAAAACGAATACTGCTTTGTTTTAAAGCTTGAAAAAAAGAGCAGGTTTTTAAGCAAGGATATTGATGTTTTGTATGAATTTTTGCCAAAAGAGATAAATTTCAGATACAAAAAGAAAATACTTATTTTAAATTCACCGATATGCTCAAAAGCGAAAGAAAAAATAAATGACTGGAAGATAATCAATGGTGCTGGTTGATATAGGCAATACCAATTTTCATATATGGCAAAACGGAAAAATAGAGCATTTAAAAAAAATAAAAAGGTTTGATGAAAAAATATACTATATTTCCGTAAATAGTGAAAAAGAAAAAGAGCTTTTAAAACTAAACCCCGAAGCTGTGAATTTGAAGGATTATGTAAAATTTGATACCGATTATAAGGGGCTAGGTATTGACAGAATTATGGCCTGCAAAAGTATAAAAGATGGCGTGGTGGTCGATGCCGGAAGCGCCGTCACCATTGATGTAATGGAAAAAGGCGTTCATAAAGGCGGTATTATTACACTCGGGCTTTATGCTTTTAAACAAGCTTTTGGTAAAATTTCAGAAGTTTTAAAATACGAATACGCCAAAATTGATAAAAAACTGCCTTTAAATACGTCTGAAGCGTTAAATTACGGCAGTTTGGGTGCGGTTGTCTGCCTGATTGAAAAAGTTGCCGAAAGTAAGGAAATTTTTTTAACGGGGGGTGACGGGAAATTTTTGGCCGAAACAGTAAAGGGCAGATATGTTGAGGATTTGGTGTTTCAAGGTATGCTTTTAACAATTGAAGAATTGAGAATGGAGAATTGAGAATGGAGAATTGTTTGAAAAAAAAATTAAAAACAATATTGCATATATTTTGCTTTAAGCATAATTATGAAATGGAGAGAAAATGAGTTTAACGATTGCATTGCCAAAAGGCAGAATTGCCGATGAGGTTTTGGGGATTTTTAAGAATATTTTTAATGAAGATTTTGAATTTGAAAACAGAAAATTGATACTTAAAAAAGCTGGATTTACGTTTTTAAACGTCAGAAACTGGGATGTTGCGGTATATGTTGAAAATCAGGCAGCGGATATCGGCGTTGTAGGGTTTGACGTATTGAGCGAACTTGAAAGCGATGTTTTAGAACTTATGGACCTCGGGCTTGGAAAATGCCGTGTAAGTGTTGCAGGTATCAAAGGCGATGAAAGTTATAAAGACAAAACCGAAATAGTAGTTGCAAGCAAACTTCAAAACATAGCTAAAAAATATTTCTCAAAAAAAGGCATTCCCGCAAGTATTATTAAACTTAACGGCTCAATCGAACTTGCACCGCTTGTGGGGCTTAGTGACGTTATTGTCGATATTGTGGAAACAGGCAGCACATTAAGGGAAAACGGACTTGAGGAAAAAGAAACGATTATGACTTCAAGCGCAAGACTTATAGCTAATAAAAACTCCTTTATAGAAAAAAAAGAAGAAGTTATTGAAATATTAGAAAGAATCAAGGCAGCTCATGGGTCTTGAATTATACGGCAGAATAGAAGATCTTTTCTTAGACAAAGAAGCCGCTGATATTTTATGGAGTAAATTTATATCCGTTTTATTGGATCTTGATGTAAAAAATGTTCTTGATATAGGATGTGGAAGCGGAGATTTTTGTAAACTTGCAATCTTAAACGGAATAAAGGTTAAAGGAATAGATTTAAGCTATGCGCAGGTTAAAAAAGCAAAAGACAAATGTGATTGCGAAGTAAAAAATATATGTGATGTAAATGAAAAGTTTGATGCGGCAGTTGCAATTTTTGATGTGATTAATTATATGAACGACGAAGAATTAAAAAAGTTTTTTGGTTGCGTGGAAAAAGTAATAGATAAATATTTTATTTTTGACATCAACAGTTATTTTGCCATGAACGATTTGGCAGTGGGCACACTTAAGGCCGAAGATGAAGAGAAGTTTGGAGTGCTTTATTCCGATTTTGAGGATGATGTGTTAACAACGGAAATTACGCTTTTTGAAAAAGAGGGAGAATGTTATAAAAAATCTCAGGCAAGCATTATTCAGTATTATCACAGTATTGAAAAACTTTGTAAATTTACTAATATGAAACTTATAAAAAAACTACCTATATCTTTATATGAGAGTGGGGAGATAGAAAAATGGATTTTAGTTTTTGAAAAATGATTATTTTGCTTTAAAACTTTCTTTGCTGACACAAAATTCCGTAACAAAACATTTTTCGCATTTTGGATTTTTTGCAGTGCAGATGTAACGTCCAAATAGCACAAATCCCTGATGAAGTTCGTTTAAGTCGGTTTTAAATGCTTCAATCAGATCTTTTTCGGTTTGTTCTACGGTTTTGGCATCTGTAATGCCTAGTCTATGGACAACTCTGAATACGTGTGTATCCACAGCCATCCTGTTTTCACCGTGCAATTCTATTAAAAAGACATTAGCCGTTTTGTTTCCGACTCCCGGAAGTTTTATCAGTTCTTTGTAATCGTGAGGTATTTTACAGTTGAATTTATCACGGACGATTTTTGCCATTTCTATTATGTTTTTTGCTTTATTGTTAAAAAATGAACATGATTTTATTATGTCTTTTACATCATCGATATTTGCACAGGCAAGAGATTTAACATCGGGATATTTTTTGAAAAGCTCGGGTGTAATCATATTTACTCTTTTGTCCGTGCATTGTGCGCTTAAGATTATTGCAATTAAAAGTTCGTAATCGTTTTTGTAATTAAGCTCGGTTTGACTTCCTTTGTAACGGGCTAAAAAACGTTTTTTGATTTCTTCAAGTTCCTCGGGCTTTCTTAAAACCATAAAATTCCTTTTTTTCGGTAATTATATCATAGCCGTATCATCATCTACAACAAAATGACAATTGTGTCTGTCACCTTATATTTTTTACTTTTTCGTTATTTACATTTATCAGTATGAAACAGTCCTGAATTACTTTACAACTTAACTACTTATCAACTTTTTTTATAGTATAATAACAAATATTTTAGCAAAGGAGAATTATGGCTGGACATAATAAATGGTCTAAAGTAAAACATATAAAAGCAAAAGAAGATGCTAAAAAATCCAAAATTTTCACAAAACACGTAAGGGCTATTATGACTGCCGCAAGACAGGGCGGCGGAAATCCTGAAACAAACGCCGCTTTAAGACTTGCAGTTGAGAGGGCAAAAGCGGACTCAATGCCTATGCAGAATATTCAAAGAGCAATTGACAAAGCTACAGGTAATCTTGACGGAGTAACTTTAAGCGAAGTAAGTTACGAAGGATACGGTCCGGGTGGTGTTGCTATAATGGTTGAATGTCTAACAGATAATAAAAACAGAACGGTTGCCGAAATAAGACACGCTTTTAAAAAAGCTGGCGGAAGCTTGGGAACCAGCGGCAGTGTTGCGTGGATGTTTGAAAAAAAAGGTGTTATTGTAGTTAACAGAAGCGATAAAGACGATGAAGTAATGGAAACCGCAATTGAAGCGGGAGCTGAAGATATAAAAGAACTTGATGAAGTTTTAGTTATAGAAACGGCTCCGGAAGACTTTAATAACGTATTGGAAGCTGTAAATAATATTGATGGTATTGAAATTATCGAAAGCAACGTTCAGCTTGTTGCAATAAACGAAAGTGATGTAGATGATGAAACGGCTGAAAAGGTTGAGAAACTTATAGAAGTTTTAGAAGAACTTGACGACGTTCAAAATGTAATTCATAACATGGCGTAATTAAGGTATAATTAACGTTAAACAAATACAATAAAAAAAAATTAAGGAGATTTTATGAAAAAAATAGTATTAGGCGGATTAATAGCGGCGGCGGCATTTGCATTTCCGGGAATGCAAGGCGGAATGGGAAATGCGGCAATAACCGGAAAACCAATGAAAGGTTTAACTGATAAAACTGTTGTAGCGGTAATTGACGGAAAAAAAGTAACGGTAAAAGATATTAATAACTTTTTACAGGGAATGACAGCTGATAAAAGAATAAGACTTCAGGATTTACCGGCTCAGCATGTCGGACAGTTTGTAAAACAGTATGTTGATACAATGGTGCTATATAAAAAAGCCAAAGAAGTTGAAAAAACCCCTCAATTTCAGGCACTTGTTAAAAAAATGGCAGTTGATTACTGGCTTAAACAAAAACTTAACAATATGAAAATTTCAGATGCGGAAGTAAAAAAATTCTATGAAGCTAACAAAGATATTTATTTCAAAACCACACCTAAAGTTAAAGCAAGACATATAGTGGTTAAAGATGAAAAAACGGCTGAGAAACTTATTAACGAACTTAAAGGATTAAAAGGCAAAGCTCTTGAAGAAAAATTTGCCGCTCTAGCAAAAAAATATTCAACAGGACCTACAAAAGTTAACGGAGGAGAGCTTGGATGGTTTGATCCTAAACAAATGGTGCAGCCTTTTGCAGAAGCTGTAAACAATATGAAACCGGGAGAGCTTACTCTTAAACCCGTTAAAACAAGATTCGGTTATCACGTGATTTTAGTAGAAGGTAAAAACGATAAAAATTATATGCCTTTAAATGAAGTTAAATTTCAGATTATTGAATATCTAAAAAGGGAAAAACTCCAAAAAGAGATTCAAAAAATTAAAGATTCTTCAAAAGTTGACATTAAAGTCAAATAAGGAGGCTTAAATGGATTTCAGTTTTGTAAAACCCGGGGTTTTAAGCGGGTCTGAAGCGGCAAAAGTTCTTGATTACTGTAAAGAAAACGGATTTGCCCTTCCTGCTATTAACGTAGTCGGGACAAATTCGGTAAATGCCGTAATGGAAGCCGCAAAAGAAGTAAATATGCCAATTATTATTCAGTTCAGTAACGGCGGAGCGCATTTCTGGGCGGGAAAAGGTCTTGATAACGAAGGTCAAAAAGCTGCGATTTTAGGTGCAATAGCGGGGGCTAAGCATATTCATACAATGGCTGAGGCATACGGAGTGCCTGTAATTTTACACACAGACCATGCGGCAAGAAAACTTCTTCCTTGGATTGACGGATTAATTGAAGCTAACGCTAAACATAAAGAAAAATACGGAAGACCATTATATTCTTCCCATATGCTCGATTTAAGTGAAGAGCCGCTTGAACAAAACGTACAAACCTGTAAAGAGTATCTTAAAAAATTAAGCGCACTTGATATTATGCTTGAAATCGAACTTGGAGTAACCGGAGGTGAAGAAGACGGGGTTGACAATACAGGAATTGAAAACTCCAAACTTTACACACAGCCTGAAGACGTTGCGTATGCGTATAAAGAATTAAGTGAAGTTAGTGATTTATTTACAATTGCGGCAAGTTTCGGAAACGTTCACGGTGTTTATAAACCGGGACATGTTAAACTTGAACCAATAATTCTTAAAAATTCTCAGGAATACGTAAAAAAAGAATTTAATTTAGATGCCGATAAACCTATCAGATTCGTATTCCACGGCGGAAGCGGCAGCGAGCTTTCCAAAATCCACGAAGCTATAGATTACGGCGTTGTAAAAATGAATATCGACACGGATACCCAGTGGGCTTTCTGGAGCGGTGTTAAAGGGTATGTTGAAAAATACAAAGATTATCTTCAAAGTCAAATAGGAAATCCTGAAGGCGAAGATAAACCTAACAAAAAATACTACGACCCTAGAAAATGGCTAAGAGAAGGTGAAAAATCCATGAAGGCTAGGGTAATTGAAGCTTATAAAGACTTAAGAGCGATTTAATGATAAAAAAAGTTTGGAGAATTGAAAATTCTCCAATTACCCCTTTTATCTTCAAAAATACTTTCTATCACATAAAAAGAGATGACCTGTTAGATACTGTATTTAACGGTAATAAAGCTAGAAAATTTTATTATTTTTTAAAAAACGACTTTCCGGGTATTAAAAGAGTTATTTCATTCGGTTCAAATCAGTCAAATGCCATGATGAGTTTAAGTGAGCTATGTAAAATAAAAAAATGGGAATTTATCTATTATACTAACCATATACCTAAATATCTCCAAAAAAATCCTGAAGGAAATTACCTGAAGGCTTTGCAAAACGGTGCGAATATTATTGAAACTTTTCTAAATGGCGAACAGCTAATTAAGTTTGTAAAAACTTTAAAGGATGATGAAACGCTAATTATTGAAGAGGGCGGCAGAGTTAAGGAGAGTGAATTTGGAATAAAAAAACTTGCCGAAGAAGTGAATGAATATGCACTTAAACATAATTTAAAGATATTTTTACCGAGCGGGACGGGAACTACCGCTTATTTTCTCTCAAAATATGTAAATGTAGAGGTTTTAACGGTTCCATGTGTTGGTGATGAAAATTATCTTAAAAAACAGTTCAAATGGCTTGGCGGCGGGAAAATTCCTACAATTCTCAAACCTCGTAAAAAATATCATTTTGGTAAACTATATCCTAAATTATACGAATTATGGAAAGAATTAAAAAAAGAGGGGATTGAATTTGATCTGCTTTACGATACCATAGGGTGGGATACACTGCTTCATTACGGCCTTTGCGACATACTTTACATTCATCAAGGAGGACTGTTTGGCAATACTACAATGATTAAAAGGTATGAAAAAAAACTTCAGAACATAAAATAATGTAACTTTTTGTTTCAATTAATATAATATTAATTTATAAATCTTCTAAATGAATGCTCATTTTGTTATTATTCTGTTATATTTTTGTTATATTTTAATTTGGAGGATGGTATGGAATTGTATGTAACGCTTAGTATTGTGTTGCCTTGGATAGTGGCATTTGTCATCTATCTGGTAAAGAACGATTTTGTAACGAATGTGTTGTCACTGTTAATGTTGCCTGTTTTAGCGTATTTTGCCTGGGAAATTTATTTTAGCGGTAATCTTCCGATGCTGGTTGATACTCCTCATTGGGTTGATTATGCAATTACGATTTATGACTTCGGACTTTTGGGATATTTTCTCTATCAGGGTATAAAAAACAAAAGTATGCTTGTATCAGCCCTTGCGGTATTACAGCTGGTGCTGTTAATAATTGTTATTTTAATGATTGAACATTCAAACACTGCAAATATTTATATTGATAAATTAACAGCGTTTATGTATATGATTGTAGCAATTGTAGGTGTTCCTATCGCAATTTTCGCTACAAAATATATGGAATATGACGAAAAAGGAAAACACAGTTTTGTTGCTATTTTAATCTGGTTTTTAGGAGTAATGAATTTTGCGGTAAGTGTCAATAATATCGAATGGTTTTTTGCATTGTTTGAAACAACGACACTTGCTTCGTATGTGTTAATCAGATTTAGAATGGACGACCAAGCTGTAAAAAATGCAATTTTAGCGTTATGGATGAATCAGATAGGTGGTGTTGCGATATTGTTTGCGCTTTTAACTTTTCTAAAAACAAGCGGATTGTATCATTTTACTGATTTGCTGAATACCGATTCTAAAATGCTATCTCTTACCGCACTAGGATTTTTATCTTTAAGTGCGCTTGTTAAAGGCGCTCAAATGCCGTTTCACAAATGGCTTTTAGGGGCGATGGTTGCTCCTACTCCCGTCAGTGCCATTTTACACTCGGCTACGATGGTGAAAATTGCGCCTTATCTGCTTCTTAGAATTTCTCCAGTTATAAAAGGGACTCTTTTAGCAAAACTTTTAATCATCACAACAGGTTTTGTGTTTGTTGCAGCGGCTGTAATAGCGCTGACTCAGGAAAATTTCAAAAAAATTCTTGCTTATTCTACGATTTCTCTTTTAGGTTTAATGATGCTTGCGGCAGTTGTAGGTACTCCTATAGCAATTACCGCAAGTTTGCTTTTAATCCTTTTCCATGCATTTGCTAAAGGATTTTTATTTATCGAGGCCGGTGTGCTTGAAAAAGTTTTCCATGTTAAATACATAAAACAGATGAGAAGACTTATAGAAAGGGCGCCTTTAACGTTGATGTTTATATTTTTCGGATTTTTAAATATGACTTTTGTGCCGTTTGGTACGTTTATCGGTAAATGGATTATGATAGAAGAAGCCAGTGGATTTTTAAGCCACGGCAGTTACGTTCTTTTAATTCTTTATGTTGGTGCCGGAAGCGCTTTTTTGAGTGTGCTTTATATGAAAGTTTTGGGTATAAGTGTGAGAAAATCTCACGGAATTGAAAGAGTTAGGGCTTTGCCTTTACCTTTAAAATTTAATTTCGTATCTGTTTGGTATTACGGATGGCTGTTGTTTTTAACCGTTTTCATAGCACCGTTTATAGCCACCCAAATTGTTCCGATAGCTCAGGAATTAAGCGGACAGATACCGAATATCCATGCAGATAATTTATCACTGGTAATTAACACTTCAACTCTTTATTTCTGGCAGATATTGGGTGCATTGGTTATTTTATCATTAATCCATGCACTGCCCTTTTTCGTTCATTTTAAGAATGTGGATACCGCTAGACCGTATAACTGCGGTGAGGCATTTCCTAGACATATTGAAACATACAATTTCGTATGTATTTCTAAATATGAAAACTATTTAATCGCATTTAGTATAGCTCTTTTTGTAATGGTGTTAGTTCTTGGAGGAGGTTTATTATGAAATTTGAAACGTTAATGTTACTTTTGACACTTTTTGCTCCTATAATCGGAGGTTTTGTTTACGGGGTTGAGAGAATTGTCAAAGCGAGAATGCAAAGCAGGGTTGGGCCTCCGCTTATGCAGCCGTTTTATGACTTTTTTAAATTAATGGATAAACGTCCTTTAATGGTACACTCATTACATGCTGTTATGGGTATTATGTATTTTATTGCATGCTGGTTTTCTCTTTTGGTTTTGTTTTTGGGTAACGATTTGCTTGTAGCCGTGTTTTTCCACGTTATTGCAGTATTGGCTCTTACTATCGGAGCTTTTAGCGTTAGAAGTCCTTACAGTGTAATAGGTGCAATGAGAGAACTTATGCATATGATTAGTTATGAGCCTTTAATGGTGTTGATGGTTGTAGGATTTTATCAGGTTGTAGGAAGTTTTAATTTAAAAGATATTTTAAATTATGACGGAATTCCTTTATTACAGCTGCCTGTGGTATTTATGGCCTTTGTACTTGCAATTCCTATGATGCTTCACAAATCCCCTTTTGACGTAGCCGAAGCTCATCAGGAAATAATAGGAGGACCTGAGATTGAATACAGCGGGCCTTTTTATGAAGCGGTTTATACGGGTAAATGGATTGAATATGTATATGTATTTTTCTTTGTGTTTTTATTTGGAGGTAGTCATTATTGGTTAGGTGCGTTACTTGTGCTTTTTGTATTTTTGTTTGTAAATGCGCTTGACAACGCAACGGCAAGGCTTGATTTTAGAAAAATGGTTAAGTTTAGCTGGTTTGTGCTTATACCGGTTTCGGCTTTTAACATTATCTTTTTGGCATTATGGAGGTAGTTATGGGAATATTCACTAAATTCAGAAAAAAATCTCCTTGGATTTTACATTACAATACGGGTGGATGCAACGGTTGCGATATAGAAATACTTGCGGCTCTTGCGCCTAAATACGATATCGAAAGATTCGGAATGCTTAACAGGGGTAATCCTAAGCAGTCTGATATTTTACTTGTAACAGGTCCTGTTACTAAAAGGTGCCGTGACGTTTTAAGAAGACTCTATCTTGAAATGCCAGAACCAAAAGTTGTAGTGGCTATGGGTGCGTGTGCGTACGGCGGGGGTATATTCAGGGATTTTTACCATGTAGAAAACGGAGTTGACAACATCATACCGGTTGACGTATGGATTCCTGGATGTGCGCCTAGGGTTGAAGCCGTAATAGACGGAATGGTGGAAGCAGTGAAAATTTGGGAGAAAAAAAGTAAAGAAAAAGAGTATATGAGAAATCATAGCGAAGAATTACTTGAACAATTAGGAGCCAGAAATGATGATTAATCCTGATATAACGTTTTTTGAAGCAACGCTTGATAATGTGGTGGATTTGATTAAATCATGGTATGACGAAAGCAAATACCATTACGTAACTGTTAACGCGACTGATAACGGAGGAAGCGTAACAATTGACTGGATATTTGCAAAATATTACGATAAAAATAAATTGGTTGTGTTTAGGGCAGAAAATATATCTTATGACAAAAAAATCCCGTCAATCGTAAGTGTGGTTCCAAGTGCATGGATAGCTGAGTGGGAACTTGCCGATTTATTCGGGCTTGATG
>Ga0256836_1001419_pt1 | contig 10470 bp, 11 predicted proteins | sample 4561380metaG_FD_185974 | JGI IMG/M metagenome (GOLD analysis project Ga0256836, IMG submission 185974) | Hydrothermal vent microbial communities from Guaymas Basin, Mexico - 4561-380 | ecosystem: Environmental > Aquatic > Marine > Hydrothermal vents | place: Mexico: Guaymas Basin | collected...
TTATTTCAGGTTGTAAAAAATGTTAAATCTTAAAAATCCAGACCTTTATATTAACCGTGAATTATCTTGGTTAGAATTTAATACAAGAGTTTTAAAACAAGCTCAAGATGAGTCATTACCATTGTTGGAAAGACTTAAATTTTTAGCCATATATGGAACAAATCTTGATGAGTTTTATATGATTCGTGTAGCTGGACTTAAGAAACTTTTTTCAGCTGGGATTATAGTATCTGGGGCTGATAGACTAACTCCTTTACAACAGTTAAAACAGATACGACATAAACTTCATCAAGAACAACAAGTTGTTGAGTATTGTAGAAGTAAAATTTTAAATAAACTTGCAAATGAGGGTATAAGAGTTATAAAGTACAACGAAGCAACAAAAACTGAAAAACAAAAACTAAGCAAGTATTTTTATGAACATATCTACCCTGTTATAATCCCTATAGCAGTTGATGCTACACACCCTTTTCCACACTTAAACAATCTTAGTTTTGGACTTATAGTAAAACTTGCAGATGAGGAAGATAAATCTGTTGAGAGATTTGGCATCATTCGTGTACCTCGTGTTTTAAATAGATTTGTTCAACTAGATAGTGGTACTTATGTTATTATAGAGACTGTTGTAGCTCAACATGTTGAGGATCTTTTCCCTGGGTATTCATTATTAAAATATGCATCTTTTAGAGTCACTAGAAATGCAGATATTGAGATACAAGAAGAAGAAGCTGATGACTTTATGGAGATACTTGAAGAGGGATTAAAACTTCGTAGAAAAGGGGAAATGGTTCGACTTGAAGTTGGTTCAAATGCTGATGATGAGATTATAAACTTTATAAACCAACATGTAAATGTTTTTAAAGATGATATATATAAATTTCATACATTTTTAAATCTTTCTAGCTTATGGCAAATAGTAGCAAACAAAGACTATGCACACCTTCTACTACCACCATTTAAACCAAAAAATTTACCACCTTTTACAAATGAAGATGATATATTTTCTATTTTAGAAAAACAAGATGTACTTTTATACCACCCTTATGAGAGTTTTGATCCTATAGTAAAACTTATACAAACATCTGCAAAAGACCCAGATGTTGTATCTATAAAAATGACACTATATCGTTCAGGTACAAATTCACCTATCGTTAAGTCTCTTATAGAAGCTAGTGAAAGTGGAAAACAAGTAACTGTTATGGTTGAGCTAAAAGCTAGATTTGATGAGGAAAATAACCTTATCTGGGCAAAAGCACTTGAAAAGGCTGGAGCTCATGTTATATATGGTATCAAGGGTTTTAAAGTTCATGCAAAAGCTACACTTGTAACAAGAAGAAAAGATGGAAAACTAAAACAATATGCCCACTTAGGAACAGGAAATTATAACCAAGCAACTGCAAAAATCTATACAGATATGAGTTATATGACAAGTAAAGATGATATAACAAATGATTTAACAAGATTTTTTCACTTTTTAACTGGATTTTCAAAAAAAGGTAAACTAAACGAACTTTATATGTCTCCATCACAAATAAAACCCAAAGTTTTATCTCTAATTCAAAACGAAACAAGACAGGGTAAAGATGGTCAAATCATAGCAAAAGTAAACTCTCTAGTTGATGATGATGTTATAAGAGCATTGTATAAAGCATCTCAAGCTGGTGTTAAGATAGACCTTATAGTTCGTGGTATATGTTGTCTAAAACCAAATGTAAAAGGTGTAAGTGAAAATATACGAGTTATATCTATACTTGGAAAATACCTAGAACACCCTAGAGTTTTTTACTTTAAAAATGATGCTACGCAAGTTTATATATCTTCGGCTGATTGGATGCCTAGAAATTTAGTTAGAAGAATAGAGCTTTTAACTGCTATAAAAGATGAAAATTCAAAAGAGAAAATTTTACAAATATTAAAACTTCAATGTTTAGATAACTCTCTAGCTCATGAGTTACAAGAAAATGGTTCATATAAAAAAGTGACTAAAGGTAACAATAAAACTATAAATAATCATAAAATTTTAGAAGATTATGTAAATAGAGTTTCAAAAGTTCTAAAAAAAGAAACTTCAAACAGTGCTTTAGCACTTGCAAGTAGATTGCTTATGGAAAGTTAAGGATAAAATATGATACATAAATTTAAAGATATAACACCAAAAATAGGTAAAAACACTTGGATATCTCCATCTGCTGATGTTATAGGGGAAGTTGAATGTGGAGATGAATGTTCTATATGGTTTGGTTGTGTAGTTCGTGGAGATGTTAATTACATCAAAATCGGAAACCGTACAAATATACAAGATTTGAGTATGATACATGTTACACACTATAAAAAAGCAGATAAAAGTGATGGAAACCCAACTGTTATAGGTGATGATGTAACAGTTGGTCATAGAGTTATGCTTCATGGCTGTACTATAGAAGATGCTTGTCTTATAGGTATGAGTGCTACCATACTAGATGGTGCAGTGATAGCAAAGGAGTCCATTGTTGGAGCTGGAGCATTGGTAACTAAAAACAAAAAGTTTCCACCCCGTTCACTTATAGTTGGAAGCCCTGCTAAGGTTGTAAGAGAACTAACAGATGATGAAGTAAAAGAGTTATATGCTTCTGCTAGTAGATATGTAGAGTTTAAAAAGGATTATGAGGACTAAGTCCTATAATTTATATTTAGTTATCACTTTTTATTAATCTTTGAAATAAAATATCTTTTGCTCTAAATCATTAAACATCTCTTCTTGTTCTATAATCCTATTGTTTTCTATATCATTTTCACTTTGAACTATCAACTTTAATAAATTTAAAGAATTTTGTAAATTTTCATAACTTTTTATATCTTGCACAACAGCTTTTGCCTCACCATTTTGTGTAATTATAATAGTTCTTTGATTCTCATTTACATCATTGATAACATTTGCAGTTTTTGCTTTAAGATAGCTAATAGGTTTTATATCTTGGCTTAATAACATTTTATTGTCCTTATGCTTATTTTATACATTGTACTAAATTTAGTTTTAATTTAGTGTTAAGCACAAAAACTTATATAAAAAAGATTATAGGAACTAAGTCCTATAATCCGCATTTATTTTAACATACTCATAACCCAAATCACACCCATAAGCTGTAAATGAGCCATCAGATACACCTAAATCACAAGAGATGCTAAATCTATCTTTTTTCATAACTTCAGCAGATTTTTTCTCCATCTCTTCATCAAAATATATCTCTCCTCTATCATAAACACAACACTTATCAAAAGAGATTTTTAAAGTTGCTTCATCACATTCAACCCCACTTGCACCAACTGTTGATGCTACCCTACCCCAGTTTGGGTCTTCTCCATAAAGTGCTGTTTTCATAAGAAGTGAGTCTGAAAGTGCTTTTGCTACTTTTTCAGCCTCTTTATCATCTTTTGCACCTGTGATTTTATATGTTACAAGTTTCGTTGCACCCTCGCCATCTCGTACCATCTCAGTTGCTAAAAATAGCATTATCTTATGAAGAGCATCTCTAAAAGCATCTGCATTGTAAGCACCACTTTTTGCACTACTTAAAAGTATAACTGTATCGTTTGTAGAGGTATCACCATCTACACTTGCAGCATTAAAAGTTGTTTTTGTAATCTCATCTAAAATCTTTTGCATTTCAGATTTAGATACTTTAGCATCTGTTGTTATAAAACAAAGCATTGTAGCCATAGCAGGGTTTATCATACCTGCACCTTTTGCTATAGCACCTATGTTAAAACTACTTCCATCTTCTAACTCAACTCTATAAGAGATTTGTTTATTAAAAGAGTCTGTTGTCATTATAGCTTTTGATGCAGAAGTTGAGTCTTTTTTAGTCAAATCAAATAGTTTAGTCCCAGCTATAAGCTTCTCTTTTGGAACTCTTACCCCTATAACACCAGTTGAACTCATAACAGGATTTTTTATCTGAGGGTTGTTTTTAGAAACTTCACTTAAAATCTCATCTATATCTTCTATACCAGCTTTACCAGTCATAGCATTTGCATTTTTAGAGTTTATAACGATAAAGTTAGTTTTAAAATCACCATATCTTCTAAAGTGTCTTATCGGTGCTGCTGTCATCTTGTTTGTAGTAAAAACAGATGCTATCTCACACTCAACATCTGAGTAGATAAAAGCCATATCTTTAGCACCATCTGGTTTTAGCCCTGCACTTACACCATCAGCAAAAAAACCATCACTTGCACAAACCCCACCATCTATCTTTTTTAAATTATACAAATTTTAGCTCCTTTGGTTTTTGTCTTTGTCTTAGTATATCTTTTGTAGCTCTTATACCGTTTTGTGTCCCAACTACTAAAAGTTTACATTCACTTGTTATAAGAACATCACCTTTGGGCATCGTGATAAATTTACCATCTTTTTTAGTTAAGCCAACGATGGAAGTGTTTGTTATCTCTCTTATATGTGTTTCTTTTATCTTTTTAAGAACAACCCAACTATATTTTGGGATAACTATCTCTTGCATATCTAAAGGGTTGTCACTTTTATATAAAAACTCTTCAAGCATATTTTCCATATCTGGACGAGCAGCCATTGCACTAACTCTTTGAGCTGTTAGTTTTGTAGGAGAAACTACTGTATCTGCTCCTAGTTTTTTAAGCTTTTCAACATCACTTAAACTATCAGCTGCAGATATAACATAGTATGGTCTAGGCAATAGGTGTTCTTTTTCAAAAAGTCTAACAGAAGCTATAATAGCGATATTGTCAGCTATAGATGAGGAAAGTGTAATAAGACCTTTAGCAGATGAAAGATGAGCTTTAAGCATTGAGAGTTCAGCATGTGGTTCAGCTTGTAAATAAGCTGGATACTTATATTCCTCTGCCCATTTATGTATCTCTTTTCGTGGGTCAATAACAACAAAAGGTATATGATTTTTTCTAAGTTGTTTTGTTACTTCTATCGTATAATCATTATGGTAACAAACAACAAAATGTTTTTTTAATCTTGCTATCTTATATAACATATGTCTTTCCTTTAAAACTTCAATTATAGTACCTCTACTTAACTCTGCAACCAATATACCAACGGCACTAGAAAATATAGCAAAACCAGCGACAATAAGAGTAATAGTAAATAACCTACCTGCATTTGAAACTGGAGCAATCTCTCCATAACCAACAGTGGTAATTGTAATTCCAGTTTGATAAAGAGCATCTAAAACACTAAAACCATCTATCATAACATAGCCTAATGTACCAACAAGCATAGTCATAACAGTTAAAATAAGGGGTAAACGAAATTCTTTGAAATAAGGATAAACTTCAGGAAGAAGTTTAGGGTCAGGCTTGGGAGTTCTCTCCCAATGTAGAAATTTACGAATCCTATCGGAAAGATTCAAAACTAAATTCCTACTTTGTAAGACTTAAGAATTCTTCTTAAGTGTACGTAATTCTTTAGCACAAATCTTGATTTTTTTAGTAGTACCATCTTCTAAAGTGATACGAACGGTTCTTAGATTTGGTAAAAAACGACGCTTTGTTCTGTTCTTCGCATGAGAAACATTGTTCCCACTCATAGGGCCTTTGCCACTAATAGCACATCTTCTTGCCATAATTAGCTTCCTTGTTTTAAGTTTTAAAAGTTTCGAATTATAGCAAATATAAGCAAAACTCCAACTTAAGTTATAGTATTACTTAGTAAATTTATCGATTTTCTGTTATAATAAAACAAAAAAGTATTACATATGATTACTAAAGATAAAATTGACACTTATATAGAAAAGATTCCACCAGCACCAAAAGTTCTAAAAGAGACACTATCACTTCTAAATGATGGTGAACTTATAAAAGCTTCAAAAGTTGCAGAAAGTGATTTAGCTTTAAAAAGCTATCTAAAGCATATTGTCAACAAACCAATTTATGGCTTTAAAAACGAGGTTACTGATATATCTCAAATCTTTACAATCCTTGGTGTAGCTAGAAGTCAACAAACAGTATATAACTATATGCTTTCACTTTTATCTCCAAAAGAGTGGACAATTTTTAACTTAACTGAACAAAATTTTCATGAGCTTCAAGCAAGACTATCAGCAAATTACAACAAAATACTAAAGCATCTAAATATCATAGATAAAGATATTCAAAGTTGTATCTCACTTTTGCCAGCTTCTATAATAATAGTAGAAGCACTTTTTAAAGAACAAAAAGAAAATATAGAACTTATCAAATCAACAAAATCTATAGATTATAATACAATCCTAAAAAGATTAACTGGTATGGATCTGTTTGATATATGTGAAGAGATTGCTAAAAAATGGGAAATGTCAGATAAAATCTCACAAATTATACAAACATCTTCAGGTATAAAACCATCAGAAGACAAAGATATAAATCATATTGCAAAATGGATACATCTACTACTCTTTTATGAACTTTCCCAACCAATATTTATAGAAGCAAACTTAAACGACTTTTTAGAATTTCAAGTTGAATTTGTAGAAGATATATATGAAGAATTTTTACAAGTTATAAAGGTACAAGATAAATGAGAGCAGTTTTAAAAAATGGTATAGCAGTTTTTCATCCACAAGGCTTTTTAGATGGTAATTCAGCAGAAACTATGCTAAGTATAGAAGATATAAAGGCTACTGAAAAATTAGAAACTGATTTAGTTTTAGTATCTTTAAAAAAAGTTATATTTTTCAATAAAAATGGACTTGAAACTTTTGTAAGGATGCTAACAAAAGTAAGAAAATCAACTCAAGCAAGAATAGGCTTTTGTGATTATGATACAAAAAAGTTTAACTCTATAATAAACTTTTTTAAAGATGATCTATCTTTTTCACTTTTTAATACAATAGATACAGCATCACTTTTTGCATCAAACTTTAAAAATCAAAAAAAGAATGCTCTAGTCTATAGTGAAAATAAAAGTCAGCGTTCAGTTATGGCGATAGAGTTGCACAACTATGGACACAATCCAATAATTGCTCAATCAAAAGAGGAATTTGAAGAAAAAAAGAAAAATGCAAAAACTTATGATGTTATAATAGAAAACAGCTATATGGGCTGTATGGAAAATGGTAATATAGTTGCTAAAGTAAGTAGTAACGCAATCATATACAATATATCATCTTTTTTGGATGCAAGTATCTCAAATAACTTCAATATCTACTATCATAACAATTCATTAAAAGCTGGTTTTAGACTGTTTATATTTGAAGCTTATCAAGTTATAAATATGAATGTGCATGCTATGAATTTCTTTTCAAAACTTGCTTCAGCTGCAGCTGAATACAATGCAACAATATGCTTTGTAGGTCTATCAAAGGATAAAATAACACAAAAATTTTATGAGACATTAGAAGACTCTGGAATTATGTTTTTTGAGCAATTAGATACTATATTGGATGATAAAAAACTTTTAGCTGAGCTTGGTGCTTCTACAGCAACAAATACAAAAGATAAAAGATCTTTAAATAAAGCTATGATAACTCAACTACCTAGCTTTATAGAAGCTACCGTAGATACTATAAAAATGATGACAAACGCTGAAGCTAAAAAAGAGTCTGCTTCTATATATACAATTAAAATTCAAGAAGTTGAAGATAAGATAGCAAGTAGTATAGGTTTTTATGGTGATATAGATGGGATGGTTATACTTGTATTTCCAAATAATATAGCTAAAAAAGCTTGTGAGCTTCTAATAGGTGAAGAAACAGATGATAAAGAACTCATAATGGACGCACTAGGAGAGTTTGTAAATATTATAGGTGGTAAGATAAAATCTCTCTTAGCAGATAATGATATAAGAGTAAAAATAACTCTACCTAGAACATACAATGAAGTAAGTGAACTTTTAACAGTAGCAGATAATCGCAAAGGTGTTCAGGTTGATTTGACATTTGATGGGGATAAATTTTCTTTTTTCTTAACTAGATAAAAGTAGCACTTTGTTATAATAACTCTAAAAAAGGTTTATAATGATAAAAGTAGCTCCTAGTGTACTTAGTGCTGATTTTGGAAATTTACAAAGAGATGTTGAGGCTATCTGCGATGCAGGTTGTGATTTGGTTCATGTTGATGTTATGGATGGGCATTTTGTACCAAACTTAACTATAGGACCTGTTGTTGTCTCTTCTATAGCAAAATGTGCTACAAAACCACTAGACATACATCTTATGGTTGAAAACAACACTTTTTTTGTTGACCTTTTTGCTCCACTAAAACCAGAATATATATCTTTTCATATAGAGGAGGAAAAACACCCTCACCGTCTTATACAAAAGATTCGCTCTTTAGGTATAAAACCTGCCATAGTTTTAAACCCTCACACACCAGCTGAAGCCGTTGAGTATCTTTTAAAAGACTTAGATATGGTTTTACTTATGAGTGTAAACCCAGGTTTTGGAGGGCAGAGTTTTATCGACACTGTGATAGAAAAAGCTTCAAGATTAAATGCTCTAAGAAATAAAATAAATCCAGATTGTCTTATAGAGGTTGATGGTGGAGTAAGTGATAAAAATATAAAATCACTTAAAAATGTTGGTGTTGATGTTGTTGTAGCTGGTAGCTATGTATTTAACCACTCTAGTAAAAAAGAGGCGATTGAGAGTTTACAAATCTAATGCGAACAAAGATATGTGGAATCACCTCTTATGAGGATGCAATGGTTGCGATAAATGCAGGTGCTAATGCACTTGGATTTGTTTTTTATGAAAAATCACCCCGTTTTATATCACCTAAAGATGCCAAAGCCATTATAGAAAAACTTCCCCCTTTTGTTGAAAAAGTTGCACTTTTTGTAAATGAGGATGCAAAAACTATAAACTCATATATGAGATTATCAGATGCTACACTAGCTCAGATACATTTTGAAGCATCTGATGAACTCTATAATGAGTTAGAAGTACCTTTTATCAAAGTTATACGAGCTAAAAGTAAAGAGGATATTTTAAAATACAGTGATGAGTATAGACTTATAGATGCTTACTGTGAAGCTTATGGTGGAGCTGGTAAAAGGATAAATATAGAGTGGTTTGATGAAATAGAGTGTTCAAAAATTATCTTAGCTGGTGGACTTGATGCCTTAAATGTAGCATCACTTAAAAAGTATGGTTTTTATGGTGTTGATGTTAGTAGTGGTGTTGAAGCATCAAAAGGTATAAAAGATGCAAAAAAAGTAAAAGAGTTTATAAAAAATGCTAACTAAATACATAAATCTTGATTCAAAAAGTTTACATAAACTTGCTACAAATGGACTTTGCAGACAAAGACTAAAAGAGCAGTTAGATTTTGGGGTAGATACTTCACTAGAAATTTTTAATACCCAAGGTTTAGAGATAGTTAAAAATAAAGGATATTACTATTTCTCTACCAAATTTACCCCTTTAGAAGAAGCAGAATTTTGCATAGTAGATATTGAGACAAATGGTTCAAAAGTTGGAGAGCATCAAATCATAGAGTTAGCTTGTGTTAAAGTAAAAAATGGAAAGATTATAGATAGATTTGAATCTCTTATAAAATGTGATAAAATCAATGAAGTTATAACAGAGTTAACAGGTATAACAGTTGAAGATACAAAAGATGCACCAACATTAAAAGAGGTACTTACAAAGTTTAGGGTATTTTTAGGGAACTCTATATTTGTAGCTCATGATGTAAAGTTTGACTTTAGATTTATCGCTGATTCTTTTATAAGTATAGGTGAAGAAGCTATACTAAATCGCTATTTGTGTTCACTTGCACTAGCTGAAAGAACTGTTGAGTCTTACAGATATGCACTATCGTACCTAAACGATACATATAAACTAAATCCAAATCCTCAACACCATCGTGCTATGAGTGATGTTTTAACCACTTATGGACTTTTTAAACTATCTATAAAAAACTGTACTGAAAGTATAAATAATGTAGAAGATTTAATAAAATTTTCCAAAGATGGAAAAAGACTAAAAAGACCTAAGTTTGACCCTTTGTCTGAAAAAGCTTAAAATTAAGCTTTTTCTTTTTTACTTACCTCTTTTATAAACTTAGCAAGAGCAGAATACTCACTTCTACTTAAAAATCTAACTTTACCAGTTGGTAGGTTATTTAACTCAATCTCCGCAAAACTTAATCTTTTAAGGTCTGTTACTTCAGCTCCAAAGTGTGCAAAAAATCTTCTAAGTTCACGATTTTTACCCTCTGATATAGCTACTTTTAGTATAGAGTAGTTTGGTGTATTTTTCTGAATCTTATACCCTATAAAAGGTTTAAAAGTCATAGAAGTTACTTTTGAGAACTCATGACCACCAGCACTTGCATCTTCTAGTGTCATACCATTCATCATAGCATTTTCCATATCCTGTGTGATTTCACCTTTTATCTTTATCTTATAAACCCTTTGTAGGTCTGAACCCATCAAAGCAGTAGCAACTTTTGAAGCATCTGTAAGAAGTAAAAGCCCCTCAGAAGCATAATCAAGTCGCCCAATAGGGATATAATGTTTATACTCTT
>Ga0256836_1001420_pt1 | contig 10469 bp, 8 predicted proteins | sample 4561380metaG_FD_185974 | JGI IMG/M metagenome (GOLD analysis project Ga0256836, IMG submission 185974) | Hydrothermal vent microbial communities from Guaymas Basin, Mexico - 4561-380 | ecosystem: Environmental > Aquatic > Marine > Hydrothermal vents | place: Mexico: Guaymas Basin | collected...
TTGTTGGGTGTAGTATGGAAAACCTTTTGTAATATCTAAAATCATATCTATATGTTCATCTTTGATATTTTTATCATACTTTTTAAAACCATTTTTTATATACTTTTTCCATATATCATTTTGTATAGATTTTATAGACAAGTGCTTTACACTTTTGTAAAATGGTCTTGATTTGTTAAAAAAAAGCTCACTCATTATAGATTTTTTACTTCCTAAAAATATATATGAAAGTGTGTTGCTATGATGTTGTATGATAGAACGAAGTGTAGCTTCTAGTTTTAGATTTACCACTTCTTGAAACTCATCAAAAACTACTACTATTTTTTTATCACTTTTTTTGGCATATTCGTAAGGTAGGTTCATAACCTCTTGCAGGGTTTGTTTAGTATCATTTTTTGTAAAATTTAGTGAAAATTTAGGGTCACCACTACTAGAAAATTCAGCTACCACATTTGGTCGTAACTTTACTATATCTTTTACAAAATGCATAAACTTATCTGTAGTATTTAACATCTTAGCAAAACTATTTATATAACCGTTTATAAAGTCTTTCTCGTCTGCAATCGTAGTAAAATCTATAAAGATATAACTTATATGCTTGTCTTCTACCACTTTTTTTATCAATGATGTTTTACCAAATCTTCTAGGGGCAAATAAAAGGATATTTAATCCTGAGTATATATCTTGCCTTATCTCTTTTATCTCTGATGTTCTGTTACAAAAATAATCTTCTTTGGCTACACCACCATAAAAAAATGGATTATTATACATTTAGTTCCTTTTATTTTATACATTTATGTATTATACACTATTGTATAAGATATCTTACTTAATTTTTTATTTGTTTTTATAAGCTTTCTTTAATTTTAGTTAATATTTCACAATCTGTTTTTTATATCTTTGTGCAAAGTCTCCTATTGCCCTATAGCCTTGATACCCACTCATTGTAGCCATGATTGTAATCATTAACACAACATCTATTTTATGCTGTTATGCTTGTCCTCTTCGTTTGTCTTTTAATCTGAGTTCGACAATATAACACCCAGATATAGGGCAACTAAACGGCAATCTTTTAAAAAATATCATATCATTTATTTACCCTATTTTTGGGCTTTGTATTGTCGAACTCAGGTTTTTAGTGTTGTTAATTCTTTTTTTAGGTTAAACTCTGTCATACCTTACTTTAAGCAATATTTGTACTTTGTATGAATCAGCCATGTTAGTAGCATACAAAAATCTTTAGTTTCAAACTTTTTTTGGTATAATCTTAAACATTTTATTTAAAGGGTTTTTATGCTTACAAATCGAATCAATACACTATCTGAATCGATCACGATTGCTATCACTACTTTAGCACAAGAGTTAAAAGCTGAGGGCAAAGATATACTTAGCTTTTCTGCTGGTGAACCAGACTTTGGTACACCCCAAGTTATAAAAGATGCAGCTATAGATGCTATTAATAATGATTTTACAAAATATACTGCTGTTGATGGAATTCCAGAGTTAAAAAAAGCGATTGCTGATAAACTTAAAAGAGATAATGGTTTAGAATATGCTCCAAACCAAATCATAGTGAACAACGGTGCAAAACATTCACTTTTTAACCTATTTTCTGCAACTATTCAAGATGGAGATGAAGTTATCATACCTGCTCCTTACTGGGTTACTTACCCTGAACTTGTTAAATACTGCGGTGGAAAAGTTGTTGAGATAGAGACTCATGATGTAAGCTCATTTAAAATTACACCTGAACAATTAAAAAATGCACTTACACCAAACACAAAGATGCTAGTCTTAACTACTCCATCAAATCCAACTGGTTCAGTTTATACAAAAGATGAACTAACTGCACTTGGTAAGGTTCTAGAGGGTACTAAAGTTATCGTTGCTAGTGATGAGATGTATGAAAAACTTATATATGATGGTACTTTTACATCTAGTGCATCTGTAAGTGAAGATATGTTTAAAAGAACTGTAACTATAAATGGTCTTAGTAAATCAGTAGCTATGACTGGTTGGAGATTTGGTTATATGGCTGCATACGATGCAGAGCTTATAAAAGCTACTAAAAAATTACAATCTCAAAGTACATCAAACATAAACTCTATCACTCAAAAAGCAGCTGTAGTTGGTTTAAGTGGTCAAGCTGATGCAGATATAGAGATGATGCGAAAAGAGTTTATGGCTCGTCGTGACGAAGCAGTTGAACTTTTTAATGCAGTAGATGGGCTAAGTGTTTTAAAACCTGATGGTGCATTTTATCTGTTTGTAAACATTCAAAAAGTAAGTGGTGATTCACTAAAATTTGCAAAAGACTTACTTGCACAAAAAGAAGTAGCAGTAGTTCCAGGTGTTGGTTTTGGTAGTGAGGGTTATTTTAGATTTTCATTTGCTACAGATATAGAAAGTATAAGAACTGGAATCAAAAGAATAGAAGAGTTTGTAAAAGAGTTATAAAAACTCTTTTACTACTTTTCTTTACTCATATATAACAACTTTATTTCGACCTGTTTTTTTAGCTTCATAAAGTGCTTCATCTGAATTTTTTATCATCTCATTTATATCATCACTTACTTTAAAATTTACACCTATTGATACTGTATATCTTATAGTCAAATCTTTATTTATTTCAAGTTCATTTGCTTCAAATTTTGCTCTAATTTTTTCAAAAAAGTTTTCAGTGTCTTGCATAGTTATATCTTCTAGTAAGATACAAAACTCCTCTCCACCAAACCTAGCTAACAGATCAGAATCTCTCATAGATGAATTAAGAACTTTTATAGTCTCTTTAATCGCAATATCACCTACATCATGACCATAAGTATCATTTATATTTTTAAATTTATCTATATCTATCGTTGCAAAAACAACTGGTTCATGTTTTCTAAAATTTTTCGATATGATAGATGAAGATGCTTCGAAAAAATATCTTCTATTGTATGCACCAGTTAAAAAATCTCTATTTGCTAAGTTACTTATTTTTTCAAACATCTCTAATGTATTTAAATTTGAATTTACCCTTACACTTAGTTCTTCATTAGAGTAAGGTTTATGTATATAATCGTTAGCTCCAACTTTTATAAACTTTGTTAAGACTTCATTTTCAGCATTAACACTTATTGCTATAATTGCCAATTCATCATTATCATAATCTTTTCTTACCTCTTCAACTAACTCTATTCCATTCATATTTGGCATATTATAATCAGTGATAAGTAAAGATATATCATACTTTTTTGAGTTAAATATGTCTAGTGCTTCTTGACCATCATTTGCAACTAAAACATTTAAACTTAACTGTTGTAAATCTTTTTTAAATTTTTCTCTATAAAGTTTAGAATCATCTACAACAAGTGCTGTATATGCAGAGTTTCTAATTTTTTTATGTATAAAATCTATAAGTTTATTTATATAATTTTCATCATCTTTACTAAAATATTTTAGTACACCATTAATATTTAAAAGTTTATTATCTTTTTTATTATCTTCATCATAAGAATCAAAAAGGATAATACTAGGTATAGAATTTGAACTAGCTAACATTACAGCTTTTCCATCTGTAGCATCTGGTAAAACTTTAGAAACTATAACTAATTCTATAATATCAGAATTTTTAGATATATATGATGAAGCCTCACAATAAGTTACAACTTCTATAATCTCTAAATCATTAAATATATGATTTAATGACAATTTTTCTACTAACTTTGCAACCAAATTTTTATTATCATCTATTATAACTATTTTTTTCATTTGAAAAACTCCAATTCATCTTATAATCTTATCACAAAAAAACTATTTTTCAAATTTTTCATCTTAAATCATTTATCATATCTGCTAATTCAACTAAATCAAGAGATAAAGTAATAGCACCTATCTCAACAGCTTTTTTAGGCATACCATATACAATACAAGAAGATTCAACTTGAGCATAAGTTAATGCTCCAGCTTCCTTCATCGATAGTATTTTTCTTGCTCCATCTTCACCCATACCAGTTAAAATAATACCTACACCTTGAGTTTTAACCTCTTTTGCCATAGAAGAAAACAAAACATCAACACTAGGTTTATGAGAGTTCACTCTAGGGTAATCTTTTAAGACTATTCTATATAAAAAACCATCTTTTTTAACTTCCATATGTAAATTACCAGGTGCAATTAATATTCTTCCAGGTAGTAAAGTATCACCATCTTTAGCTTCTTTTACATCTGAATTTGGTAATAATTCATTTAACCTATTGGCAAATCCATAAGTAAAACCAACTGGCATATGTTGTGTAATAACTATAGCTGGATGATTTGGTTTCAAATTTTGGGTTAATATCTCTATAGCTTGAACACCACCGGTAGAAGCACCTATTGCAACTATTTTTTTAGAAGCTTTTAGGGTAGTATATTTACTATCTTTTAGTATATATTGTTTTCTTGGACTATGTTTATTAAATGAAACTTTTGCTTTAGAAGCTGCTCTTACTTTAGTTAAAAAAGCTTCAGTATGTTCATCAAAAAATTTACTTAGATTGATATTTGGCTTATGAACAACATCTACTGCACCCATTCTCATCGCATCTATAGCAGCTAAACTACCATTACTAGCCATTGTTGAACATATAATAACTGGAATTGGTTTTTGTTCATTTATTTTTTTTAGAAATTCAAGACCATCCATTTTAGGCATCTCTATATCAAGTATAAAAACATCAGGTAAACCGACATCTTTAAAGATTTTAAAAGCATCTATAGGGTTATTAGCAGTTCCTATTAGTTTTATATCTTCTACTTTAGTAAATAAATTTAAAAAGCTATTTCTTACGACAGCACTGTCATCTATTACAAAAACCTTTATCATCAGAAAAATCCTTTTTTATTTTATTCCAACAATTCATCAATCTTATTATAAGCTGGTACTAAAACATCTTTATAATACTTTTTAGATGATTTTTGTATATAGTTTTTAAAACTATTTAACTTTATCTCTTGTGTCTCATTTAAATTAGCCATAGTAAACTTTAACTGAGATATAAAATCTTTATCTTGTTTTGCTATTTCATATATTGTTAAACCAAACTTTCTACTATACTTGATGATGTCATCATCAAGCATAACAACATATTTATCTTTATCTTCATCAAAGAGATGACTCTTTACAGAACGATTTTCATTAAATATACCTCTAATATCTCCAAAATAGTTATCAAATTGATACTGAATATATCTATGGTTTTTAGCTCTATTTAAAACAAATAAAAATTTCAACTTTGGATTCATACCTTTTAAAATACTATAAATAACACTAGCATTTATACCATCTTGTTCACCATCAAGTAGTGGGATAACTACCAAATCTATAAAATGAACCATACCATTTTCATTTAAAGCATCTAAAACTATTGTAGTAGTTTTATTTCCACCTATATCAAAACAAGCTGTTTCATCTCTTGATATTATATCTGTTATATTTTCTCTTAAAAGTTCTGTAGATACATCTACTATCTCTCTAGTAGTTAAAGATGAATCGCCATAACTTAAGCAATCATCATTTTCATCATCAAACTCATAAAATGATACCTTTTTAGCATTTTTCTCATATAAATAAGACGCGATAAGTTGCATTGTAATAGTGCTTTTACCAACTCCACCTTTACTTGATACTACCATTATTTTCTTATTTTTCATCATAACACTCTTTTATATATAGAAGTTTGAACTTGTTTTAATTTAGGAGTCTTTAACATATTTAAATTTTCTGTTAAGGATATTATAAAATAACCACCAATTTCTAAGCGTTCTATCATATTGTTAACAACTTTTTGCTTAGTTTCAACATCAAAATATATAAGCACATTTCTTAAAAAAATCAAATGAAATTGTCCAAATTTTTTATTGTCCTCAAGTAAATTAGCAGTCTGAAAAGTTATATTTGGAGTTATTGCCCTATCTATCAAAAATTGACCTTTATGCTGTTGTTTACCTTTTAAGCAGTATTTACTTCTAAACATTACAGGTATTTTATCTATCCATTTTTCAGGGTATAATCCAATCTTTGCTTTTCTAATAACTTCAGAATTTATGTCTGTTCCTAAAATTTCCCATCTATTTTTAGGGATACTAACATCAATCACCATAGCAGCAGAATATGCTTCTGCACCAACTGATGATGCAGCAGACCATACTCTTAATTTTGGACTATTTATATTTTCAGGGATAACAGTATTTTTTAAAAAATCAAAATGCTCAATCTCTCTAAAAAAGTAAGTTTCATTTGTTGTAAGTAAATTAACAACTTCATTTAATTCTTGTTTATCTATCTTAATAAACTCTATATAATCAGTGAAATTATGAAACTTATGAAAAGTAACTCTTTTTAATAACCTAGATTGAACTAAACTTCTTTTACTATCATTTAATGTAATACCAGCTTTTTTAAGAATCAATTTTTGAAAAACAATAAACTCATTATTTTGAAGTTCTAAATATGCCATTTTATACCTATATAATCATATCTTTAATAGCTTCACCGAGTTTAAGCATATTTACTTTACCTATTATTTTATCTACTCCAGAACTAATAAGAGCATCTTCCATAATATCATTGGACATATTTGTATGAACAATTATTTTTATATTTTTATAATCTTTTTCTTTACGAATTATTTTAACAACTTCCCTACCACCCATAACTGGCATCTCTAAATCTGTTATAAATAAACCTATCTCTTCTACATTTATATGTTTTAATGCATCTATAAGCTGTTTTCCATCTTCATATATTTCGTATGTAAGATTAAGAGTTTCAAACAAATCTTTTACCATTTTTCTTATAAAACGGCTATCATCTGCAAATAATACTTTTTTATCCATTTTTTCTAATGATTCAAATTTACTAATCTCTTCACTACTTTGAGCATCAACTTTATCAAAAACATCTAAAAGCATTTTATCACTATCAAATACTGAACAAAGAACATTTTTACTTCCAACTTGTACTTTAGTTATAAATGAAGTTTTTTCATTGTTATTTGTATTGCTAACCATTGTATCACTTGGGATATTTACAATATACTCAACACTTTTTATCATAATACCCATTCGAAGACCACCATAATGAGCTAATACAATTAACTCATAATCTTTATCATCTAAAACTTCATTACCAAACCATTTATCAAAATTTACAATAGCTGTCATATTTCCACGAATATCTGCAGTACCTACAATTAGTTGATCATCATTATTTTTCATAATCTCAATATCTTTATAAACCAATAATTCTTCTATTTTAGATACATTCTTTGCATAATACTGGTCATCTGAACCAACAAATATAAGATACTGACTTGTATCATTTGCATTTGTATTAACAAGCTTTATAAGGTCTAACTCTTCTTCATCTTCTATATCTTGATGCATTTTAGTTATATCTTGTAACTCTTCATATTCTTTCATATTTAAATCCCTAATTTTGAAAGTTCATTAATGTCTAGTATCTTTTGAACATCTAAAATAGCAATATAATTACCATCATATTTACCCATTTTAGATATAAATTTCTTGTCAAACTTAGTCCCAAATTCTGGTGTCGCTTTTGTTGTATCCATATTATCTACTTCATAAACTTCATCAATCAATATACCCATCTGATTAATAATATCATTTGAATCTTTATAATTGATAACAATAATAGAAGTTTTATCTGCTATTTTTGTTTTTCCAAGTTTAAATCTATCTAACATATCAATAACAGGAACAATACTACCCCTAATATTTGTAACACCTTTTACAAAGGATTGCATCATAGGAACTTTAGTAATATCAGAATATTCTACTATCTCACTAGCGATTAAAGCCTCTATAGCATATAAATCTCCATCTACTAAAAAAAATAAATATTGATCTTGTTCTTCTTTTAAACTGTTCATAATTTTCTTAATAACGGTCAAAATTACGAAGATCTAATTCATCATCATTATTTTGTTTACTACTTGTTTTATATCTATTCGGTACTAATTTTATATTTTGATTATTTATGTTAGATGAATTATTACTTTTAAAAAATCTCATCATATCTGCCAAGTTTTCTGCTTGTGAACTCAACTTTTCACTAGAGTTTGCAAGTTCTTTTGAAGATGTCGCATTAGTTTGTGTCAATTGATCTAAATCTGCCATAGCAAAATTTATCTGACTAATCCCAATATCTTGTTCTTTAGAAGCGTTACTAATATCTTGAACCAATTTAGCTGTCTCTTGGATTTTTGGAACAGCACCCTCTATCAATTGACCAGCTTTTTTACTTACTTTCACACTTGCTGTTGCAGTTGAACTAATCTCCTGAGCAGATACTTGTGACCTTTTTGCAAGTTTTCTAATTTCAGCTGCAACTACAGCAAAACCTTTACCATGTTCACCAGCACGAGCAGCTTCTATAGCTGCATTTAATGCAATAAGATTAGTTTGGTATGCAATATCTTCAATTATAGATATTTTTTCAGATATCTCTTGCATCGCATCAACTGTTTTACTAACAGCTTCACCACCATCAACTGCCATTCTTGCAGCTTCTTCAGCAAGTATATTTGTAGTTGCAGCATTTTTAGCTGCTTCAGAAACACTTCCACTCATCTCTTCTAATGCTGCACTTGTTTCCTCTAAAGATGAAGCTTGTTGGATAGCTCCACTAGATAATGTTTGTGATGTAGAGCCAACTTGTGTTGAAGCAGAAGCTATCTCAGAAACAGAACAATTTACATGACCAATAATATCTTCAAGCCTTGCTGCTGTATTATTTGTAGCATTTTTAATTAGTTCAAAATCACCTTGATAATCATTTTGAATTCTTGTATCTAATCTACCATTTTCTAATCCAGCTAATGCTATCTTAATATCATTAAATGCAGAATCAGTTATATCTAGCGTATCATTTATAACAGCTATTAAATCTAAATAACCACCTTCAAAACCATCTGTAGGTATTCTTGCAGATAAATTACCAATTTTTATATTTGCATATTCATGAGAATACATCTCTAACATTTTTCTTAATTTATCAGCTGTAGTATTTGCTGCATTTTTAATAACATTAAAGTCACCCTTATAATCATTTTCTACTTTATTATAAAAATCACCATTTTCTAAACTTTTTAAAACAGATATAACATCATCTAACACAAAAGAGAACATATTAAAAGCATTATTTAAACTTGAACCTATCTTTTCTAAATCTCCATTATAACCTGTTGTATCTATTCTAAATGTTGCTTCACCTCTCTCAACTGCATTAGAAATTAGCATAGAATCTTTAAGTAAACTTGTTAAACTATCTGAAAGATTATTTATAGATTCTTTTAAAACATTGAACTCACCATTAAAATTATCTACTATTTTAGCATTGAAATCTCCATTGCCTAAAAGTATAATCTTATCACTTATTCGTCTAAGTACACTCGTTGTCATATCCATACTAGAGTTAAAACCATCTATAATCTCAGAAAATCCATTTGGATATTCTCTTGGGCTTATTCTATGTTCTAAATTACCTTTTGTAACCTCTTCACCCATTTCACACATATCATTTTTCATATAGTTTAGTTTTTTAGCTAAAGTATTTACCTGTTTAACTAAAGGAGATAACTCTTTGTTATCTATATCTAAGTCAATATCAAACTCACCATTGTTTAACATCTTTAATGCAGATGTTATCTTCTTAATTGTTTTTTTCAATTGTTTTTCTTGTTTTTCTTTTGCCATTTTAATCCCCTTATTCTTCATATTTATCAACTATATATTCTAGTGTATCAAAGATTGTATGTCTATCTTTTTCTGTACTAGTTATTAAACCTTGTAAATGTAAGTCACTTACACCTTTGTTAGAATCATCTACATATTGTTGCAATTTTTTATGAACATCGTCATGTGCAACCAAAATATTTTTCCATTCACTACAATTTGTATAACTTTCATTCTTAACACTTTCTAACCATTTACCAAAACGACAACAACATGATTTAGTAACTTTAATATTTTCTGACTTTAACTGAACTTGACGAATAATATGTGTACGAAAAATTATATGATCATCAAAATAAGATCTAAAATCAATAGATAATGTAACTTTATTAGATATTTGTTTACCTAAAGTTAAACGGATAATTAAATCTTCATAACTCAGCTTTCTCTCCTCTAAATACTTTAAAAAATACTCAAAACTTTCATTCACAGTATGATCTTTTTCATACTCATAAAAAATAGAATATAACTTAGATACACTTTTCATAGAACTTTCATCATCTATAAATGTTCTATAAGATACATATCTATCTATTTTACCATTTTTAATGATAGGTGCTATAAAGGCTTTAACCCAATAGTGTCCACCATCTTTAGATTTGTTTTTTACAAAAGCATATATAGATTTACCATTTTGTAACTTTTTCCAAAGAAGTTTAAAAATAACTCTTGGCATATCTTCATGT
>Ga0256836_1001421_pt1 | contig 10468 bp, 13 predicted proteins | sample 4561380metaG_FD_185974 | JGI IMG/M metagenome (GOLD analysis project Ga0256836, IMG submission 185974) | Hydrothermal vent microbial communities from Guaymas Basin, Mexico - 4561-380 | ecosystem: Environmental > Aquatic > Marine > Hydrothermal vents | place: Mexico: Guaymas Basin | collected...
TTTCCCAGTACTTAATAACTTCATCTGTTAATTTATTAAATTCTTTATCAATCCAAAGAATTGCTTTGTCTTTACCAATTTCTTTTACTTTCTTTTCGTATTCTTGAAGTAATTTAATTTTTTTATCATGAAATTCTTTTGGTAATTTAAGACTCTCTGGAGAAAATCCTGATGGTTTAAATGTACTAAGAAAAAATCCTGCTCTCATAAGCATCCAGTATCTATAAATAAATTCATCTTCCGGATATTTTTCCCACATTTTTTCAACTAATTTTCCTATATTTTTTTTAGTTAATGGATAATCCGGTTTAACTTTATTATTTAAAATATATTTCTCAAGTAATTTTTTTATTTGATTATTTTCATCTGGTTTTCCGAGAGTTTTTTTAGCTTCATCAAAAAAAGCTTCTAAATCTTTTTCAACCCATTCGGGTTGTTTAAATTTCTCAGGAATAATCCATTGTTGTTCATAGAAAATATTATTTGTCATAATTCTCCTTTGACAAAAAAATTAAGGGGAATTAACCCCATAGAGCATATGTTCTATGTAAATCTTCAGTGATTTCTTTTTTAGCATCTTTTAATTTTTCAAGTTCTTCTGTAACAACATCTTTTACAAAAAGTTTTCTATCTTCAATTTTTCTATATTTAACTTCTGGAGCTTTTTTAGAGTTTTCTTTTTTTGCTTCTTTTTCTTTTTTTTTAGTTTTAATTTGATCTTCAATTAATTTTTTATCTTTAATTTCTTCAAGATTAGGTTCAGTTAAATCTACTTTATCTTTAATTTCTTCGATAACCGGGTCTTCAATTATTACTTGTTCTTGAACAGTTTGCTCTTGAACTTCAACATTTTCAATTTTTTCTGTTTTAGTTTTTCTAGTTTTTCTTTTAGCCATATTAAATCCTTTCTTTTAATTTAATTAAATTTCCATATAGTATCAATTGTCTTAATACTATACGAATGTTTAAATGTTATTGTAATTATATCTTTATTATATTGTTTAGAGAATTTTTTAACTATTTTATTATCTTTTGATTTAATGAAAATAATATTCGATCTAAAACTATCTCCACCAAGTGGTTTATAATAAAAAGAATTAACTACAACATGATATTGACAACCTCTTGTGATAATGGGTTTTAAACTCCAAAATGAAAATGATGACCAACCTGGGTCCCTTTTAAGAATTACTCTTAAATATGGATACTCATTAAACATTTTTTCTAAAACTTCAATCCAAATATCTTGCCTATCTGGATAATTTTTACAATAAATATCACAATTTTTATAAATATAATATATATGTTTACCAAAATCTGATACATTGATATTTTCTAATCCAAGTTTCTTTTTATATTCCGGATTTTTTTCTAAGATAGATATAACATAATAATCAAAAAGACTTAATAAAACATGCCAAGGAATAGCTACACAATCAACTGGAATATCCGGACGTGCGTTTGCAACTAATCTCGCTACATTATCTAATCTTTTACCAACATAAGCCCCTCTAAAGAATCCTTCTTTTTTTTCAAGTTTAGAAATAAAATAATCAAATAATTGTGTAATATATTTTTGAAGTTTTTCTGTAGTATTTTTTGTATTAATACTAAGATTATCAAATAAATTATCAAGATCAATTTTTTCAACATTAAAATCTAATGTAGTATTTTGAGGCTGAGATTGATTTCCTGAATTTTTATTAATCTCAAATAAAATTTTTTTATAAATATCAGTTATTTCATCTTCAATTACTCTTCCTTTTTCAAAAGTATATGGACGATAAATAACCGGAATAACTGGAATTTTATTTGGAAAAATAAGTTTATCTTGAGTATGCTTTAGAAATTCGATAAAAAATGAATTACTTTCTTTTTTATATTTATCAAAATCAATATTTTTCCAATTTTGAATTAAAAAGTTAATTCCGGTTTTTCCTTCATTTTCAGGAACTTCAATTAATTCTCCATCTACAATCTTTACAAATTTTTTTCCTCTTGCTACGCTTTCAAAAAGACTTGATATCTTTTTTAAATTCTTATAAATTAATGGATGCATTACTGCTTGTTTTAAATTAATGTATCCATATCTATCACGTTGTTCTTTAATAGTTCTCCCAAATATTTGGTAACTATAAAGACCATTTGGATCAGGTTCAAAACCTACTTTATTAAAAACGAAAGTTTTTTCTGATAACACTGGTTTTGCATGTTTTTCTTTAATAAATTTTTCTACATCTAAAAGCTTGAATCCCATATTATTGTCTCCTTAAAAGTTAATTATTTTAATTTTATTTTTAGTTTGGTAATTTATTTAAAGAGAGCTTTTTTAGAGCTATCTTTTTTTGCTCTTTTTATTGAGACAAAAAAAAAGAGAGCGAACGCTCTCTTATAATCCAATAACATTTGTAGTATAATATTTTTCGAGTTCTTGGATCATTTTTTCAAACATCCCTGGTTCTAATTTCATTTTTTTAGCAATTTCCCAAGCGATATCATTATCTTCTTTATTATTTATTTTATCCCAAATTTTAATATATTTACCATTTTTATAACCAAATTTTTGACGAATTATATTCAATGCATTTTTAACTCTATACATTAATAAAAGATCTTCAAAGGTTTTACCCATACTGTACCATATTTCAACCCACTTAATAAAAAATAATTCAAAAGATTTTAAAGCAGCCATCATGTATAATTCATTATCTACTTTTTCAATAATTTCATTTGGAGATAATTTTTGATTAATATTTTGACCGGCAAGTAGCATTGAATACATAAAATCACTTTTATTTTCTTTTTCAATTCCAAGAGAAATCAAAAAATGCATTAAATCAACCATTTCAACTTCTACATTTTTCATATCAACTTGCCTGTATTTATCAGTATCTTTCCACCATTTCCAATTTTCAGAATTTAATATTTCTGTTACTTCATCTTTAATTGCTCTCCACCAATTTAATTTTTTTTCTCTCCAATTTGGAACTGTATTTTCATTGAATTTATTTTGAAGTTCTACTGTTTCTTTCCAAAGTTCAGGATCAATTATATTTAATTCAGGATCTTGCGTTCTTTCTTTATATTTTTGTAATAAAAGATAATTTGATCCTTTTATTGAATTTTGAACACCTTCCATAATTGATTTACCAAAATTAGAATAAATATCATTAAGATTAAACATGTAATCTCCTTTCTTTTTATTTTTGATTTCTCATGTTTTCTTTAACGACAAAAATATTAAAGAGAGCTTTTTTAGAAAGCTCTCTTTTAGCTCTTTTTAGAATTTTTATTACAATCAATAATTTCGTTAAGTATTTTTGGATTTTTAAGAACTTTTTCTGGCATTGCTACACCATTTAAATCATTAAGAAGTTTTCTATAAAATTTCTCGTATAATTTACCTTTAACACCTGGTAAAACAAGATAAGACCAAGTATTACAAAGTTTATTATATCTTATAGTATCAAGTTGTTTTTGTGCTGAGTAGTAATCAAGAACATATTTTACATCATGAACATCGGCACCTTTTTTGATTTGGAATTCTTTTAATTCATTTTCTGGAATTTTAACTCCAAAAATAAATCTTAAAATTTTATTAATTTTTTCTTGAAACCAAACAGAAATAGCATCTTTAATTCCAAGAGCATCTTTATCAAAAAATAAAAATAATTTACCATTTTTCCATGTATAATAAACTGCAGCTTTTTTAGCTGCAATAGATTTTGCGTCGGCTTCTAATTGTTTTCTCATTGCATCAATCCAACCTTCTTCTATTTGCTGGATTGCCCTTTCATTAAGATAATAAGTCATTTTAATTCTTTAAGATAAATTATCTTTTAAGAATGTTAGCATTTTCTGGAGTTGGCCCAAACTCTGGAATATAAAAGGTTTCTTTTTCTTTTTTAACTAGATTATCAAAATCAGCTTTCCTAACTTTATCATTTCTCATCCAAGTAAAATAATAATCTCCAAATTCTCCAGTTTCTGTAACAGCATTAACTTCGTTTCCTGCAAGTTTATCTGCTACAATATCAGGTTCAAAAGTAACTTTTTCAGTACTTTCTACTACTCTATTATCTACAATAATTTTCATTTTTAGCTCCTTTTAAAAAGTAATTTATACTTTTTTTTGTTTAAATGTTTTATTATAATCATAGAAATTATATCATTGAAAGAGAGCGATCTCTTTTATTTATGAAAATAAAAAAAACATAAGGAGGCATTATGAAAAAATTTAATGCAATTGAAAAAGAAATTATCGCTTTTGAGGCGATTAAAAATCGTCTCAAAGAAAGTGTAGATATTAATGAAATTAAAGAAAACTCGGGTCTTCGCCGAGTAGAATTAACAGACGAAGACCTTGATAGTTTCGATAGCTTTTTAAAAGCGATTGTCAGAAATCTGGCATCGCAAGGATTTAATGATGAAGAAATTAAAGAGATTATAGAAAATGATCTCGATAACTTCAAAGAACAGTACGAGATTATCAAGAAGAAGATCAATAAATGATCTTCTTCCTTTTTTATTTTTAGAACTTTTTTTCTAAAATAAGAAATAAAAGCAATAAAAATTAAAGGAGGGGAAAAATGGATATTTTAGCAAATCTTGCCCTCGCTTTCGGGGGCGCCATAATATTTATGTCCCCAGCCATAGCTCTTTGCGCTATGGCTGAGCATAACGAAAAAGTAAAAAGATTTTTTGAGTGGATAGGAGAAAAATATTTCTAATCTCCTATCCACTCTAATTTTCTTTTGTAATTTTTTCTATCCAATCTACTATTTTACCTCTTTCAACTTTTTCTAATTTCATTCCACGAACTTTAACATTTTCATCTTTTCCACATTGATTTAAAAGAAATGTTAAAGCATTATTATATTTATTAAGATAAGGATTATCAATTTGCTTTGTTGATCCAAGAATAAATACTTTAGATCCTTCTGTAATTCTACTAAGAATCGTTACTATATCATTTATAGTATAATTCTGTGCTTCATCAAGAATTATTAATCCGCTAAGATTTCTACCTCTAAGATGTCCTAAGTATTCATATTTAATATTAAATTGATTTTCAAAATTCTTTATTGCTTCATCAATCTCATCTTGCGTCCATCTTTTTTTCTTTTTATTTTTTAATTTAATTATCATTTCAATATTATCTTTTAATGGAAAAAGATATCCAATAAGTTTTTCTTGTAAATTTCCTGGAAGAAATCCAAGCTCATCTTGTTTATCTCCAGAAATAATAGTTTTTCTTATATATGTAATTGAATCACATTTTCCTTTTTTAAAAAGTTCAAGTGCAGAAACAAGAGCAAGTAATGTTTTACCTGTTCCTGCAACACTATCAACGACAGCAATATCTATATCTCCAGTTAACATTTCCATTAAAAGACGTTGCTCAAGATTTCTTGGTTTAACTCCAAAATAATTAATACCTGATTTTAAATCAATTTTTTTAAATCCATTAAGTTCTCTCATTAAAATATATAATTTTCCAGTTTCATTTTCAATAATTTTAAGAAAAGTTATATGTTCAGGAATGTTTTTTATCCCAAGTTTTTCAAGTTCATTCTCTTGAAAGAATTCTTTATTAAGCATCAATTCATTAATATAATATTCTTTAATAAATTCTATATTATTATTAAATTGCTCCTTAAAGAACGGCTGAGCATTAACTCCTTTTAAAATTGCTTTTGTCCTAAAAAGAATATCATTAGATACAAAAATAAGATTTTCTTCGTTCACTCCAAAAACATTTTTTATTCTATCTTTTGCAGAAATAATAGTATTAATAATTTTATCATCATTAATTTCTGATTCTTTATCTAAATTATTTAAAATTAAAATATATGTTTCTTGATTATCTTTAACTTTTTTAATTAAAATTGAGTTTGTTAATCTTGATATAAGTTCTGCATCACTTAATGCTCTATTGAATTCTCGAGCTTGATAATTTATATCATCAGTTCCAACTTTAAATTTATCGAGTTCTGATAAAACCGTTTCTGTTATAATAATTAAATTTTCTCCATTATCAGATAAAAGAAATGGTGCTTGGTTATTTTGAAGAATAATATTTGTATCGATTATATATGCTTTTTTAAAACTTTGGTTTTGATTTTGATTTTGATTTTGAGCGCTCATTTAGATCCTTTTTTAAAAAAATTTAGCAAATAAAAAAAGAAAAGCGACCTACTTTGCGTAGGTCGCGTATAACTCCCGAAGGAGCTTAATATCTTTCGCGCGTAGCCTACGCGCATCGAAGTGGGCTTTCGCCCACTTCATAATTTGTAAAAATTCTTTGAATTTCATCTGCTCTCCTTTTTTTTATTTTATTTCAATATTTTAATTTCAAATAAAATCAAAGGAGTTATAAATTAAGTTATTTTTTTAGCAATTTTTTGCTTTATCCCTTGCTATTTTATCTACTCTGTTATTTAATTTTTCGATTTCAGAGTTATTTGAATTTTTTGTATGAGCTTTTACATAAATAATAGAAACATTTTTATATTTATCTATAATTTCGAATAATTCTTTCCACAATTCAATATTTTTTACTCCTCTAAAATTTCGATACTCCCAAGAATCTCTCCACTGAGTTAATCCATTTTGCACATATTGAGAATCTACATAAATTTCTATTGGATAATTTCTAGCGCTATTTTTTAGAGCTTTTAAAGCTTCAATTACTGCTTTTAATTCCATTTGATTATTTGTAGTTGATTTTAAGCAACCGGAGAGTTCTTTTTCTGCTTTTATTTTTCCTTGAGACAAAAATTGAAGGAGGGCAGCCCACCCTCCTTTACCTGGATTTCCAAGACAACTACCATCAGTAATAATTCTTATTTTCGTTTTCGTTTTAAATATTTGATTTTTAAGCATGATAAACCTTTTATAGTTTATTTTTACTGAATTAATTTTAATTCAATATTATTATCAATTATTTCTTGAGTTTCTTTGTTTTTACATTGCAAATAATATTTATCATTTTCAGAATCATATATAATTTTACATCTTTTTATAGTAGGATCAAATGTAAAATTATCAGGAGTTTGCAAAATAATTCTATCATTATTTAATAAAGGTTTTAATTTATTAATATCTGAATTCCATCTTAAATCCACTTTTAATTTTTTATCATAAATTATGTACATAAGAATCTCCTTAAAATAATTTAATTTCTTTTAATTTTTTACTTTTATTTTTTTCAAATAATTTTACTTTTTCATCACAATAATTACAATTATAGCATCTAAATTTGCAATTTTTAATAATTTTTTTATATTCATTATAATCATCATTACTAAAAATTTCTTGATATTTTTGTGCTAAATTATTATTATTAGTAATAATATTTTGAATAATTTGTAAAGTTTGAAAAAAAACAAAAAGATTTTCTCTTCCATGCATTTTAAATACATCTATATATTCTTTATAATAAGAATATTCTTCTTGTTCTGGAATAATATTCGCAGTTTTTAATAAATATAATCTAGGATTAATTTGATCTTTATAAAAACAAGATTTTAATCGATTTATATCATCTTCAAAAAAATTTTTATCTTTTTTATTTAAATTATAAATAAAATGATCATTTTGAATACTACAGTTTCCTTCACAACTTTCATTCGCAAGTATTGAAATATATAAATTTTTATTTAATTTTTTTTCTAATATTTTTTTCATTTTTTGAATTTCTTTTAATAAATCAGTATTTCTAACTAAATTTCTATCTAAATTAATATAATCAAATCCTTCTTCAAATTGTTTGGCTATTTTTGCTGGATCATTTAAATTCCATAAAATAGTATTTTTAATTAAAATTTTTTGATTTAAAAATTTTTCAATTTCTTGTCTAAAACCAAATTTTAACCATAAAGTAAAAGGAATTGTAAAATGCCATTTTACTTTTTTATGTTTAAAAGATTTTAGAAGTTTTTGTAAATTTATAATAAATTTTTTATAATTTTCATATGATGATGAAATACAAATATTATTAAAAGTTAATGATATAGGGATATTATATTTTTCTCCTAAATTAATAATAAATAAAAAATTTTTATTTAAATCATTATTTGATAAACCCATTGCATCTTGTTTAAAAGGATCAATATTGCACCCTATATAAATATCAAAAATATATTTTTTATAATCTTTTAAAAAACTTTCAAAAATCTCATATTCTTTTAAGTTATAATTAAAAGGAATTGAAAAAGAATTAAAAAATTTAGATTTTTGAGTTGAGCTCATTTAATTTATCCTTTAATTCATTTAACGATTCATTCTTATTTTGTAACATTTCTTGTTCTTTTTTAGCTATTTCTTTAATAACATCTTCCTGTATATATGCTAAAGTTTTTTTAAGATTTTCAAAATGTTTAAATGTATTAAATAAAATTTCTGCTTGATCATTTTTATCTAAATCAGATATAGATTCTAATAGATTTGATGAAATTCTTCCTTGACTAATTAATTCAAAAACAGCTGATCGCGTAAATTTTTCTTTCCAATATTGTTTTTCTTTTTCAAAATTTTCATTAGTATTTTGTAATATTTTTTCAAGTTCTTTTTTATCAAATTTTTTGAGATTATCATCAAGATATTTTTCAAAAACTTGTATTTCATTTTTTAAATAGTTCAATTTTAAATTTAAAGTATTTAAATTTCTTTCTGCTCGTCTTAAATAAATATTTTTTTCTTTTAATTTTAATTGTAGATATTCTTTATCATACTCATCTGTAGTATTTTGTAATTTTTTATTTAATTTTTTTATTTTATTTTTTATTTTATCTATATTAATTTCTTTTAATTTAATTTCTTCTTGTAAATCTTCAAATTGATTATAACGCGTTCTTAATTCTAATAAACATTGTTTGATTTTTTTATAATCTGTTAATTGATCTTCTATAATAAATTTTTGTATTTGAAAATTACTCATACTTAAATGTGATTTGTTTATTAAATCTAAATATTTAAATTCATAATTATTCATATTGCCTCCTAATTTTAATTTTTTAATGTTGAACCATTTCTCCAGAACTTTGTGGAAATGCTAAATGTGGTAATACTGAAGTTGTTTCAGTACTCCATTCCATTTTTTCAGTGTATCCATGTTGTCCTCCACCAAAATCTCCAAGATTATCGTCATATCCTGCCATAACAAAACCATATCTATAATTTTGAAGAGAATGAGATTCACCAAAATGAGCTTTAAATTTATAAGTTAAACTTGTTACTGAAACAATTGTATTTCCATCATATTTAACTTTTGCCATACATGTTCTATCAATCCAATAACCAATACTTTTATCTTTACTTAATCCTACTGGATATTGACATCTATTAAATTTATTAGTACTATCTGTAGCTGCAGTTTGAGTAACCCATGTATATATATAATGATTACTTGGAGATTCATCCATATTTACTATAAAAGCTGCGGCATCATTATTTAAAGCTTGTCTTGTTGTATGAAGAATATTATTTAATGTATCTATACTAATTTCTGTAAAAGTTAAATTTGAAGCATCAAAAATCCATGTTGCGGATACATGTACGCTCGGTTTAAATGAATCTGCTCCTAATTGTGATTTTCCTGAACTCACTAAAGCAGTATCACCAATACCCATATTATAAGCAGAAACTTGAACTCTCGTTCCAAGCGATTGATCAATTTGAGCTCCGAGAATTTCATTTGAAAAATCAAATTCGCTCCAATACCAAGTTGTATTATCGTCTGACCAAGTAAAATAACCCTTTTTTGCAGTTGTTATTCCTGGAACATATGCAACTTTTTTACCAGTAGTATAAATATCTGTAGAAATTTCTTGAATAGTATCATATCTTTGAATATGGTCAATACTCACTCCACCTTTATAACCTCCATATAAATATCCTACAATTTTTGAATCCAATCCATGTAAAATATCAATTTTTGCATTTAAAAAATCTACATATTTTAAAACTTGTGATATATCTGGAATATCTAAAGAAGACTTAAAATCATCTATTGTTACTCCTGCAAAAATATTATCATCTGTAATAACCGCTATTCTGGATACTTTTGAATTAGATATATCTAAAGTAGTTGATGGGTCAAGCATAGATGTAAAACTAGATAAAGACGATTGAATATTATCAATTTCATTTTCTAATACATTTAATTCATTTTCAACAACATTAAATTTTTTTCTTATTTTTTTTAATTCAATAAAATTTATTGGATCAAAAGCCATTTTAACTCCTTAGATAAATAAGAATATTATTTTAAATTTATTTTAGTTTTATTCTTTGTTTTAAAAACAAAAATTATCAATCCGCTTAAAGCGGATTGATAATATAATAGCCAACTAAATAAATACTTAACCATAAAAGTAAAGCAGTGATAGTTTTATAATACCATGAGATTGGAGTTTTAAAATAGCCTGTACTGATCCAAATACATTTATGTAATGGTGAAAGGCTA
>Ga0256836_1001422_pt1 | contig 10467 bp, 8 predicted proteins | sample 4561380metaG_FD_185974 | JGI IMG/M metagenome (GOLD analysis project Ga0256836, IMG submission 185974) | Hydrothermal vent microbial communities from Guaymas Basin, Mexico - 4561-380 | ecosystem: Environmental > Aquatic > Marine > Hydrothermal vents | place: Mexico: Guaymas Basin | collected...
TTCGCTTTTGGGATTCTTTCTTCGCCCAGCAAATCAGCAAAGACATTTCCCGCCCCAATAGGCGGCAACTGAGCGTCATCGCCGACCATAATGAAAACTGTGTCGTCTCTTAAGGCCTTTAACAAAGCGTAAAATATATCCACATTTACCATACTTGCTTCGTCAAGCAAAACAACCTTATGTGGTAATGGGTTTCTCTCGTTATGCTCGAATCCTTCTGCCGTATATCCCAAAAGCGAATGTATAGTTCTCGATGTAAAACCGGTTAAATCTTTAATTCTCTTTGATGCCATTCCCGTAAAAGCACAACACACAATCTCATTCTTTTTCACAAATTGCGTGTAGTATTCAAGGATTATCTTAGATATGGTTGATTTACCCGTTCCTGCATAACCGCACAGAATAAAAACACTATGCCCTTTTGTAAACAAATCGTAAACTGCTTTAAACTGCTTTTCAGATAGCTTGAAACCAAGTTTGTTCTCCTGTATCTTAATAAACCGCAAGGCGGTTTCTTCATCAGATACATAAGGAGACTTCTTGTCGATTTTTTCAATTATCTTGTTGTAGATGTATGATTCTTTTTTTCTGTAGATATTTAGTCCAACCAGCTCCAAAATCTCATCATAAAAATACCTATAAGGGTCCATCAAAAAGACTTCTCTTAAGAATTTCTCTCTAAGCTGTGGCGTGTCTTCCATCTCAAGGTATTCCGTCGCCTTCTCCATAAAGTTGTTGTAATACATTACCGTATGCCCATTGTCGCTTGCTTCGGAAAGCAAAATATAATCCGCAAGGGCTTTGAATCTGTAAGGCGACTGTTCGTCTATTCCTAAACTCATCGCTATCTTATCGCAAGTTTTAAAACCTATACCCCTGACTTCCGTGAGTGTATAAGGGTTCTCATTTATAGCCCTAATCGGATCAACGCCTTTTGCATCAAAATGCTTATATATTCTGATAATCAAAGACGCAGTAACATTATCGGCACCCCTTGATGCAAAGAACTTGGTAAGCTCTTTTATCTGCTTATATTTATTCCAACTGCTAATAATCTTCTGTAACTTTTTCTCTTTTATACCCTTTATTTCCATCAGCTTTTCAGGTGTTTCGTCTATTATCTTCTCAAGATTTTCTTCTCCGTATTTTTTGATAAGCTCTCTTGCAAGGCGTTCCCCAATACCTTTGACGATATGCGTCAAGAAAAACAAAAGTCCGCCTTCTAAGAGTTCAGCTCTTCTAAACTGAAACTGCCTGCCGTATTTCTTGTGCCTTACCCAATCCCCGTGCAGCCTAACTCTTAACCCGACAGCTTTTTCACTCCCAATATCTATAAGTTCAGGGAAAACGCCGGTAGCCGGCGTTGACAGTATCGACTTAGATATGCGAATATTCAGAACGGCATAAGCATTGTCTTTGTTGAAGTATGTCACGCGTTCTATTCTGCCGCTTAAAACACGCATTATTTTATACTCCTGCACATCGTAGATGGCACAATGAAATTTGTAAGTGCCATCTTCCCTTTGGCTGTCAGGTTGTAGAGATTATCTGCCTTTGTGAGCGTAGCTTCTGTAATCTGAAAATCCACGCCTGTCTTTTTAAGACATTTTAGTCCGTCAAAAATACTCTTCTTCGGTCCGACAGCACTAAAACTTACGACTCTTACGGCAGGGCAGTCAGAAGACAGTTTAGACTCTTTTGTTATAACGATTACAGTATTATTATCAGAGAAACACTTTTTTAATGCCGTTTTTGCAAAAGTGTCTAAATAAACAGGCGGCTTTAAATCAATCTTTGAGCTTGAGTTTTTCGAAAGCGTAACAATCGTTTTTATTGTCAAAAAAAGCATTACCGAAACCATCATTACATAGAAAAAAGCTGTTAATGTATAAAACACCTTTTCTCTATCACTCATCTCTCGCCTCCTTTCTTATAAACAGCAATAGTTTTACCGTTGGAAAGCTGAGCCTGTAATGAAGCTATAACCTTGTCGATATTGCTTCCGATATGCAAAGTCTTTACCGGCTCACTCTTATTACTTGCCTTGTATGACTCGATACCTATCATAAAGACAATACACAGAAAGAAGGCTAAAACAGACAGGACAGGCAAAACCACGCCGGAGAAAAAGTGCATCCACTTGTCGCTACCCGTGCCGTTTTTGGGTTCACACATAACGCACCTCCGTTAACTTTGTTGTTATATTTTACAATAAACTTGCAGAAATGTCAAGGATTTAATGGATTTACCTAATCTGTCAAGCCAAAAAGTTCTCATCTTACAGAGCTTTTCTCCACTATTATTCTATTTGATTTTCTTTAGCGTTTGCACACTCGCGTAGCACCTCTGTAAATACTTCACCATACTTTTTGTGTAAGGTGCACCTTTTGATATTCTTGAATCAAGAACATAAAGCTCCCTTTCTTTTTCTGGGTTGTTTCTCAGCCTTCCAGTCCATTGGATAAAATCCCTTACGGGGGCGCCGGATGTATGCTTTGGCAATGGAAAAGGCAACTGAGCTATGTAAAGCTGTTCTATCTCAGGTATATTCATTCCGACTCCAAGTCCAGAATGTATCACTAACAGAGACGGACCCGGAGTCCTGAAAGCACTCAAGACTTTACTAATATCGCTGTAGTAATCATAAATAACTTTTATAGTTTTATCGGTTTTTTCAATATACTTGGCAAGCTCATTTGCACTCTCACGCGACTTCACTATTACAACGGCTTTACTGTCTCGCTTGTATGTTTCTGAAACGACTTTCGCAATATACTGCATCCACAATTCATTTACTTTGTTATTGGCATAAGTATAGTGATGTGTGCCATCAGGAGACAAAAAGACTTTTATGTTGTATTTATCCCGCTCAATGAACTCTTCCACAGGCAAGAAAGCATACTTAAAGTCTTTAGGCGGAAGCGTCAAAGACTGGGCAACTTCGTCGTAATACTGACCTGCATCATCGCGGGGGTCGTAATTTGCAGAAACAGTAGCCCCGAAACCGACAACCACATTGCCGTCTTCTGTCATATATCTCCACAGGTTATAAATCTCTTTTCTTGCGTCAGCTCTTGTCTTCGTAACCCTGTTTATGCTTGGGTAATGCCTTATGGAAGAGAAAGAGACACCGTAGCGTGAATAGACGGGATTGTCGCTTTTCATCTCATTCATAAACCTGTTTAGTTCGTAGATTTGCTCATAGAAGTTTCTCATTCTCTTCTTGTCTATGTTCATCAGTGCTTCTTTAATGAGTTTTAGCGTAAATCGCTTTTTAAGTATCTCATAAGACTTTTTGACTATGTTTTCGTTATCTTCCTCCTTGTCATCTTTATATAGTCCTAACAAAGCAATATCGTCCCTTGCTTTCTCCGCACTCTTTGCCAACTTCTCAAAGATTTTCAAACCTGTCTGGAAGAAAAGGTATTTAGAAAAAACCTTGATTGAATGTAAAGAAAACCGCGTTGAAAAATGATTTCTCATAGCTTCAGCAAAATAGTCAACCTCATCAAGCAGAATAACAGTGTTAGGCATAAGTTTTTCTCTCAGTTTCTCGTTAAACAGGAACATTGAGAGATAAAATATATTTGTGAGACAGTATCGTGGAGTATCTCCGGCAAGCGTCGGGACTTCGTCATTCTCGTTTGCGAAAGCGAAGTATTTAACAAGAGTCCAAGTCTCTGTGTCGGCAAGTGCGGCGTGAAGTTTCTCAAAGTCGCTTGCAACTATAAAGCTATTTCCGTTTGCTTTCTCTTGCTCCAAAATCGTTGCTATAGCTTCAACCTCTTCAACCTTGCAGAAAGGCATTTTTTTAATATCAGAACCCAAAAATTCTAAAGCTCTGTCTATGATGATGTAGTTGTTCCTTCCGACAATTATTTCTGCATTATCGTGTCCGCCAAGCTCTTTGACGGTTCTATAAAAGTTCGCAACAAGCTCATTCCTGAGAGTTGCAATAATAACATTTCTGCCTTGCTCGTAAAAATAGTTTCCTATAGAAACAGCCAAAGCCGTTTTACCCCACCCGGGGGGAGCTTGGAAGAAAACGGCTTTATACTTATACCTGTTAAGATGCTCTAAAATTTTCTCCTTAGATAACTCCTGCTCCTTATACAACTTCATCTGTAAGCCTCCTTGCGAAAATTATTTCTTCAACTTTACTAATTCTTTCCTTTGGAAGTTCTGCTTTTAAAAGCACTTCTCCCATTCCCAAGCCTATCTTATACCCAACAAATGGCGGCAAAGCGTAATTGCAGAAGAAGTATCCACCCCAAGATGGGAACTTCTCCCCTTCTTTGTATGTGTGATCCAAAAAGTGTTTCCCGCTTACTATCCTTACACGCAAATTTTCAACATCTGGTTCAAAACCAAACCATTCGTCATATATGTGAGTAATCGTTCTCTTTAAGATATTTGCAAGGACATCGTTCTCAAGATTTTCTATCCCGCCCCTATGCTTGACAGCGGTATTGATTTTCCATTCTGTATCGTTTACGGCAGTTATTATGTTCGTTCTTGTTTTATACATATACACGCTGTCATTTAGCTCTTCGACAACAAACTTAACCTTTTTCACCCTTGCACCTTTAATAGCGACTTTTTTGCCGTTCACATAAACAAGCGTTTTATGTATCTTATTTGCGACATATTCGGCAACATCGGGGATAGTAGAATAAATCAGCGTATAAGAATTGCCCGGTTTAGCATAAACAATTCGGGGAACGCTTCTCTCATGCCAATTTAGCAAACGGTAATATTCGTTATTCTCAGGAATAAACTTTAACACAAGAGCCCTAATATCTCTCTGTGTCAATAAACCTTCGCCGCGAAACCTTGAATAATCTATCCTAACAACCTGCAGATTCATTCTACACCCCCTTCTTTTTGCTTTCTTGCCTTTTTTGCCTTGCTGACTTCATCTTTTGAGAGATACATAAGAATATTCAAAATAGTCGGGTTAACTAAAGAGCTAAACTTCTCGTATACATCAAGGTCTATCTCGTTTTTCTTGCCAAGCGGGATAGAAGAACTAATCCCTGTAGATTTCAAATCTTCATATTCAAGCACCATATCAAAAGCCTTATTGAATGATTCAATATCCATTACTCCTAAGATGTGGTCTGGGAAATTTACCGCCACATAAGAAGATGAGATGCTTGGCAAAGAACCGGTCAAGATGTGTTTCTGCATACCTTGATGGTATAGTAAAACATACTCGCTATCATCAGGAATGCTTTTTAGGAGATTCGTAATCTTGCCTGTCTCTATCTCTTTTTTGGTATAAAGTGTAGGTTTTCTTGTTGTTGCACCGTTTGTGAGAGCTTTAGCACAATACTCGCAGAAAAAATCATCGTTTTTAAGATTAAGATTTCTGTAATCCGTAAAAGAAGCACTTGTTATTTTCTGTATATCATCTACTCCGTTGATATAGACACCTTTTTGGCTAACAATCCCACAAATAGAACAAGGTTTAGAGTGCGTATTCTCTACTAACCTTGAGTTGATTTTTTTGTTTGGTTTGAAAAATTCATCTGGATGATATTTTGCCACAAATTCCGTTGACGATATAGTTTCAAGAGTATAGTTAGGTTCGCTCTTGCTCTCGTAAACTCTCTCACCTAAACTTGACGGCGGCATAAAGCAAGGCTCTAAACCTTTCCTGTCCCAAGCTGGTCCGTTGATGTTGTATAATGCGATGTTGTCCGTTTTTACATCCCACCCTATAGGTAAAGGTCTTGACGGTGTCCACTCGTTAAGCATATAAGCCTTTTCTTCGTCTATTTTTTCAACTTCAACACCTAACACGGCACCATAGCCATACTGAGCCTTTTTGCCTATGGTTACTAAATTGCTTCTCAAAACATCTAACAATTTTTCCTTATCAGCTATTGCATAAAAGTAAATATAGTCTGTGTAGAATGTTATAAAAGTCGTTCTTGACATCTTCCACGGTCCGCTACCCTGAGTGTTGAAGATACTGTCGTTTATTTTTCCCTTAATGAACTCCATATATATATCTCTGCTCCTGCTTACATTCAGAGTTAAAGCTGTATTGTCGTAAACAATAGGCGTATTAGCAAAAAAAATCGATGCAGCCGGAACACCGTCTCTGTATTCGAAAATCTCTTCCAAAGCTTCCTGCTTGTATTTTTCGTTAAACCTGCCCCTGCCAAAAAGAATGGCAGAGACAAGTTTATCAAGGGTAAGTATCCTGTTAGACATAAGAACAGGTCTGCTTAAAAATATCTTAACTTTTAGAGATTCTTTCATCACTTCCCCCTTCCGTTTTATTTCTTATCTTCTTTCTCCATAAGCTCTCTGAATTGCTCTACATCGTCAACAGTGAGCTTGTCTATTGCACTCCAGAACTCGTCAACAAAATCAGCAAACTTAGCTATATCGACACCGAACTGCTCATCATCGTTTAAGAATGCATTGCTGACTTTTCTAACGGCAGTGGCAGTCAGCTTCTCGCCGTTAATTTCAGCTGTAAGTTTGCCATTGAAGTTAAACAGACCCCAGTTCTTTCTTTGATTTGCTCCTATTCTTCTTATTTCAGCAAGTTTACTGAAAACAACCACTATTCCACCTATCTCAGCATTTGTCAGGTCATTATCAGAAACCGTAATTTCACTTCTAAACTCTGAACCCGGAGCCACATATTCTATTTCCTGCCAAGACTGTGAAGAAAGCTTGCTCTCTTTTTCTTCAATGTTCTTTTTGGTTGCTTCAGTTCTTTCCTGTGCTACCTGTGTTGCTTCATCTTCCCACTTCTTTACATCTTCAAGGCTGATGAAGTCGTAGATATACGACTCTCTATTAAGAATGTCATCTTTCGTTCCGCTTATCGTTGTTCTCCTAATCTGTTTTACTTTCGCTATGCATTCATCATTACATTCAGACAGGTGAACATACTCTTTATCGATGATTGGCAAAGCGTCCTGTATAACCAATTTGCCGGGCAGGGCTAATCCGACACCGAAGATATAGGCAAATGGGAATTTTTCTCTCCACTCGCTCCAAAGGTCAAATGTCAATCCCTTAGATAAACTTGTTAAACCGCCATCGATAAACATATGGACGGTTTTTGGAGAAAACTTTTTACCGTTAGAGTTCTCTATGATTCTTCTCATAACTTCCTTTGCCGTAGCTCTTCTCACCATTCCTCTGATGCTTTCAGCTGAGAAAAACGGAATATCCACGATTTCCAGACTGCCGTCTCTCTTTTTTAAGAAGAATGTTCCTTTTCGCGTTCTGGTTGTAAGCTGCTTGCTCTTGCTTCCCTTGTTATCTGACGAAACAATCTGCAAAGCAGGTGTCACAAGTTTCATATCAAAACTTCCACAAATAGCCATAAGGCACCTCCTACACAAAAAATTTTCAAGTATGTATTTTAGTGTGTCTTTATAATCTGTCAAGTTAAAAATGATTTTTTACACATCTTAACTTGACTTATAACGCAATATATATTATTTTAAAAAACAGGAGAAGAGAAGAAGGGGGGTACTGGATGAGCAATATTACAAACTTTAAAAACAAAAAACAACTAAGAACCTACCCACAGTCAATTGAAGCAGAAGTATATTTAATCTCTGCTCTATTCTTAGATAACTCAAAGATAGGAGATGTTATTGAAATAGTCAACGAAGAAGACTTCTACGACGAAAGAAATAAGATAATCTTTGCTACAATCAAGAACCTCTATGCTGAAGGCATCCCTGTTGATTTTATAACTGTAACAAACGCTATTATAGAAAGGGGATTGATAGAAAAAGCCGGCGGACACGCATACATCGCCGAAACAATGCATGCTCTTCCAGCTCCAGCAAACGCAAAATTCTATGCAGAGATAATTAAGAAAAAATCAATCCTTAGACAGCTAATTTCAATATCAAACGAAATTGCAACAATCTGCTATGACGAACCCGAAGATGTGGTTGAAGTTCTAAACATTGCAGAAAAAAGACTAATGGACATCTATAACGGAAAAAACAACAGAGCAATTCCTTTATCGGACAGTGCGTCATCTTTATTAGAATATCTTAAGCAGATAAAAGACAGAAAATACAGTATAACAGGAGTACCAACCGGCTTTGTGGACTTAGACGAAAAAACAAGCGGCTTTCAAAAAGGCGACTTGGTTATCGTCGCAGGAAGACCGGGAATGGGAAAAACGGCTTTCTCTCTCAATATAGCACTTAACGCAGTCCAAAGGGGATACAATGTTGGCATAATCTCACTTGAAATGCCAGAAAAACAAATAACAATGAGATTATTATCAATACTAAGCAAAGTCGAACTAAAGAAAATAAGAACAGGCTTTTTTACCGGCGACGATTGGGATAAAGTTGTAAAAGGCTTAAACAAACTCCAAGATATGCCTATATACATAGACGACGACTCTATAGTCTCATCAATCGAAATCAGAACAAAAGCAAGACATATGAAAATGAAATACAACATAGACTTATTGATTATCGACTATCTTCAGTTAATAGAAGGCAGAGACCCAAAAAGTAGCAGGGTTCAACAAATCTCTGAAATATCAAGGTCTTTAAAGCTCCTTGCTAAAGATTTAGAAATTCCCGTTATTGCACTATCACAGCTAAACAGAGCCGTAGAACAGAGAGAAGATAAACGCCCAACGCCCGCAGACTTAAGAGAATCAGGCTCAATCGAACAGGACGCCGACACAATACTGTTTATCTATAGAGATGAAGTTTACAACAAACAGGCAGAAGCAGGTGTAGCAGAGATAATCATCGGCAAACAGAGAAACGGTCCGCAGGGAACAATCAAACTCCACTTTAACAAAGATATTACATCTTTTGAGAATTTGGCAGAAAACAACGACAGCCCTATACCAGTCTCAAACCCAGAAGAAGAAAATTTAGATACAACGGCGTCTCTTTAGCCGTTGTATCTTTTTAAACTTTAGTCAACCCATTTTTTGAGAGTTTCTTCAGATATATACATCCATTTTTCTTCGGTTTTTACTTCTTTTTCTTTGTTTGCTCCCTTATCATACTTAAATCCTACCAAATACCTAACAGTGCCATCATCCTTTTCTTCTCTATCTTTTATATGTGCAACAGTCCAAATAGTCCCATCCTTAAAAACAACCCGTTTGCCAATAATCTTGTTTTTCCAGCTTGTATCTTCACCTGTGATTACATCTGCAAACTCATCAAAGCAGGCATAGTCTTGCTCTATTGCCTTTTTCAGGAGAGAGCAGTATCTTTTTACATTCTTGGATTCGTTTATGTAAAGTATCTGAGATTTAACATATTCTTTGCTTTTTTCTTTCAAAGCTCCAAGAAGAAGAGAAAGGCAGGTTTTTTTTGTTCTATACTTTTCAGGCACTAAAGCCACCAGCTCCTGCAAATCGCTGTTGTTCATATTCATAACAAATTCTGCTTGCTGACTAAGTTTTAATTTTTGCGGTTTTGGCTTGACTATGAATTTTATATGAGTGTATCGTTTTCCTGTTTTGTAGAGCTTATAAGACACAAGAAAGTCAATTTTTGGATTTTCGTTGAGTTCTTTTATCGTAGGGTCGAGAACACGCATCTTAATATTATCGATTCTTTCATACGATTTTTTACCGGCAAGGTTAAACATCTCTTTAAACTTCTCTATTGTCATTTTTGGAATTTCAACATTTTCGTAGTCCTTACATAGTTCATACAGGATAGTAGAGTATTTACTATCAAGTTCTTTCATAACCTTTAAGTCTATATTAGCGAAAAAACCTCTTGGGTCAGCTAAAATCTCAAGTATAGTTACGGGTAATTCAAACTTTATGACTACTTTCTCTCTGTCATTTTTCCTTGAGACAATCTTTAACGCACTTACGAGATTAGCTATCGTGTAGCTTTCGTAATCTTTATGTAAAATATTATATTCAACTTTCTTATCCAAAAGTTTTTTTAATTCATTCATATAATAGCTATTGTTGTGAGCGGCACCATCTTTTAGCAAAGATTTCAAGTCTGTGAGAGAGATTGTAAAAACATTTTTAAGTTTACCGCTTTCATTCTTTTTCAACTCCGTTTTAGCTTTAAAAAGCAAAGCATTGTAAAACTTTCTCTGCACAGCTGATAAGTCTGCCTTTATTGCTATTGTGGCAGATGGTTTTTTGAGAAGAACAGATAATTTCCTGTTTTCTCCCATCAGCTTCGCAAGTTCTCCCATTTCTCCGCCTCCTTCTCTCTTATACTTTTCCCTTTCTATTTCACTTTATAGCCGATAGAAAGGCGTAAGTCAAGGCAAGGTTATTATAAATGTAGGGGTGAGTTATTATAAATGTAGGGGTGAGTTATTATAAATGTAGGGGTGAGTTATTATAAATGTAGGGGTGAGTTATTATAAATGTAGGGATTTGTCTTCGTAAACCCGCATCAAAACAACAATCCTAAACCCCTAACCTCTTTAACCACTTTAACTATATAAACAACAACATAGAAG
>Ga0256836_1001424_pt1 | contig 10466 bp, 15 predicted proteins | sample 4561380metaG_FD_185974 | JGI IMG/M metagenome (GOLD analysis project Ga0256836, IMG submission 185974) | Hydrothermal vent microbial communities from Guaymas Basin, Mexico - 4561-380 | ecosystem: Environmental > Aquatic > Marine > Hydrothermal vents | place: Mexico: Guaymas Basin | collected...
CTGAATATTTATGAATAGCTGTAATATGAAAAAATGTAACTAATCCTAAAAAATTTAATAAAGCTTTTATTGAATATATAGCTAAATGAAATAATTTTGAAAAAATAATTAAATGAGAAATAACAAGTTTTAATTATAGCTGAATAAATTATCAAATAATCAGATTTCAAAAAAATCAAGATGTTTTAAATGATAGAAAAAATTATAACTGATATTATGAAAAAACTCATAAAGTTATTTGATGTGATAATTTAAGTTACAAAAATATATATAAATCTATTTTTTGATATTCTTGAACTAAAGAATGTTGAAATGCTTATGAATATTATTATGAAAGTACTTTAAGCTGATTAAAATATTAGAAATGTGAATGAAGCAATAATTGTAATTTAATATCTTCAGGACGAAATAAAAGAATAAAATAGATAAAAACTTATGATTATTTAAATTATGTTTTCAATTGTTGATACAAAGAATTTAATATTTCTTCTTTGTCTAATAATGATTTTATTACTTGGGCTGATATTCAATTAGATACTTGAATCAATTTAATAACATTTTTCAATATAGCACAATTTATTGATTTAAAAGATTGATGAATAAAAATTATAACTACTGATTTGAATGAATGATTTGATATTAATTATTGATTTACAGTTTATGATAAAGATAAAGGTGAATTATAGAATAGAAAGAATATTTTGATATTAGAAAGTTTTTTTGGTAAAATAAAAGATTCATTTAATGATTTTATAAATAAATATACTGATTGAGATAACTTATATAAATTATTTGAAAAATATCCTAATTTTTACACACAAATCAATTTAACAAATTATTTAAATAAAAAATTTATAGATTTTATTTGATGAGACTGATTCTATTATTGAGCATTCCATAATATTTCATTTTTAGATAATGAAAATTATTATAGTTTTTCTAATACTTTTGATTTTCTTTCTTGAATCAGTATAAATTCTTTAGAAATTAGTTGATTTTATTATTGAAATTTATATAACTGATTCATTTCTTTATCTGAAAAATATAATTATTCTAATTTTCTTACATCATCTTGATTTAGATTGTTTGATTGAAAGAAATTATATAAAGATAAACAAAATTGATTACCAGAAAAATAGTTTTTAAATTTTATTGATAGTGAATATTTTACATGATTTTTTCCTATAAAATTTGATGATAAAAATGAAAATTCTTATATAGATGATAAAACTGAATATGAATTAAATGATGAATATTGATTTATAAAATGATATAAAAAAGCAAATGAATATTTAAATAAGAATATAACTTAGAAATGAGATAGTTGAAAATATTTGTTTTATTTTGAATGATGAGCAACTAATTGAGATTATTTCAGTTGATGAAAATATTAGTGAAAATATGATATATATAATTTGTTTACTTCTATTTGACAAGAAAATTATTATGTAAAATTAGATTGAGATAACATATTTACAAATACATATTCAAAAAATTTTATAACTCCTTGAGTATATGTAATACCTGATTTAAATTATAATTATTATTGAAATAAAGATTTAATTTGATGAATATGGATAAAATATCTTGCAGATAATTTTTGAATTCCTTTTATAAATTATGAAAAAAGTATACAGATTGAAAATAATTCTTTTAAAGAAACATGAAAACTTGAATGTAATCCAAAAGATAAATATACTTATGAATATAAAATTGAAAATCAATTAAGAAATTATCTTCAAATAGGATGAAATTCAGCATTAAAATATAAGCTAGTAAATTCATACTTTTATGATAAAGAAATAAATAAAAACTTAGCTATATATTTAAAAGAAGATATAAATAGAAAAAATATTTGAGAATATAAAACAATAAAAATTGAATATTCAAGATTATGAAAATCTATATATAATAGATGATTAATAATTTGATTTAATTTACCATTATATATAATTTCTAAACAAAAATATACTATAGATTCTGATACTTTTTCTCCTTATATTGATTGAAAAAATATTTTAAAAAAATGATATTATATTCAAGTTTGAAAATGAAATATATTATTTACTTGAAATAAATATTTAAATGAAAATTATACTTATTTAATTGTAAATTCTTACACAACTTGATTCTATAATATTTTAAAATGAAATATTGTTTCATGAAACAAAAATGATATTTCATCTTTAGATACTGAACAAATTTATTGAATTTGAATTGATTTAGCATTATCAAGATTGTTTAAAACTTATAATATTAATGAATTAAAAACTTGACATAATATTAATATTTCAGTATACTATTATAAAGATAGTGATTCAATATATTATTTTATAGAGTCATGAAATAATTTAGAAACTATAAAATTATTTAATAAGTGAGATTATTTAGTTTTTGAAGATATTTGAATTATTTGAAAAGATATTATATGAACATCTAATTTCAAATATAAATTTGAATCAAATTATAAATACAGATTCTTTTATGATGAAAAATGAAATTATATTTATGATTGAAAAATAGAGACATGAAAAGTTTATATAGATATATATGAATTAAACACAGTTGATAAAAACATAATAAATGAAGATATAAAAGAAAATCATAATCTTATAAAAAAATATATATTTGTTTATAAATTCGATGAAGATGAATTTGAAGAAGATAATATAATAAATGAATAGATAGATTCAAAACTTAATGAAATATGATTTTATATAAAAAATGAAAATAAAATTTATTTAGTTGACGATGATTCTGAATAGAAAGATGATTATTATGATTTTATTGTATATCCTAGTTATTATTTTGCTTTATTAAATAATAGCTGATATGAAAAATGAATAGCAATAAATTCTTCTGATTGAATTAAAAAAATATGATTACATAATGATTACGCTAATAAAGTTTTGATTTTTGCAAATATAAAATATAATCCTTTTGTATTTCTTTGATTAAATCAAGAATTTGAAAAATCAAAAATAGAATATAAACAAATAATTTCAGAGATTATTGATTTTAATACTCTTTCTGAAAATCATCAAAAAATTGATACTAGCGTTTTATGAGATTCATGAAAAAAGAATTTAACAGAATTTTTAGATGAAAAAAAATATAAATATTCTAAATATTGAAATTTAATTGATATAGATTATACTGATATAACAAAAGCTTGATATGTTAATATTAAAAATCTAGTTGAATGAACAGATTGAATTTTAACATATAAATTTGATATTCATAAAATAAATAATCAAAAAATTAATTGAAATATTTGATTTATATTTTATTTTAATAATTGATTTTATTTTACTGGTGTTAAAGATTATATAAAATGATATTTAGAATGTGATTGATGAATTGCAAAGGAGTTAAATATATTAAAAAATTTCGAAAGTTCTGAATATGAAGAAATATGAGATTTATTTAATTCAGTAAATTATTATTTATGAAATCATTGAATATTGTATAACAAAAATTTATCTAATTTTAATAAAGAAAATTGTAAATTAATTATTAAAATTGATATAAAATGAATGTATAATTTATATAAAAATTCGAGTATGGATGAATGATTAAAAGAATGATTAAAAGAATGATTGAAAAAAATAGCTTTTGCTGTTTATACAAATTTTAGATGAACGTGATTTGATGTATGAAAAAATGTTTTGATAGTTAAATTAAATGAAATTGATGTGAGTTCAATTTTAACTGAGTTTGTATGATGAAGTGTAGATTTTTCTTCTGTTCCTTATTGTTGAATGTTAGTTTATACAAAAGAATGAAAAATATAGATAGCATGATGAACAAAAACTCTGTCTACTGATATAAATTATTTTGATATAAAACCTTTATTTAATGCGACTAATTATGATTAGTATAAAGTATCTGATAATTGAATCTATTCGTTTTTGTGATGAACACAAGTTAGATTAAAAATTCAAAATATAAAAAATTGAGAGCAAGTTTATATATTAAATAATGTAAGATTAAAGAAAAAATCTTTTCAAAATAACAGATATTTAAATTCAATAATAAATTCTCTTTCTAAAAAAGAAAAAAAAATAATTGAATTATATGAAAATCAATTAAACATAATTAATAATTCTATAAAAATAAAATCGTTAACTGATTTTTATCCTTCAAAATATATAAATACTAGTTCAGATTGAAAATTATATAAAGTATTTATTGATTTTTCTAATATAAAAGATTACAGCGAAAATATTAAATTTAGAGTTTCAATAGAATGCAAATTTTATTACTTTGATAAAGATTGAAATTTAAAATCAACTGAATAGGTTGATTGATGAACTTTAGAAACAGATTATAAATTTTCTGACGAAAAAAATCAAACTACTGTAAAAATTTATAATCCAGATTTAAATGATAAATGAATTATTTTTGCATGATGATATTCTGTAACTGATAAAACTGAAAGCTATATAAGATATACAAAAGTTTACAAACCTAGTTTTATTCAATTAAAATAGAATAATGTAAGTAGAATATATAATCCTACTGAACATAGAATAGCAGATAATTTTCAAGGTGATGATGATTGAATTTGACCATGAATTTGAAATGATATAACTGATGATTGAACTCCTTATATTTAGAAAATAACTATTTATAGTTGATGATTAATAGACCCATGAAATTATGATATTATAAATAAATAGTTAAATTCAATTAAATAGCAAAATAAAAAAGCAGAATAGTACAGAAAAAATGATACTGCTTTGCATATTTGAACTAAAGAATAGTGACATAGCATTATTAATAAGTTTTGTAAAACATAGTTAACAAAAGATTATTGATTATAGAATTATAAATATTGATGTTCTTCATTACCTAATAGTATAGCATTAAATTGAAATTAGAATAACATAAATGTATAGACTAATTGATAGAATTATTTAAGAATAAAACGGAGTGATTATAATGAAGATTCTGCATGAAGATGATATGCATATGTTTATGCACCTGATATTAATCAAGAATTTTATTATGTAATTTGAAATAATACACAAGAAATAGAAGTTAATTTATATGAAAAAATACGTGCGCATTGTAGCTGTGCATCTCGGACTTCAACTACTTCTTTTAAAAATACTTTTTAGTTTCCTAATGAAATTTATAGCTATTAGAAAGATAATATAAAAGAATGACAATCTTTTTGATGAATATATGAATTAAGATTTGATTGAAAACTTTCAATACCAGTTGATTAGATTTGAGAATTAAATTGTAATTGATTAGATTGTTTAAGAAATAATGTAGATAATCCGATAATATTTAAAGTTTAGATGCCAATTCTAATATATAATTCTCATAAATGAGCTGATATAAAATATAATTCTTCTAATTTTCTTTATAGTTATTATAAAATAGCAGATAAGTATCATAAACAATTAATTCTAAAGGAAGATTTATGAAAATGATTACAAGAAATGTTAAAAAAATCTGATTTTTAGAAAGCTAATAATTTTGATAATTGATTAACACTTGTACTAAAATCTTTTGAAAATTGAAATAAAATTTTAAAAGTAGAATACACTGATGACCCTAATAAGTATTTTACGTTTACATTTAACTCTATAAATTGAAATTGTTCTCCTGATAACAAGTTTTGTATAGATAAAAATACATGATTGCCAAAATATATAAAGGTGAAAAATTTAAATACATGTAGAAATAATGTTTTAAATTCCAAACAAAAAGTTAATTGCAAAATATCATATATTATAGATAAACAAAATTTAATTATTTTATATTTACCTATAGAATTTAAAGAAAATTTAACTAAAAATTCTTTGTGAGATAAAGAAGCTTCTCCTATATGGAAAAAAATAGTTTTAAAAATGTATCCGATTGATTTTGATAAAAGTAAAAAACAAATTATATTATGAATTAGATTGTATTTTTATTTAAAAGACAATACAACTGCAACTACTTAGGTAAGAGATAGTAAATTATATGACCTTTTAGAATGAAAAATAAGAAATGAAAAAAAAGTAAGATATATTTAGAATTTGAATCTTCCTGTTCTATCATTTATGTGATATAATTTAGCATTTTCTGATTTAAAAGAAGATACATTAAAATATCTTTATAAAGGTTGAAATAATACAGATTATATATTTAAAAATGATAGTATAACATGGAAAGCTGAATGATAGATAAGAAAATATTATACTTCTTTAATACATAAATGATATAAAGTTATAGGTTGTGAAATATATAAATGAAATTTAAGTGCTACAGCTCATTGCCGAACTTGTTGCTCAAAACATTCTTGTCGGTGTTGTTGAAGTGCACGATGATATGATAATGATACTTATGTTATTTGTTGAAAAAATGAAGATTATTACTGAAACTGAAATAATAGATTTGTGTTTTACAAAATCTGAAATGATGACACATAGATTAATATAAAAGATTATAATATTAAAGGATGAATAAATACACCTAATTCAATTCAAATATTAAGTAATTCTCCTTTTAATATTGCTAATTTTGTTGCTTATCCTTATACAGACCCACTATGAACACAAATTATTTATAAGGATATATAGATTTCTTGACCTATTTCTACTAAAGATATAATTAATAATCAAATTGTATATGATTGATTGTGTTCAATTTGTGATACACTTAAATGAGCAATTTATACTACTTGAATTAATCCAACTATATATTCATTAAAAGATAATACAAATTTAAGACAAACAGTTTTATGAAATTTATTCAAATCATTAATAGACAAAAAAAGAATAAAAATAAGATTATATGATAAAGTTTTATCATGAAATTGATTAGTTAATATAAATGATTTAATAGAATCATTACCTAATATTTGATATACTACTTAGATATTAGTAACTAATTCTGAAAATACAATTCCTTCTATCTTTTATAACGAACATAAAAAAGTAATTTATACGTGAAATAATATATTATATTTTAGAGAAAAAAATAAATGAAAAGTAAATATATATATAGATAATAATGTTGTACCATATAACATAGAGAATAAATTCTGAAAAGAAAATAATATCTCTAATATGCCTATGTTAGTTATAGCAACTAGTTGAGATGTTATTATATGACCGAATGCATCTGTATTCTATTGAGTAATTATAGCTAAATGAAATTTAATTATTTTACCTTCTAATAAACCATTTAGACTATATTGAGCTTTAATTTTATGATGAAAAGTATTAAATTATAAAAGAAATAATTTATATAACTTGAATTTTGTAGATTTTTCGGATAACTATAAAAAATAGTATACAAATTTTGTATTATCAAGATATACATACCCAGTAACTTTTGTTTTTAATAATAATTATATAAACAATTTCTTATTGTGATACATAATTAAAATAAAAGATTTATGAAGGTAAAAAAAAAAATAATATTTTCATTTTAAAAATAAATATTTTTATATTTTTAAAACATAATTTAAAATAAATGCAGTTAAATCTAAAAAAAGTATTATTATTTTCTCCTCATACTGATGATATAGAACTATGATGCTGAGGTTTAATTTCAAAATTAAAAAAGCAAGATGCTGAAATATTTGTCTGCGTATTCTCTGATTGTAAAGAATCTGTCCCAGAATGATTTCCTAAAGATGCTTTAAGAAAAGAATTTTTTAAATCTATGAGTGTTCTTTGAATACCAAAGGAAAATATAACTTTTTTAGATTATAAAGTAAGACTTTTTCCACAACATAGATATGAAATTTTATGTGATATAAAGAGGTTATGAAAACAAATAAATCCAGATTTAGTGTTATGCCATAATACATATGATTTACATCAAGATCATCAAACAGTGACAAATGAAGTAATTAGAGTTTTTAAAAAGATTAGTATCTTTTGATATGAATTGCCATGGAATAATATTAAAGTTAATAATCAGATTATTGTAAAATTTGATAAAGAAGATATTGAATTAAAAATAAAAGCTTTAAATTGTTATGAAACTCAAAAGAAAATTAGGAAATATTTTAAAGAAGATTTTATTTAGTCATTGGCAAGAGTAAATTGAACTAAAATTTGAGTAGATTATGCAGAAGCTTTTGAAGCAATTAGATTAGTATTTGATTAAACAAATCAGGAATAAAAAATAAAAATATCGATAATTTTATAAAAATATATATTTTAATTATAAGATAAGTAATAGAAGTATTAATTAATGTAATTAATTAAATTTGGATATTTTTTTTCAATAATTCTTTTTGCTTCTTTTCAACAATATTTTTTTGTATAAGATTTATCAAAATTTTTGATTTTAGTATTTTTTATTTCAATATTTTTTATTTTTACATTTTTTAAATTTATTTTTATTCTTTTATCATTAAAAATATTTTTTTCGTTATCTTTGTTAATATCGTGAATTTCTAAATTTTTTATTATTCAATTAGTTTTTGAAAATAAATTTATCTCTTTTTTTCATTTTATCTTTTTTATTTCTAGATTTTCAATTTCTTTTATATTGTTAAAATTAATTATATAATTTGGTATTAAATTAACTTTAACATTTTTTGCTTTTTCTAAGTTATTAAAATTTATTTCTATTTGTTCAGGAGATAACAGATTATTTTGATTATTTAACATAATTAAATTATATAAATCTCTTCTTTCTTCATTTTCCATTTCTTCATTTAACATAAAAAATTTTTCTACCTTCTATGTTGTGCTAAAAGTAATATTTTCGCATTCTTTTAAATGATTAATATCAGAAACTATATCGTAAAAATTGAGACTTCATTTAATTTTTGATATTTCATTTAAAAAGTTTATTATTCTTTCATCAGTTATTTTAAATTGTTTATTATAATTTAAGTCTAAAGATTTATAATAAAAGTTAATTTTTTTTATTCAGCTTAATATTTCTAAAGCATAAAATTCTCAATTATAATTTTTTAAATCAACTCATCTTGTGAATTTAATAACTCAGTCTGAATGAAATGTTATATTTCATTCAAATATAAAATCAATTCTTTTTTCATTTTCGTTTATATCAAAAATAAATCAATCTAAAATATCTTTTAAAATATTTAAACTCTTTTTATCATTCTAAATATCTTCTTTTAATTTTTGATTATATATTTTTTCTGAATCAAAAAATAACGTATTAAATAATGTTTCTATTTTATTTGAGAATGCTATTTTTAAATTGTTATTATTTACAGCAATTGATATTATTTTTTTTAGATAAAATTTTATTTTATCTATATTTGAAAGAAAATTTTTTTTGTTTTCAATTTTATTTTTAAATAAAAGATCATTTTCTATTTTTTCTATTCAATTCAATTTATTTCAATTAATAATTATTTTCATTTAACAGCATTTTTTCAAAATAAAATAGATAAAAATTATTTTTATTATTATATATCAATTTATTAATTTTCTAAGAATATAAAATAGAAAAAAATAATAAAATAATTTTATTTTTTAAAAAAAATATTGATGCAAAGCATCGAATTTAAAGATAAAGAAAAAATAGTTAAAGATTATTATAATTCGATAATAAAAATTTTATGATTGAATTATATAGAAGATTATACTTATCCAGTCTTTAAAAGCTAGGATGAAATTAAAAATTCATATTTTAAAAAATCAATAAATTGAGAAAATTTTTATAAGTAGTTTGTTGAAAAATCATATCAGATTTTAACTATTTAGTTAAATAACGAAAATTTAAAGTTTAAGACTTTATCAAAAAAAGAAAATGAAATTGTTAATTGAATAGGTATTCTTGAAATAGCTTATCAAAAAAATAAAGATGTATTTAAAGATGTAAATGAAATAAAAGTAAAAATTTGAGAAGAAAGGATTGATATATATAAAATTAATAATTTAATTAAAAAAAATATAAAGGATGGTGAATTAAAAAAAGTATTAAAAAAGATATATATAAAAGAAAAAGAGTTATTTTCTGAAATTATAGAAGAACTTTATAAAGACAAAAAAACTTCTTTATATTGATTAATAGAAAAATATAATGTTTCTGAATCGAATTTTTCAAGAATATTAAAATCTTTTAAAAATTTATTTGAAGCAATTAAATTTTATTTTATAAAAAGATTATTAGATAAAATTGATTATAATTCAATAAATGAAGAGAAAAGAATATTTTATGAAATTTTAAAAAATAGAATTAAAGAAATAAAAGATAAATTAAATGATGATTATATAGAAAAATTAGCAAATATATGCATTTTTAATTTTAATAAGCTAAAAAATAAAAAAGAACTTTTAGAATTTTTATGATTAGAAAATGAAGAAAATATTTTAGAAAAAATAAATGAATTAAAAAATTTTTATTATTTGCATAAAAATATTGACGATTTTTATAAATTAAAAGAAATTTTACTTAAAATTCAAGAAATGGAAAAAAATTATAATAAATCTAATTTTTTTAATATATCTACATATATTTATAATCCTTTA
>Ga0256836_1001427_pt1 | contig 10456 bp, 19 predicted proteins | sample 4561380metaG_FD_185974 | JGI IMG/M metagenome (GOLD analysis project Ga0256836, IMG submission 185974) | Hydrothermal vent microbial communities from Guaymas Basin, Mexico - 4561-380 | ecosystem: Environmental > Aquatic > Marine > Hydrothermal vents | place: Mexico: Guaymas Basin | collected...
AAAATGAAAAAAGACCAAGAAAATTTTATAAACCACTTAAAAAGTGTTATCACTCAAATAGAATTAGAGTTAGCACCTAACGATATAACAACTATTAGTGTTAAAAATTTAACTAAAATAAAGAATGTTATAAATGGACTTGTGGACGAAGTGGAAATGTTAAGAGAAGTAAAAAACGACCTTAAACAACAGTTACAAGTCCTCACAGGAAAATTGATGGAAAAGGACTTGGAAATGAAGAGAACATATACAAACCTGGATAAAAGACTAGATATTAAAGGATAAGCCTAGATTATGGGGATACAGGCACTTTCATAAAAGTGTCAAAAACCATAATCATTGTTTTGTAATTTTTTAGAGTTAGAATTTAGTTAAAAAGGATTAAGAAATGAGTATAGAAAAAGTAAAAGATTTAAAATCAATCATAACAAGAGAAGAGACAGATATAACTGATTTTGATATTAGTAGAATAATAGATAAGACTGATAATAATTCTATCGGTAGTGAATTAACAATAACGGAGAGTATAAAGTACTTAGAGTTAATTGCGAGTGATTTAGAAAAGAGATTTGGAGATTATGAAATTGCCAAAGTGTTACAGGAGATAGCTAATTTAATCCAGTATAAGACACAACAAAAAGAAGTAGAAGTATGTAAAAATTGTAAATATATTAGAACTACTTATGCTCCTACTTGTAGTTTAGGGGTAGTCAGCCAGGGATTGTTCGGAAATGGTATAGTAACATTGGATTTTGGATGTAATAAATTTGAAAAGAAAAGAAATGTTTAAATTATTAGTTAATGGATTGTTTGTTTGTTCTTTGGTTGCTCAGAGCGATTTTAAGCAACTTTCTTATGAATTAGGGCATATTACACCCAAGCAACAGAAAGTGGCTTGTATGGTCTTTAAAAAAGCAAAAGAATTTCACTTAGAATATACAATGACAGCAATCGCGTGGGAAGAAAGTAAGTTTGGAAAATATAATGTAAATTTGGCTGACCCAAGTTTTGGTGTATTTCACAATCAAATTGATAGTGTTGCTGATAGACACGGAACAAAAAGCAAATGGGGAAAAAGTAGATTAGCAGAACAACTACTATACTCTTTTGATTTTTCATTCGCAGAAGCATTAGCCGAGTTGAAGTATTGGCAAACTTACTATAAAAATAGTTGGGATTGGTGGAGAAAAATGGTTATGTCTTATAATGCTGGACATAATTTGAGTAATGGTAAAACTTATTATAAAAGAATAGTTTTGAAAATAAAAGTGCTGAGGAAACTAGGATTAAAGTGTGATAACTATTGACATTGGTTTTAGAAAATGATATAATTACGAAAAATTAAGGAGGATGAGATGGATGTAAATGTATTAGAATTTGTAGCAAATGAGAGACAAAGAATAGTGGAATTGGAAGTATTAGTAAAGAATTTACAAAAAGATTTAGAAGAGTGTAAGGCAAACTGTATTCCTATTGAGGATTTAAAAGAATTTATCTACTTTCACAAAAGAGAGGATGACGATTTAGTTATGTGGTTTAATGAAGATACTAAAAATGAGTTTTATGATAAATACTTAAAGGAAGACAGTGAAAAGAACTGAGTATTTATATGGGTGTAGCCCGAAAGAATGGGCTGACTTACCCTACAAGGAAGCACTTAAAAAGAGGATTGAAAAAGCAAGAGAATTAAAAGCTAAATTAGTGGAAAAGGTATACACTACTAGTCAACCTAAAACCGAAGAAGAGTATGAAGAATGGTCAAAATTATCACAAAGAGAGGTGGCTGTTCAAAGAGCAATAGAATTTAATGAAACACTAATCAAAGAAATTGAAGACAAATACTTTAATTACCCTTGACAAAGGTTATGACATCTGCTATAATACACTGACAGAACATTAGAAAGGAGAATGAATGGATAACGAACTAACGGAATTAAGAGCGGATTTAATTGGAAGTTTATTAAGACTTCAAGAAGAGTTAGATGATTGTAAGACAAAAGCGTCAAGAAAAAGAGCAAGAAAACTTACTCTTAATATGGAAAAGAAATTTAAAACATTTAGAAAATTAACACTAGTAAAGGATAACAAATGAACAGACAAGATTTAAAAGATTTCAATTTGGTAGCAGAAAAAGCATTAGAATATAACGACTATTTAGAAGAGTATAATAAGATTTTTGACAAACCATTAGAAGTTACCCAACACAGTAGACACAGAACATTGATAGCAAAACCTATGGAAATTGGGGCAATTTATGATGGTAAAATAAGTATCTCAAACGCTGACTTCGTTGTTTGGTATGAGGGATTAGGTACAACTGCGGGGGCTATGAGATATTTTAAAGAAGCTATGAAAGTTGAATTAACTTTACCACAGGAAAAAATAGAAGTTCCATTAGAAGATGAATGGAAACTTTTTGAAGCACCAACAGAAAAAGAAGAACCTTGTACGATACCTTGTGTATTAAAAGAAACTGTTGTGTTAACAAAAAGTATATTTGAAAAAGATTTAGACCTACTTAATAAAAATATGATAACAGAGCTTAATGATAAAGCTTATATTGATATTGAGGCTTTAAATTTCTTTAAGATACTTTTTGATGTAGAACTATTGGACTTAGTTAGAGAAGTAAAAGAAACTATGATTGCCAATATCAAAGATAATAAATTGGATGAAATAAGAGATGAATTAGAGAAAAATCTAAATGATATAAAAGGATTATTAGATGAGTGTAAAACTAGTAACAGCAAGTAATTTATGGATAGTGGCAGGAGCAATCAGACATAGCCATTATACACTTGATGGGACAGATAGTTTTGTTCCATCTAAATCTTATAAGAGGGAGGCTACTTGTAAGCAATGTGGGACTTGTTTAAATGTAGGAGAAGATGAATTATATTGTTCGGCGTGTGATAAATACTATAACAAAGAACAACACATAGGGTTTGCTGATTTTAATCTTATTAGAAAAGTGGGATTTCATTTAAACCACTCTTCTGTTTTAGAACAAACAATGATTACTTTTGATGTGGAGATGTCAACAAAGGCTTTATTAGAAGAGAGTAGACATAGAATAGGATTAAGTCAGACTGTAACTTCTAGTAGATACGCACTAGATAAGATTGAGATTAAATTTGAACCATCTCCTAGCGTTAAAGTTCAGCAAGGTTTGGAAACTATTAAACAAATAGTAACAGAGTGTTTAGAGGCAGGAGAGCCGTTAGATGAAGTGGCAATGTTATTACCACAAGCTTTTATCTACGAGTTGAGGTTGTCTATGAATTTAAGAAGTTTAGCACATTTCCTAGATTTGAGATTAGCAAAAGCCGCACACAGAACTATTAGAAAAGTCGCAGTGGAGATGATGGAAGCACTTCCAGAAGATTATAAAGAACTTTTGTTTGATTATAAAAAAGGGACAATATATAAAAAATATAAAGCAGAGTATAATAAACCATTTAGAAAAGGAAAAGTATGAGTGATAGACTAAGAAGTGAACAAATTTCAAAAGCAGATTTTTTCATCAGAAACAACTTAACAGCGGAACCTGATTTTGAGAGAGAAAGATATTGTTTAGTTAGTATTTCAACAAAACCAGTTAGAGTATTTAACTTCGGTAGGGTTGAAAAATTTACAGAAAAAGGAATTGCCTTAGAGGATGGAACTTATAAGTATTTTAATAGAAGTTTTAAACTAATTCCTTGTGATGAAGTAGCTCTTACTATTCAGAAAGTTTCAGAGGTGGAAGAAGAGAATAGAAAAAAAGTTAAAGAGGCAGAGGATAAAATCAAAGAATTGGACGCAAAAATAATCAGAGAAGCAAGACAAAGAGCAAAAGAACAGTTTGACGAATTAAGAGCAGAAAAATCTAAATGTGTGAAAAATTTGGCAAAAGAATTGGAAAAAGCTTTTTGGAGATAAAAGGATATTTTATGACTAAAAATTTAGAGGAAGATATTGCTTATATAAAAATGAGTATAGAAAGAATTGAAAAGATTTTGACTACTAATAAAAAGTTACTTGCTTATGAAAAGACAGCTTTTAGAAAGTATGTAGAAGAGTGTAGAATGAAACTCAAAAGGATAAAAGATGGTAAATAAAATGACATATATAGATAAAGCAACAAGACGTAAACGCATTATAAAAAATATAGCTGATGTGGACTACTTTTGGAATGGTGCCTGTCTTCAAGCTATAAATAAAAACTCTTATAGAGTATTAGGAGTGATAGCAAAGAAGTATTATAACGATATTTTATTTAGTGAACATCGTGCTGTGAAATGTAGCTGTGATTTAGGTGGGTTAATAAAAGTTAATCCAAATGGTAAATACATTTTAATCGTTACTACAAAGACAGGGACACAAAATGAACAAGTTTAAATTAACATTACTTTACTCAGGTTTTCCTCCTGCTTGGGAGGAGTATAAAGAAACAGACACTGATTTTATTATAGATGATTATATCAATCAAATTTCAAACTTAACACAGGCAGGTACATTTTATATCCAAAATCAACCAGGTGGATTTTTAAAGAAATTGTTTGCTCTATATAATAATGATTTTGTAAAGAATGTAAAAGGTGTAGATTTTTCTAAATACTTTTCAGCTAAATTTGAAAATCAAGAGCAGGATATAACTACAAGATTTCCTAAATTTACTTTTATATACAATGTAGGACTTGAACCCGCAGTAAATAAAAGTTTTTCTACTACATTATTAAAAGGTCTAATAACTCATATAAAACAACAAGGTGGTTGGGCTTTAATAGTTTCAGACTTAACTTATACAGAGTTCAGTAAAGCATATAAAATAGCAATTAAGAATAGATTTATAGCAAGTAAAGACGAAGAGCCTGTTTTAAGCCTATCATAAGGATATAAAAATGAAAGTAATAAAAGATGGATATTTGAGATTACCTTTGACCAAGGAAAATGTAGAGATAGCTAAAAGACATTATAGTTATGTAAAAGCAGGAGAGATTTTACTAGTGTCTTCTGCTGATTTTAGACCTGAAAGCAATGAGATTGTATTCCCTAGAAATACAAAAAGATTAAAAGCAGTTACAGGAAAAGTTTTAAAGATTGATGACAGAAGAATAATAGCAAACTCTCCTACCAAACTTGAATTATCGGATAGTTTCAAACTCAGAGAGTATCAAGTTGAACCAGTTAAAGAAGTTTTAGATACATTAAAAACTTGCGAAGATAATGCCTGTATTTTACAAGCACTTCCCTCTTTTGGTAAAAGTTATGTATTACCTAAGATAGTATCAGAATTACGACAAAATACTCTGATTATTATAGATAGAACCCTATTGGTTGAGCAAATGTATAGTGAATTTACCCATAATACAAAAAATAGTGAAGAGATTATTATACTAGATAAACATAACTATAAAGAAGATGGGTCTGTTTATATTACTACCTTTCAGTTTTTACTTAAAAACCCAGATGTAGTAGAATACTTAGCAAGAAGAATAGGATTGGTTGTAGTAGATGAAGCCCATACAATAGGAAGTGAAGTGTTTACAAAGGTTATGACTGAATTTCCTGCTAAATACAGATTGGGATTATCTGCTACACCCACAAGAAGTGATGGATTAACACAGATATTATCGGACACTTTTTCTGACAATATAATAGTAGGAACCAACCCGACTAATTTAACTATTCAGGTTATAGGGATTAAATGTAGTCAAAAGGCGGAATGGGTTGGTAAAAGTTATGCGGATGTAGCAACATACAACCTAACTCAACCTTATATAGAACGGGCAGTAGTAAGTACAGTGTTGGTATCAAAAAAACATAAAAGAACTGTTATGATATACACAAACTACAAAGAAATACGGGAATTCTATAAAACCGCTTTACTTATGAAAGGTATTAGCTCTGCTATAATAGACGGAAAAACTAAGAAAGAAGAGAGGGTAAGAATACTTAAAGATTTACAAGATGGTAAAATAGATGTTCTATTAACAGGTGTGATTATTCAAAAAGGTGTTAGTATTCACGTTCTTGATACTATTGTTAATTTAGGTCATCATAATAAAGAAAGTCTAGAACAGTTATGGGGAAGATTGAGAAGAGAGCATAACGAGAAAAAGAAACCTATGTTTATTGACTTTTTCATTTCAGGAGTTTTAAGAAATCAGGCAAATGAGAGATACCAATTATCAAAAAAATTGGCTAGAAAATCTGGGGATGAATTCAAACCTATTAGTTATGAAAAGTATATGGAGATATTAAAAACAAAATAAACTCAGACTAAATAAGCCTGAGTTTAAGCTTTATTTAAGTTTCTTTTTGATATAATGTCACTACGATAAAAAGAAAAGGATGAAAAATGATTGACTTATCACACCTGATTTTTCACTACAAAAATCAAAAACCCTACATTATTAGTCAATATGCGGAACGGCTATATATGAACACTTTAATTCAGACTTGCGACGGTACTTGGGAACGTCCTGTATTTTATACAGATTTAAGCGATAACTGTTTTATAAGACCTGCTTCTGATATAAGACAGAAGTTTTACACAGTAGATTGTCTATTAAAAAGAAACCCAAGTTTAAATAGGATGATATTCATTCTTGAAAACTTGAATAAGAAAAATGTAAAAAATGTAACTATCATCTCTATAAATACTGAATACGAAAATAACGGTTTAGCTGTGGTAGTAGGTAATAATTTCTATTTACTTGATTTTAGAGCCGCTAATATAGGGGAACATTTTTCTGCTTTGGTACATTTAGAGAGTGCGTCTATTGTTCCTATTACTAGTATAAAAGCAGTAAATAGAACGAATAGAAACTCTACATTTTACATAAAAGGATAAACAATGACATTACTCGAATATAAAGAATTGGTACTAGCCTCATTCTTAAAGACTTTGGTAGTAACAGAGCTGGAATTTAGAAAGATAATTTTAGATAGAGGAGGGGAAATCAGATTATTAAAAGATATAAATTCTTTAAATAAGTACGAAAGAACTTTACATACTACTTTGGTTAAGTTGAATAAATTTCAAATAGTGGAATTTAACAGAAAAGACTTTAACAAAGAAATAATGGATAATGTATATTCTCTGTTATTTAAAGGTATAGAAAACTCAAAAGCCTGGAATAAATATGCCCCTATGGAGTTATTCATTCAGTTGGTTTTATTATATAATACAGGAAATAGCAAAAGATTACCTGTTTCAAATGGTAAATTTATTGTCAGAATAATGTTTTATGTAAATGATGTTTTAAGAAATGACGAAGTGGTTAAGGAAAACTCTAAGAAATTAGGGTCTATGATTTGGCATAATATGGAGGTGGTAAAATGAAAATAGAAAAAGATATAATTGAGATAGAAAATGCGTTGGGGACTATTAAAGTATATGGAGTAGAGGGAGATTTGATTATAGAGAACCTTGCGAAAGTTAGACTATCTAATTTACAGATTGGTAACTATTTAGCTTACTTAACAGGACAAGAGATTTATCAAAGATTTCCTCATCTTATTCCTACCTCTTTAAAAATGGGAGAGAAAGTAATAAGAGAAAATGTTGTGTATACGACTGTTATATTAGAAGAAAATCCTCAAAAGGTGGAAGACCCCGCTGCTCACTATTATTTTTTTGATAATAGAGTAGAGGCTCTTAATTTTGTAACTACACTAGGAGATATTTGGATATTTTTTAAAAATAAAAAGGTAGTAAAAAATGGAAAATAAACAAGCACAAAAACAATGGGTAATAGATAGATTAAATAAAAATGGGTACATATCAAGAAACGAGTGTCTGAGTGTATACATATCAAGATTAGGTGCTATTATACATACTTTAAAGCAAGAGGGTTGGATATTTGACGCAAGATATAAAGAGTATTATAATACTTACTGGAATAGAAAAGCAAAGGATTATGTATATACAGTACTGTATAACCCAACAAAGGAGGATAAATGAAGTTAGCCCAAAAGTTATATAGATTAGAAAAATTGTCAGGGACAAATTCAAAGCAAAGTTTTATTAAGGAAAATAGCAACGATGTGGTATTTATTGAAATTTTAAAACTACTAATTGCGTATAAGACAGGAGTTAAAAAACTATCGTATGAACCTCCTGTTAGGTATATGGATTTTAGTGGAGAAGACAAAGGGCAAGAATTCTTAGAACTATTAACAAAAGTGATAAATACACCCAAATCAAAAGAACTAGAACAAGATATTATAGAGTTTTTTGATACTTTGGAGGAGGATTTACAATTAAATGTATTTTATAGAATTATCACTCAGCAGTTTAAAATAGGAGTTCAAGTAAAAAACTTTAACAAAGCACTAGGGTATGAAGCGATACCAGAAATTAAGTTAATGAAAGCTACTCCTTATAAACCAGAATTAGTTGAATTCCCTATCGCTATTGAGGAAAAGTATGACGGAGTTAGAATAATGTTTTTATGTAACAAAGGGAATATAAGAGCTTTTACATATAATGGCAGTGAGGTATTTTTTCATACTTTACAGACAAAGATGGAAAAATTTATACAAGCATTGGGTTTAACAAACTCAGAAATTATCATAGATACAGAAGTGTTTGACCCCGAAAACAGACCGAGGGTAAGTGGGTTAATTAGAAAGATGATGTTTGTTACAGAAGATGAAACACTGGATAAAGACCTACATATAGCAATTTTTGATTATATACCTAAGAATGCTTATGATATAGGTAAGTTTGATTTAGCTTATACAGAGAGAAGAAAAGTATTATTAAATTGGGGAGTAAATACTACATTGAATAATTTACTAATAGCACCTAGTATGACCGTAAAAAATGATGAGGAATTATTTAAACAGTTCAATAGAATGAGGGAGTATTTAAAAGAGGGGTTAATGTTGAAGACCTTAAATGGTATATATGAAAAAGGCAGAAAAAAACATTGGATTAAATTAAAAAGTATTTATTCTACTACTATGAAAATTATAGGATGGGAAAAAGGAGAGCAAGGACATAGTAGAGAAAATGGGGTTGGTAAATTTATTTGTACTACACGTGATGGATTTAAAGTAAAAGTAGGGTCAGGACTTACAGATGATATTATTTTTCATCCAGAGCCGAATAGATTTATAGGTAAGTTAATAGAAGTGATTTTTACTGATGTAAATTATGATAGTTCCGGAAAAACATTATTTTTAGATTTCCCTAGATTTAAGGAATTTAGATTAGATAAAGAAGAAGCAGACGAACTTAAAGATGTTTTAAAAGAAATACCAAAATATAAAGGAAAAGTATGAAACAACTATTTATATTAAGTGTTCTATTGGGTACATTAGCATTGGGAAGTCATCAATACTGTAAAGAAAGATTAAAAGGCAGTTTAAGTATTATATGTGTAGATGGGCAGGAGTATTTAATGCTTTACCCATCTACTGATGGAGGTGGATTAACAAAAACAGGTAATAGATGTAGTTGTATGTGTAGAAAGAATAAGACGGATAAAACTTGTAAATTTGTCCAATATAAGGGTAAGTGATGGATTATTTTTCTATTCAATTTACAATCTATCTTTTTAGATGGATTGTAAGTGCTTTTATAATGTTTTTACCTTTATGGATATTGGTAAAAGTGGAATGTTGTAAAGACAGTAAATATCAAGAGTATTTACATTTACTGATTTGTCAAATTGTAGGTGCTTTTATATTTTTTGAAATAGATAAATTTATTTTTAAAGGATGAGAATGGAAAAAAGATATGATAAATTAGTGTTTGCTTATAAAATCTTTTCAGAATTTGATTTTATATCACTTAATGTGGCAATGTTACGATGGAAACAACACTACAATAAACACGCTCAAATTTATATAATTTGTGATAAACAAACAGCAGAGACTTTCAGAAAGACACCTCACTACGCATTTAAAGATGAAATCAAATTGATAGTATATCAACCAGATTATAGAGGGATAACAAGACTGGCTCCTACAATGAAAAAAACAGCTTTACTAAATGAAGAGATTATCTATTTATGGGACAAATTCAAAGAGCCTTTTTTATTTTTAAGCGATGATAAATTTCCCGTTTGTGATATTGATAACTCACATCTTAATAAAGAATATAAAATCTTGGGTTTTTACCCTAAATGGAAACCAGATAAAAGTAATTATTGGCAACTTATGGTAAATAAAGGTGCTGAATTTATGACAAAAAGATATAAAGTTAAAAATCCAAAAATCTTTAAAAACCACTACTTTCCTTTAATTACGGAAGAATTTGTAAACTGGTTTAGACCTTTGGTATACACATACGGATTTGCCCAAATGATTACATATTTTGATTTATATGTAGCAAAGACCAAAACATTCAAGGAAATTTACCAAAAAGATATGATATGGACAACCCGAGAGTTTGGTAAAAGACGTATACCTAATGAAACCAGATTTTGTAAAGATATAATAGGATTAAATGTATCTGACC
>Ga0256836_1001431_pt1 | contig 10437 bp, 10 predicted proteins | sample 4561380metaG_FD_185974 | JGI IMG/M metagenome (GOLD analysis project Ga0256836, IMG submission 185974) | Hydrothermal vent microbial communities from Guaymas Basin, Mexico - 4561-380 | ecosystem: Environmental > Aquatic > Marine > Hydrothermal vents | place: Mexico: Guaymas Basin | collected...
CTGAAAGTTTAAAAAAGATTTGATAGAGTATATGGAAAAGATTTTGAAGGATGATTTAGAGAAATGAAGTTTATGTTGAAAAGAGAAAAAAAATTTATAAATTTGTTCAAAATTAAGTTTGAATTTTAAATATGTTGATATTAATTTTTACCAATGAAAATAGGTGTAATAGGAACTTGATATGTTGGATTAATACAGGCAGTTTGAATGGCTAAACTGTGATTTAAAGTAATTGCTGCAGATATTTCTAAAGAGAAAATTGATAACTTAAAAAATCGAATTCCTGTGATATATGAAGATTGATTAGACCAGCTTTTAAAAGAAACGTTGCCAAATATAGAGTTTACTACGGATATAAGTAAACTTAAATGAACTGATGTGATTTTTGTATGTGTTTGAACACCACAAGATGAAACTTGAAAAACAGATTTAAAATATATAGAAACTGTAGCAAAAGATTTAAAAAAGATTTTAAATTGAGAAGAAATAGTTGTTATCAAATCTACAGTCCCTGTTTGAACTAATAAAAAAGTTTATAATCTACTTTGAAGAAAGAATCCAGTTGTATCTAATCCTGAATTTTTAAGAGAAGGATTTGCTATTTATGATTTCTTTAATCCTGATAGAATTGTGTTATGATTTAAAAAATGAGAAAGACAAGAAGTTATAGATAAGATGAAAAAAATATATAACTTTTTTGAGGATAAGGGAATAGAAATTATTATAACTGATTGGCAAACTGCTGAACTGATAAAATATACTGCTAATAGTTTTTTAGCTACTAAAATTTCTTTTATAAATGAGATAGCGAGATTAGCTGATAAAGTAGGTGCTAATGTAAAAACTATTGCAAAAGCTATTTGATTAGATTCAAGGATTTGAAAGAAGTTTTTAAATGCCTGAATATGATATTGATGATCTTGTTTTCCTAAAGATGTTAAATCTTTGATTCATCAATTTAAGGATAATTGATTAACTGCAGAGATTATTTCTAGTGTAGATCGTGTGAATGAGACGCAAGTAGATTATTTTTTGAATAAAATTTTAGATAAATATAAAGGAAATGTTAAAGGAAAAGTGTTTGGTGTTTTATGAGTTGCATTTAAACCTAATACAGATGATTTGAGAGAATCTAGAGGTATATTAATTATTAAAAAATTAATTGATAAATGAGCTAAAATGAAAGTTTTTGATTATAATAGTAAAGCTTTAGAAAATTTTAAAAAACAATTTGATAAATTAATGAATAATGTAATTATAGCTAATAATTTTGATGATTTAGTAGATGATATAGATGCACTTATAATTACAATAGAAGATAAAAGGATTTTAAATGAGGATTTTTCTAAATTAAATTTGAAAGATAATATAATTTTTGACTGAAGAAATTTATTTGATAGAGACCAAATTAAACAACTTTGATTTGAATATATTTGAGTTTGATATTAGATTTTATTTTATAAGTTATAAAAAATGAGAAAAATTAAGAAAATATTAGTAACTTGATGAGCTTGATTTATATGATCCCATCTGTGTAGAAGATTACTTCAAGAAGGGTATGAAGTATTTTGTTTAGATAATTTATTTACTTGAACTAAGGAGAATATTAGAGATTTATTAGATAACCCTAGATTTACATTTATATTACATGATATTAATAAACCATTTCGGTGACAGTTTGATGAAATATACAATTTAGCTTGTCCTGCATCACCAATTCATTATCAAAAAAATCCAGTTGAGACTATTAAAACTTCTATAATTGGTTCTATTAATATGTTAGAGTTAGCTTTAAAAACAAAGGCTAAAATTTTACAAGCCTCTACTTCAGAAGTTTATTGAGATCCTGAAGTTCATCCTCAACCAGAATCATATCGGGGACATGTTAATCCTATCTGACCAAGAGCTTGTTATGACGAAGGTAAGAGAGCAGCAGAAACATTATTTATGGATTATCATAAGCAATATTGAGTAGATATTAGAATAGTAAGAATATTTAATACGTATGGACCTAATATGCATCCAAATGATTGAAGAGTTGTTAGTAACTTTATAGTTCAAGCTTTAACTAATCAAGATATAACTATTTATTGAGATTGAACTCAAACAAGAAGTTTTCAATATATTGATGATTTAATAGATTGAATGATTAAAATGATGAATAATGAAAGTTGATTTATTTGACCTGTTAATTTATGAACTCCGTTTGAATTTACAATAAAAGAATTAGCAGAAAAAATATTAGAACTAATACCAGAAAGTAAAAGTAAAATAGTTTATAAACCTTTACCAAAGGATGATCCAAAGCAAAGAAGAGCAGATATAACATTAGCTAAAAAAATATTATGACGGGAGCCAAAAGTAACTTTAGAAGAAGGTTTAAAGAAAACTATTGAATATTTTAGAATTTTACTAAAGCAAAATGGAAAAAATAATTAAAAATTTAGTTTCTATAATAGGTAGATTTTTAGTAAAGTTAGGAGTTGATGAAAGAAGTTTATTAGGATATAAAGGAGCGATATCCTTTATACTGAAACATAAAAAAGTAATAGAGAGGGGAGAACTTGAGTTTCAATTTTCTCAGAGTTTTGCTAAATATTTTTATTCACCAAAATATAAAGAAAAGTTAAAATCTCTAATTAATGGTTTAGATGAAGAAAGTAAAAAGATAATTTTAGATGTGATTAATAAGTATATTTATATTCTTCATAATAATATTTTAGATATTGACGAATTTTTTGATGAAATAAACAAAGAGACAATAATTAAAAATAATAGACTAAGGGATGAGGTATTTAAGAAATATTGGTTTCCATTTAATTATTATAAAATGCCTGTATTTTACTATAAAAATGGTTTAAAGTTTATTCCAGAAAATATACTTAAAAATTATATTTGAAAATCTGTTATTGATTGTGGTGCTTTTATAGGTGATAGTGTAATAATGTTTAACTAAGTATTAAAACCTTTAAAAATTTATGCATTTGAACCAGATAATAAGAACTATGAGAATTTATTAAAAGTAATTAAAAAGAATCGTTTAGATAATGTAGTCCCAATTAAAAAAGGTGTTGGTGAAAAAGAAGCAAAAATTAAATTTTTATCTGAAGGAAGTTGTAGTAGAATATGTGATGATGGAAATAAATATATTGAGATAACAACTATTGATAAATTTGTCGAAGAAAACAAAATAAATGATATTGGAGTTATTAAAATGGATATTGAAGGTTATGAATTAGAAGCTATTAAAGGGTCTTTAAATACTATTAAAAAATTTAAACTAATATTATTAATTTCAATTTATCATTCAGGAAAAGACTTCTTTGAAATCAAACCTTTAATAGAAAGTTTAAATTTGGGTTATAAATTTAAAATTAGGAAGTTAAATATATTTCATCCAGTACTTGAAACAATATTAATTGTATACTAAAGAATAAAGTTAATAATTTTATAAATTAAGTTATGAATATAGAATATTTAATTATTTATAATTTATAATTAGAATTATGAAATGTGATTTTTTATTTCTTTCTTGAATTCCTAAGATAGGAAATTTTTGAATTATTGCACAAAAAGAAATTGAAGCCTTAGAAGAACATAAATTTTTAAATAAAAAATTAATTAAAAATAATTTTTTTGTATGAATTGATTATATTTTTTTTATTTTAAATAAATTATGAATTCTAAAAGATAGATTTTATTATATGGATAGATTGTTTAGTAAAATAGCTAATATAATTTTAAAAAAAAGCGAAGCTAATATATTACATTGTTGGTCTTTTCATTGCTATGAGATATTAAAAAATAATAATTACAAACTGACTATAGTAGAAAGAGCTAATGCTTCTATAAATTTTTCTTATAATGTTTTAAAGGACGAATATAAGAAAGTTTGATTATCTTTTAATGTTTCATCTAAACATAGGAATATAGTTAACAAGGAATTAAAATTATCTAAATATTTGTTAACTTGTTCTAATTTTGCTAAAAAAACCTATATTAATGAATGATTCCCTGAAGAAAAGATTAAAGTTTTATATTATTGAGTAGATACTAAGCAATTTAAAATGAAAAAGTCTTATTTTAAAGATGAAAAGATAAATTTCATTTTTGTAGGCTATGATTGGATTAGAAAAGGTTTATATTATTTGATAGAAGCACGAAAAGAATTAAATAAAGAAAAAAAATTTTTTAAAAATAAAGCTAGATTGTTAATTTTTGGCCCTAATAAAGATGATTTGATATTAAAAAAATTGATAGGAGATACTACAAATATTAAATTGATGGGTAAAGAATATCCGGTTAAAATATATGAATATTGAGATGTTTTTGTTTTCCCTTCTTTGGAAGATTGATTTTGACTTGTAGTTTTAGAAGCTATGTCTTCGTGACTTCCAGTAATCGTATCACAAAATACTTGAGCATCAGAACTTGTTGAAGATAATGGCTTTATTATTCCAATAAAAAATAAAATATCACTTAAAGAGAAAATTGAATTCTTTGTAGATAATCCGCACATGATTATAAAAATGGGTAAAAAATCTAGAAAAATAGCAGAAAAATATACACGAGATAATTTTAAATTAAAATATATTAATTTATTAAATGAATTATATAACTATGAAAGGTAATATTTTAAATATAAATATTCCAATATTATCAATTGTAATAGTAACAAATGATAGAAAAGAAGATTTAAGAAATTTGATAAATAGTATTTTAAAACAAAAGAGTATTGATAAGAAATTATTTGAAATTATTATTGTAAATAATGGTAAAGAAATTATAGATTTAATAAAAAGTTATGAAAAAAAACTAAATATTAGATATATAAAAAATGATAAAAATTTAGGAGCTTCGAAAGGTAGAAATATTGGTGTTAGAAATAGCAAAGGAAAATATATATTATTTTTGGATGATGATAATTATTTACAAGAAAAATTTATTTTAAAAGATATTGTAGAAAAAGATATTAGATTATTAGAAGAGAATAATGAAATTGGCGCTATTCGTTATGCTACTGAATATCCTATATATAAGACTGGCAAAAGAATTGGCTATAAATATACAGTTTGTGAATTAGATATAAAAACAAAAAAATATTATGATCTTGTAAGAAATATAGAATTGTTAAGAAAAAATTCAGTATATTTTTATTTGAATCATTTTGCGACGTGCGGAGTTTTAATTAAAAAAGAAGCTTTTGAAAAGATAAATGGTTTTGACGAAAATATGTTTGTATATGCAGAAGATATTGATTTATCTATTAGACTTTGGATTAATAATTATAAAGTTGTCTTAAATCCATGGATAATAATAAGACATAATGAAACACCTAAAAAAAGAAATAACCTATGGAGAGAGTACCAGATGACAAAAAATCAAATATTAATGTTATATAAAAATTATCCACTATTTTTATTTTTCTTATATCTTTTAAATTGGTTAACCATTCAAAGTATACTATCCTATAAAAATTTAAAACAAAAAGAACCAAATATTTCTTTTTTACAAATGTATTTTGAATTTCTAAAAGGGGCATTCCATGCGTTTAAATTAATATTTTCTGGTAAAATAAAAAGAAAACCAATGTCTTATAAACTCTGGAAATATATTAGATTTGAGATACCAAAAGAAAATATAAAAATATTAAAGGAAAAAGGACTATTATAAAATTGACTTATAAAATTCAGCATGTTCTTTTGCTTTTCTTTCAGCATCAAAATTTAATGCCCATTTTCTTGCTTTTTTTCAAAATTCTTTTTTTAAATCTTCATTTTCTATAATTTCTTTTATTTTACAATATATTTCAAAAGAATCTCTTGGCTTCACTAAAAAACCTGTTTCTTCATTTTTAACAATATTGGATATTTCTCCAGTTAATGAAGAAATTACAGGCAAACCACACATTTGAGCTTCGACATAAACAAAGCCATATTGCTCAAGCCAGTGAATATTTGGATTTGGAGTTAATACAAAAATATCTGCTAAATTATAATAATCAGGTAAGTTAAAATAATCAATAAACCCTAAGAATTTCACATATTTTTCAATTCCAAAAGTTTTAGACAATTCTTTTAATTTATTTTTTAGATTTCCAGAACCTAATATTAACCAATAAATATCAATTCTATTTCTATATTCTTCAATTATTTTTTTTGTTGCCCAAAACATATCAATATATCCTTTTTCATATTCAATTCTGCCAATAGATAAGATAAAAAATTTTCTTTTATTATTATTTTCTATTTTTAGGTTTTTTATATATTTTTCTTTTAGACGTTTTTTTTCTTTTTCAGAGTATGGTTTGAATATTTTTGAATCTACCCCATAATATATTGTTTCTATTTTGTCCTTATTCCAGCCTTCTAAAATTAAGGCATTTTTAACGGTTTTTGATTTTGCTAATATTTTATTGCAGTTTGTTAATGAATATTTTTTATTTTTTTTATGATAAATTCTTTCTATTTTAAATAATGAAAAAGGTGTTCCAAGATATGAGAAATATTCCCAATTATATGGTAAATTTTCCCATGTTTCTACGATCGTTTTATAGTTATATTTTTTTGAAAGTTTGATTATATCTACAGTATATGGAGAAAAAGGTTCCAGGCAGTGAACAATATCAAATTTATGTTTTTTAAAGATATTTTCTAAATTAATTATTTTATATCATATTGAAAAAAAATAGTTGATTAAATTATTAATTAGATCGATTTTTATTAAATTTTTTATTTTAGTTTTTTTAAAGTAAGGTAATTTATATTTCTTTAAAAAATTTTCTCATTCGGTAGGAATTATATAGAAATCTATTCAGTATTCTTTAAAATATATAAAATTTTGATAAAGCCAAGGAGCATAATTCCCAACATATAATACTTTAATTTTTTTCATTTTGTATACTAATTAAATTTTTTGATTAAATGTTGCTATGAACTTAATAAAGACTTCATCTACTGATATTTTATTAATTTCATTTCCTTTACATTTATCATAACTCCCATATACATCATAACATTCTTCTTTTTCTTTCCATATCCATCATATAGGATGGGGCTGTCAAGAGTCTGTAAATGGATGGAATCTTCGTGGATTAGTTGGTCCTGCGATAGTCAAAAGAGGAGTATCTGTACATCATACAAAATGAATAAATCACGCTTCTTGAGAAATAACAAAATCTAAATTTTCTATTATATAAGTTGTTTCTTCTATACTGAATTTTCAAAGTCAATTAAAAAAGTTAGGATGATTAATATTCAATTTTCTATCATTTTTACTTCACAGAAGTATTACATTAAATCCATGATTAAGCAATTTTATGGCTAATTTTTCCCAATTTTTTATATCTCGCCATCTACAATCATTTTTAGGCATCAAAGGATTTCCTCATCAAGTAGCTATTGCTATGTTTTTTTTTCAATTTGATTTAATTTGTTTTAAGAACTGGGTTACTTTTTTAGATTTTTTAGTTTCTTCAGAAATTACAAAAGTATATTTTTGTTTTTTATAATTAGGGGTAATTCCAAAAAAATTTAAGAATTCCAAATAATATTCAACCTCTCTTTTTGATTTATCATAATAAATAGATCATGTTAAAAAGAGTCATTCTTTTCATAATCTATTAAATCCAAATCTATTTTTGATTCAAGTTAAAAATCATATAAACTTAAAAATCCAATGTTTGTCTAATATTATAATAGATTCGTATTTTTTAATTTTATGAAGATTTCTTATTTTATTTATAAGTTTTATTATTTTAATAAGATCTTTTTTTACAAAAATTTTATCATCAAATGTTATTAATTCATTTATATATGGATTATTTTTTAGAACTTGAGAAGCGGTATTTCAAACAATATAGTCTATGTTTATATTTGGTAATTTTTCTTTTAATTGTCTTATTAATGGAGTCGTCATTAATACATCTCATATGGCACCTATTTTAAATATTAATATGTTCTTCATTGGTTTATTATTAAGTTAATTTTTGTAAAAATTTCTTCAACAGTGATAATATCTAAACATTTCTTTTTATAAGGACATGGCTTTGGATATCCTCCCCATAAATCATAGCATGGGTTACAGCCGATCTGTTTCCAAATATATTTGCTTTCTTTATGTAATGGAGCTTTTTCAGAAGGATGTGTTGGACCGAGAATACTTACAATTTTTTTATTAACTGATGCTGCTAAGTGCATTGGTCCACTATCATTACAAACAACAACATCACATTTTTTTAATAAAGCAGCACTTTCTTTCAAAGAAGTTTTCCCTATAGCAGAAGTACATTTAATCTCTTTTAGAATTTCTTCTTCAATTTCTTTATCTGTTTTACCTCCTATTAATAAAATTTCAAATCATTTTTCTTTTAATTTTTTTATTAGTCTTATATAGTTTTTTGTGTCCCATCTTCTTAAATTATCATCTCAAACTCCAATATTTCTTGCTCCACCGGGACAAATTCAAACAACAACTTTGTTATTTAAATTATTTTCCTTCCAAAATTTTTCAGTAAAGTCTAAATCATTTTTATTTAAAAATATTTCCGTCTGCCAATCATCATAATTTGGATTAATTCCTAATCCTTCTAATAAATCCAAATAATAAAAAATTTCATGCTTCCTTCCAAAGTAAGAAACTTTATATGTCAAAAACTTTCCCTCACCACATCTATCAAAACCTATTCTTTTTTTAATTCCAAATAAAAAAGCAGTTAAATTAAAAATCCAATGTTTATCTAAAACAAAAATTATATCATATTTTCTCTTTCTTATTTTAAAAATTAATTTCATCCATTCCTTAAAATTTTTTTCAAAAAATATTTTTTCATCAAATTTAATTATATTGTCTAAATATTTATTTCAGTTAATAGCTCCGTAAGAATATTTTCCAATTAAATAATCAATAGTAGCATTTTTAAAATTTTTTCTTAATTGTCTAATTAAAGGTGTAGTCATTAATGTATCCCCAATAGCTCATATCTTAAACAGTAATACTTTTTTCATTAATAAACTAGATATCATTTATCTAAATAATTTTGTACATAATCTTTTACGCCATCTTCTAATGAAAAAAAATTTTCACTATATTCAATTTGTCTTAATTTATCTATTTTAGCTTCTGTAAAATATTGATACTTCTGTTTGAGTCAATCTGGCATATCTATATATTCAATATTAGGTTTTAGTCATAAAGCATTAAATACAGATTTTGCTAAATCATTAAAACTTCTCGCTTTTCAAGTTCATACATTAAAAATTCAGTTTTTATCTGGATTATCTATAAAAAATTTTATTATTTTTACAACATCTTTTATATAAATGAAATCCCTTTTTTGCTCTCAATGTGGTATTCATATTTTATAAGATTTAAAAAGTTTAATTTTACCTTCTTGTTTTATTTGATTGTATCAATGGAATACTACAGACGCCATTCTTCATTTATGATATTCATTGGGACCATATACATTAAAAAATTTAAGTCAAACAATTTGTGGAATTTCTAAATTTTTAAAATTATTTGTATCTTTTAAAATCCATTCATCAAATAGTTGTTTACTGTATCAATACATATTGAGAGGGTGTAAGTCAAAAATATTATCATCATATCATTTCTCTCACTTTCAATAAGTTGCAGCAGAAGAAGCATAGATTAGTCTAGCTCAAACTTTTTTACATCTTTGATAGAGATACCAGCTATATTTTGTATTATTTTCCATTAAATAACCAGAATCTTTTTCAATAGTTGATGAACAAGCTCCCATATGAATTACTATATCATTTTTATTTATTATTTCATTATTTTTTATTTTTTCTAAAAAATCTTTTTTATCATAATACATAAAATATTTTTTTCATACTAGATTTTTCCATTTTTCAGATCTATCTAAGTGGTCTACTATAATAATATTATCATATCAATGTTTATTTAACCGGCTTAATATAGCCGAACCAATAAATCATGCTCATCAAGTAATATATACAGTCGACATTTTTTTATGTAGACTAATTAAAATAAATAGTACATTTATAAAATTTTTATAATTTTTTTTAATACATCATCAACTTTTATTTTATTTATATTCATCTCAGGATCTTTTTCAAATACTCATTTCATAACTTGAATATATCTGATTCCTTTTCATTTATATAAAGCTATATTTTTATTTAACGGCCAAGGTCAATATTTATCTGGCAATTCTGGTCCAAAAAGTCATATAGTTTTTGTTCACATGGCAGCAGCTAAATGCATAGGTCAAGTATCATTACTAATCATTAAGTCAATTTTTTCAAGAAAATAAGCAAATTCAAATAGATTAAATTTATTAACTAATGAAAAAACTTGATTTTTATATTTTTTTTCTAACATATTCAAAAGTTTGTTAACTTGTTTTTCTTCAAATTTAGTCCCTGATAAAAATATTACAACCCTTTCACC